>JAABUH010003475.1_pt1 | contig 13488 bp, 12 predicted proteins | sample 5559121 | NCBI WGS metagenome assembly JAABUH01 (sample SAMN10711871, study PRJNA513364) | rock metagenome | isolation source: Antarctica rocks | place: Antarctica: Victoria Land, Battleship Promontory nord | collected 2015-12-28 | reverse complement strand
CCTTTTGTCGGGAGGCGTCCGTGACAAGGATAGGGTCACTGAGGAGCCGTGTGCGGGGACAACCCGCATGCACGGTTTTGGAGCAGAGGTGGAGGGAGTGATCCTCCCATCGACTGTAACAACAGGGGTTCCAAGCCCAAACCGCCGATTTTTTTGACGCGCTCGCTTTGGGCTGCACATGGAACTGAACGAGAGGCGTAGGCACCCAAACGCCAGGATGCGACGCCACCGCAGTACATGCGGGAGAGGGTTGTAAGCCGCGCACAGCCGGGGGGGTGTCACCCGATATCCAAGCCTGCCACGATGGCATCCAGGTCGATCAGCTTCCCGTCGCTGCGGAAGGTGTAATGTCCATTCAGCAGGATGTGTTGCCACGCTGCCGGCGAGATCTGCGTGATCAACGCACGCGCCTTGGTGTTGCCACTCGCCTCGTACCGAGTGAGCAGCCGCGACAGGATCGCCGAGTTATAGTAAATGATCGCATTGGCGATTAACCGCCCGCACTGATTGCTGATCTCGAGTTCAATATCGGTCCGTCCGGCCAGTTCCTTCTTGCCACCAACCTGGGCGATAGCCGCGCGCAACTGGTGGTACGACTCAATGCGGTTCTGCGAACGGTGCACCGTGCGCTCCAGCTACGGGTCGCGCAGGTAGCGCAGCGTGTAGATGCTGCGGATGAGCTTGTCGAACTCGAAGATCGCACGCCGCGTTGGATTCGGCATGGTGTAGGTACACAGCTTGCGGATCAGCGTGCCTTGGGTCATCTCTTTCAGCCCCAGCGTGGCCACGATCCGGTCGATATTCGGCGTCTCATCGATGATCACTTGCAGGTCGATCTGGCCAACCGGGCAAATCAAGCACTTCTCATACGACGCCGGCGTGTCGGCACAGTAGAGTTCCTTGAGTTCGGTCTGCAGGTCGGTGGATTGGCGATCGTTGTCTGTCGAGACGCGCATGTAGTCGATGAGCATATACGGAAAACCCCTGAATGCTTACTTTCTGCCATTTGCGTTACGTGTGGAACGTCGTAAATATGGATTTGATAGAAGCCGGAGGCGTTCCACTTTCTGGACGACGGAGGGAAACCACGGGTCGTCACGGCGTATTCGTAGACCTGGAACGCTTCATACGTGCCGCCAATTGGGTCACCAAAATGGACGAAGACCCGAAAGGGCGCAGGCACACATGTGGTGATGAAGGTCCTGACGTTGCTACAGGGCTATCGAGAATGGCGAAGCGAGCCGTGAGCGCAAGGACTGTAAATAGGGTTACAGGGCGTTGTACCCTCCTCAAGCCCCTCTACGGAATGGCTCTCATGACAAACACATCAGCCGTCGACAAGCTTCACCACATGTGTGCCAGTTCCCCGTTTTTCGACGGAAATTTACGCTAAGCCTACGACAGGCCAGGATGCGCTGCAGCCAGGGGCTGACGCGACTGAGATGCAGCTCTGCAAGGGGGTGCGTCGCAGCGACTCAGCCCACATCGCGCGTCAGGCCGAAGGACGACGTGAGCGCCCAACGCTGTAGGTCCGTCGCCGGCAACGGACGGCTCATGTAGTAGCCCTGCGCCACGTCGCAGCCCATCCCCACCAGCAGCTCCCACGTCACCTGGTCCTCGATGCCTTCGGCTACGACCCGCAGCCCCAGCGCGTGCCCCAGCGCCACCGTGGAGGCCACGATCGCCGCGTCGGTCGCATCCGTGGCCATCTCACGCACGAAGCCCTTGTCGATCTTGAGCTCGTCCACCGGTAGTGTCTTGAGGTAAGCCAGGCTGGAGTAGCCCGACCCGAAGTCGTCCACCGCCAAGCCGACGCCCAGACCGGAGAGCCGCGCCAGCACGTCCATCGCGCGCTCCGGGTCGGCCATGAGGGCGCTTTCCGTCAACTCCAGGCGCAGCCACGCCGGTGCCATCCCGTGGTCCCGGAGCAGCGCGGCGACGCGGTCGGGGAGCGTCGCGTCGTGCAGGTTCCACATCGAGAGGTTGACGGAGACCGTGAGCAGCCGCCCCGCGCGCTGCCACGCCCGACACTGCCGGATCGCCTCCGCGAGCACCCACGCGGTCAGGGGCGCGATCACGCCGGTGTGCTCGGCTAACGGAATGAACTGGTCGGGCGGGATCAGCCCTTGCGCCGGATGGGGCCAGCGCACCAACGCTTCCACCCCCGTGATCCGGCCGGTCGCCAGGTCGACCTGCGGCTGATAATGCAACGTGAGCGCCCCCTGCTCAATGGCGGCGCGCAGTTCGCCGCCGCGGGCCAGGCGTTCCGGGCTGTGCTGATCCCGCGCCGGCTCGTACAGGGCGTAGCTCCACCGCGTGCGCTTGGCCACGTACATGGCCACGTCGGCGCGGCGCAGCAGGGTGTCGCCATCCAGACCGTGGGCGGGGGCGAGCGCGCCGCCGACGCTCGCGCCCACCCGCAGCAGCAGCCCCTCGACGTGTAGGGGGGCGTCCAACGCCGCGCGGATGGCCTCCGCGACCCGCGCCGCCCCGTCCGCGTCGGCTCCAGGCAAGAGCACGGCGAACTCGTCGCCGCCCAGGCGCGCCACCGTGTCGTCCGCGCGGGTCACGGCCTGGAGCCGCGCGGCCACCGTCCGCAGCAACGCGTCGCCCCGCTCGTGGCCGACGGTGTCGTTGACCTCCTTGAAGCGGTCGAGGTCGAGCAGCAGCAACGCGAACGGCCGGGGGGCGTCGGACCCGTCGCCGCGCGTCGCGACGATGCGCTCGTGCAGCAGGACGCGGTTCGGCAAGTCGGTCAGGGCGTCGTGTCGAGCCTGGTGACGGAGCGTCTCCTCGGCCTGCTTGCGCGCGGTCACGTCGCGGCCATTGAGCACGATGCCCCCGATGGTCGGGTCCGCGAGCTGGTTTGTCCCGACCGTGTCGAGAAAGCGCCAGGACCCGTCCCGGTGGCGGCAGCGCGCCTCGATCCGCACCGGAGCGCCACCCGACAGGGGCGCGTGCGCGAGGGCGGCACGGGCCGGGGCCACGTCAGCGGGGTGGAGCAGGGCGAGGATAGAGGTCCCGGTCACCTCCTGCGGCGTGTAACCGAGCACGCGCTCGATCGCCGGGCTCGCGTAGACGATGGTCCCCGCGGCATCGATGAGGGTGATCATGTCCGAGGCGTGTGCGACGAGCGTATGGAAGTGGTCATCGGCGATCTGCCGTTCCAACGCCGTGCGGGCCGTGATGTCGTTCTGCACGCCAATGAAGGCGAGCAGATCCCCGGCTGCGTCATGCACGGGCGAGAGGTAGAGCTCGTTCCAGAATAGGGCGCCATCTTTGTGATAGTTGCGGAGCACGACCTGGCAGGGGGCGCCGGCGCGGACGGCCGCGCGGATCGTCGCGACGGCGTCCTGGTCGCGGTCCGGCCCTTGAAGGAAGCGGCAGTTACGCCTCACGACTTCGGCGGCGCTGTACCCGCTCAGGCGCTCGAAGGCCGGGTTGACGTACAGGATGGGGTTGTCGGGGCCGGTGGCGTCGGTGATGCAGATGCCGTTCACGCTGGCCGCGATGGCCTGATCAAGGAAGGGCGGCCGTGCAGGCACGGGTCCGGCCCCCGCATGGAGCACCCCGGATGTCGTCTCCGGTGGCGCGGCCCCGCGCTGCCGCGGCGCGATGGCATCGAGGAAGGACGGGGGGACGGGGATCGTGCGCATCATCGTTTAACCTATTCCGTCGTCCGCGTGAGCAGCGGATGTGTCTCCGACCGTCCTACCACAGCACGCGTTGCTCGCGCACCGCCCGACGGCCTCTCCTCTAGCATGCCAACCTTCGGTGCGCACTGCAATAGCCCGATTGCCCCAGTGCCCCTGGGTGCACCACAAAAAAGCTCCCACTCGCATCAAGCTAACCCTGCCAAGGCAGGCTCAAGGAGGAGTTGATAGGTGTTGGGCTTCTTTTTGCGGCGGTTGAGGCGGCAACCGGCCGCGACACAGCGTTGGACGACGGCGAGGATGTGGTCCAAAAACGCGGGATAGGCCAGGGAGCTGGCGATGGCGAGGGCGTGCGGACGCAGGGTCTGGGCCGCTTTGACGAGGCTACGGTCAGGGAACGCCCAGCAACTGACCAGGAGAAGCCAATGTTGGACGACCATGGCCAGGAGTTTGGCGAAGACCTCTGTGAGGACGCGCCAGGGGTTGGCGCTGCGCGACTCATCGACGTGGCCGTGGCTTTTCCAGAGCTTGAAAAGGAGTTCGATTTGCCAGCGCGCGCGCAGCAAGACGAGGGCCTCACGCAGGGACAGCAGGGCGGGCGGGACGCTGGTGACCACGATGGTCCAGGCGCACCAGGCCAATTGGGCCGCGCTCGGCGTGCGCCCCCGGCGTTTGGCCTCCGCACGGAGGCGGCGCCGGCGCTGGTTGACCACTTCCTCCGGGACGCGCACGGCGAGCAGGCGGCCCGGCAGGCGCTGGTCCACGCCGAGGGTCACCGTGAGATCAACCGTCGCGGTGTCCTGCGCGGCGAGCAGGTCCAGCACGTCCCAGCGCACGCCGTCCGGCGTGTAGACGGCGGTCCCCGGCGCCAAACGCGAGAGCCAATACACGCCCTGCGCCGTCATGGCCGCGAAGACCGCGAGGGTAAAGAAGCCCAGATCACTGATGCGCAGCGCGCCGCGCGGCAACGGGGCGGTTTGCATCGTGGTGCTGCGGTCGGAGATGCGCCCCTCCTGCACCACCAGCCCGCTCAAGCAGCCCCGACACAGATCATAGCGCACATGGAGTTTGAGCGCGGCCGTGCCTGTGCTACAGCCCGGCCACCACAGCGCCAAGGCCGCCGGCAGGGTGATCGTCGAGGAGTCCAGGAGCACCACGGCCGTAAAGCGCTCCAGGAGCGGAATCGCGACCGGATCGGCGGCGATGACCGTCTGCACCGCCGCCGTGAGCATGCCTTCCAGGAAGACCGCGGACGCCTCCGTGAACCGTTGATCGAGTCCTTGCGCGCTGATCGCGACCCCCACCGCCGCGGCCGCTTGGGCCAGTCCCTCCACCGACGCCTGCGGATTGGCCAGCCACCCAAACACCAGCGCTTGCACAAAGGCGGCGCCGGTCAGTTTGGAGGTCCGCTGGACGAAGCCGGTCCGCCGGGCCAGTCGATCCGCCGTCGTCGTAAAAAGGGTCTGCAGCGCCTGGGTCAACTCTGCTACCGTGGTCATAGGGACGCTCCTTTGCTCATAAGGTCTTCTACACCCTTATGATGCCAAAGAAGCGCCCCTGCTCAGTTCTTAGCTTGATGCGAGTGGTGCACCACAAAAAAGCTCCCTTGTGCGGCGCGACAGCCAACTGGCATGGCCACTGTGCGCGTGTATGGGAACTTTCTTGTGGCCCACCCATTGCCGCAGGTAACATTCGTCTTTCACCATGCACCAGGCAGCAAGGGCACACCGCTATCGCAGCTAATGGACAACTAATTGGAGACAAAAACGATATTGCGAGGCTCCATCCCTGGTACGACGTTTTTCCCTGCGCATAAAAGCGTGGCGAGGGTCGATGCCCGGTGAGGCTGTCCGACGCATGGCCGAAACGCGGTCGGATCGCGTCGGATGTAGTCCCTTGGAACGGCCCCACGGCTGCGGCGGCGTACGATAGGCGCTCCGATGCCGAGGCCTTGAATGCAACGGTGCGCCTATCGTACGCCGTCCTCGCCGGCTGAAAAAGAAGACGTGGTCAAATACGATGTCCCGATTGAGGTCTTACACTGGAACGTTACCCTTCCAGCATCCTCGTCCGCGCGAGCGTTTCAGATCGAGTGATGCTTGCCGCAGTGCGGGCACGCACGCCGGTGGTCGAGATAGGCGGTCATGTGCCGTTCGTTCATGGCTCGTTGTCGCGCATGTGAACGCGACGCGACATCCGGCCATGTGATGCGATCACTGACGGCCACGCTGGGTCGTCATGTCCGCTGCTCCTGTCATAGTCCTTGCTGCTTGGAAAAAAATAAGGTGCTGGCGCCGTTGTAGAGCCGCTAGAAAGCAGGGGGAGCATGGCGGCGGTTATCATCGCACGTGGCCGTCACTTGAGGAGCGTTCACAACGGTCGGCGGTGTGCAGAAAAAGGACCGTTTTCGTGGTACCCTCTATCCGATGTGAAGGCATGCCTCCCGCGACCGGCATAGTGCTCATTATCGTACCATAAAACTGGTCTATGAAATCTACGTCCCACGGGTATCGACACAAGATGGGTTTCCTGGGGCAAGAGCGCTGACAGATGTCGGCAAAAGGGAGCATGTCCATGCACATCGGCTATGCCAGGGTCTCAACAACTGAGCAGAACCTCGCGTTGCAGACCGACGCGCTCCACGCCGCCGGGAGCGAGCGTCTGTTCACCGATACAGCCAGCGGCGCCCGTGTGGACCGGCCGGGACTCGCCGCGGCGCTCAGCATGTGTCGGCCTGGCGATACCCTGGTGGTCTGGAAACTTGACCGGCTGGGCCGCTCGTTGCCACACCTGGTGGAGACGGTGCGCGATCTGGGTGCCCGTGGGGTTGGTTTCAAGAGCGTGCAGGAGCAGATTGATACGACGACCTCGGGCGGCAAACTCATCTTCCACATCTTTGCGTCCCTGGCTGAGTTCGAACGTGACCTCATCTGTGAGCGCACGAATGCGGGGCTAGCAGCAGCACGGGCGAGAGGGCGCACAGGCGGACGGCCCAAAGGTGTTGACCAGAAGAAGCAGAAAGCCGCGCTGGCGTTGAAGAAGGACGCAGGGCGCAGTGTCCGCGAGATTTGCGAGATCGTGGGGATCTCGCGCAACACCTATTATAAGTACACTTGTAGTGAGGGTGAGCCATGACCTCGGCACTCGCCTCGGCCGGTGCGGGAAGGACGGCGCTTGGTGCTCCAACGCTGGTCACACTGCTACTCCCGCCGGTGTTATGCTCTGGAGGACACACATGGGATGGGTAGAGACACCCGGCCAGATTGTGATTTTGAACGGCACGCCGCGCTCTGGGAAGTCCAGCATTGTAGCCGTGATCCAACACACCTTTGCGGGTGTGTGGATGAGTCTGGGAGTTGATCGATTCAAGCCGATGACTCCCGACCGCTACCAGCCTGGGATCGGGCTACGACCCGGAGGTGAGCGCCCCGACCTCGAGCCGCTTATTGTCCTCCTGTATCGCGCCATGTATGAGGCCATTGCGCTGCACAGCCGCTTGGGCCTCAACGTCGTGGTGGATGTCGCGCACCATGACGCCTATGCTGCTCCGCGCGGGATTCTGCCCGCCTGTGCCCGGCAACTGACGGGCCTCCCAGTGTTGTTCGTCGGCGTGCGTTGCCCCCTCGGGGTGGTCATGGACCGTCGGCGCGCGACCTGGGGTGTCGCCGACAGCACCGCCGACGACGGCGCGGTGCCCGAGGCAGTGCGCTTGTGGCAGCAGGCTGTTCATGTGCCCGGTATCTATGACCTGGAGGTCGATACCTCGGTGCTCAGTGCAGAGGAGTGTGCGGTCGTGATCCGCCAGCACCTCGACAATGGTCCGCCACCGGCGGCGTTCCAGCGCCTCGCGGCCATGGTCACGGGAACGGAACCCGCGCCCGCATGACGCTTACCGGACCCCGGTGTAATCCAAGATGTGGTAGAGGATGCCAATGAACCAGAGCATGACGCCCGGCGACATGGTGGCCCTCCGGGAGCGCTTGCAGCACGTCTACTGGCTCGGTGGTGGCAGCGGCGGGGGCAAGTCGACCATCGCGCGGCGCATCGCAGCCGACCACGGGTTGAACGTCTACGCGACTGACGACGTGATGCCGGACCACGCCCGCCGCGCCGCGGACGAGGACGCGCCGTATCTCGCACAGTTCAAGTCCACGGATATGGACGAGCGCTGGGCAAAACGCAGCCCGGAAACCATGCTCGATACATTTCACTGGTTCCGGGGCGAGGGGTTCAATTTGATCATCGAGGACCTCCTCACGCTTCCGTCGGACACCGGCGTGATCGCCGAAGGCTTCCGGTTGCTGCCGACGTTGATCAAGCCACTCGTGGCGGATCTCCGGCACGTTGTGTGGCTGCTACCCACACCTGAGTTCCGTCTGGTGGCGTTCGAGAGCCGAGGAACCACATGGGATATCCCGCATAAGACCTCAAACCCAGCGCGGGCCTATCGCAATCTGCTCGAGCGGGACCGCATGTTCACTGACCGGCTGCGCGAGGAGACCAAGCGACTCGGACTGCCCGTAATCGACGTCGACACATCCATGAGCGAGGACGACTTGACGGAACTGGTGACGCGCTCCTTCGGACTCTGAGGTGCGTCCGATGCACACGGTGGGTCGTGCCACGTCGCCTCCGGCGTTGATGACCCACGACAACGATTGATGTAAAAATGGGCCATTTGGCTTGTTACCGGCTCAGTTGTGTTATCGGTCGGGTTTTGGGCGGGATGAGAGCCTTGACTAGGCCGGTAACACGGCGGGCGAGGTGTTGAACTGCGCCGGTAATAAGAGGTCTCGCCCCAGTCATACCACGACCTTTTGATGAAAAGAACGCTAATCCCAGCCAGCTACGGGTCCGTTAGGGATGTCGTAGCGGCGAGGGTGCGCTCCGTCAAGGTGTCCCAGGGGCGAGGCTCCAATACCGGCAATCCATAGCGTTGCGCTTCCTCGGTCAACCATTGCCCGTACAGCCACTTTGCCCGCGCCTCGGTGCGTTGCTCATCCGTGGTCCGCGCCTCAAACCCTCGACCACGCGCGAGCATGTTGTTGAGGATCGCGCTTTCATCTGGCTCAACCAGGAAGACCGCGCGCGCCTGCCCCCCGGCGACATACTCGCGTACCGTGGGGCGAGCGATCAGCGACGGTAGGATACCGTCGCCTTCGATCACGAGTGGTTTGTCTGTCGCCACATGATGCCTGATGACCACGTCAAGGGCGGGAAACATGACTGCACCAACCGCAATGAGGCCATCGCGCAACTGCTCCGGTGACAGTGACCACGCATGCGTTCGCTCTAGAAGGGGTCGTTTGACGATGTGAACGCTACTCAATTTACGGCCACTTGATACGATAACCGCCGCCATGCTCGTCCTGCTTTCTATCGGCTCTACAACGCCATCAGCGAATTATTTTTTCCAAGCAGCAAGGACGACGACATGAGCATCGGAAATGGTGCCTCAGCGTGGCCGTCAGTTATCGTATCGAATGGCCGGATTTCGCGTAGCGAACACAGACGAAACGGACAACAAAGTACGTTAAGCGCACTTGATGTCCATCGGGCCACATTTGGTCGAATCCTTGCGCACACATTTAGCCTCTGTGGTGCTCACCGATCACCGTTGACAGCACCGCTCTACTTTTCAGCCAGCAGGGGGGTGCAACGCGGTCGTTCGTCGCCGATCCAGCCCCCGAGGCCGCTCAATGTCCTGTCCCCTGATAACGAGCGAGCCCGCGCCGCCAGACGTATCCGGCGATGACGGCGACAAGGGGCCCAACAAGTGGGGCCGCGTATCCGAGCCAGGGGGACGCGCCGGGCTTGTGCAGGAGGATGGCGCCGGGATAGTAGCTGACGAAGGCGAACGGCAGCACCCACGTCAGCCCGAACTGGACGAGCCGCCCGTAGAGGGTGGTCGGGAACTTGGCGAACTCCGCGCAGTTGCCGACGAGGAAGGGGAACGAGCTCGTCGCCGCGGCATCCCAGAAAACGATGCAATTCGTGGCCAGGTGGATCGATCCGATCAGGATCGTCGACCCCACCACGGTCGCGCCCAAGAAGGCGATCCGCGCCGGGGTCCAGACCATGTGCAACTCCGTCGTCGCGCGCGCCAGGATCACGCCGCCGAGCGCGACGGGGCCGAAGCCGTGGATGTTGGCGACCTGGGTGATCACTTGCACCAGGGGAGAGAGGGGCCGGACGAGGAGCCGATCGAACTCGCCTTCGTTGACGAGCTGCCGCAGACGCCACTGCCCGTTGTAAAAGATCTCGCCCAACCCGCGCGGGATGATGGCGAGCGCGTACAGGACGGCGACTTCCCATAGGCGCCAGCCTTGCACGGACGGGACGCGGCTCAGCACGATCCAGACGACGAGGAAGCCGCTGCCGTGCGTGAGCGCGATGCCGACGAGGCCGATCCAGAAGTCGGCCTCGTACTCCAGGTGCGCCCGCAGGTGCAACACCTGGAGCTTGCCGTACAGGCGCGCCACGCGCGCCGCCCGCGCCAGCATCATCGCCCTACCCTCCCTGGATGTCCACGGCGCGGACGCCGCGCGTCCACAACCACCGGGCCGCCATCCACAGGGCGACGGCCCACAGCCCCTGCACACCGAGTTGTTGCCAGGCCGCGACACCCTGCGCCTTGCCCAGATAGATCGACACAGGCGTGGAAACGATGGCCGGGAAGGGCGTGGCCAGTGCGACCGCGCGCAACCAGCGAGGGAAGAAGACCAGCGGGACCAGGGCGCCGGAGAGGAGGTTGACCACGGCCGTCTGCGCCCAGATCAGCCCCACCGCGTTCAGGGTCCAGAAGCACAGGAGCGCCACGAGGTAGCTGACGAGGAACTTGACGAGGAAACCAAGGCCGACGCTCAGCAGGCAGAGCAGCCCGGCCAGGGGGGAGTGCGGCGGCGCGATATGCAGCGCCAGGATACCGACGACGACGGCCAGCCCGCCGCCAGCGGCGCCCTCGATGAGCGCGGCTCCGATCGCCTGCGTCAGCTGTAGGCCCAGATAATCGACGGGGCGGACCAGCTCCGTCGCCACCTCCCCCGTGCGGATGGCGGTCGTCATGCGCATGATGGAGGAGAACGACAACAACGCATTGATGGCATAGGCGACCAGGATATAGGTGCGCATCGCGGCCCAATCGAAGCCGCCGATCCGCGGCTGCCCCGCGAAGACCGTCCGCCAGAGGTAGTAGAGGACGACGACCCAGACCAGGGTGGCCACCAGGTTCAGCAGCGTGGCGCCGCGATACGCCACGGCGCGCTGGAGGCCGGTCAGCGTGAGCGCGAGATACTTCTGCCGCGGCTGGAGGCGCAGGCCGGGCGCGGGCGGGCTAGGGGGACTAGGGGGCGGAGCCATCGGGCGTCCCTTTTCCTTGGTCCACCAGTCGCAGCGTGCCCTCGTACAGGTGGCGGATGATCGACTCGACGCTGGGCTCGTCGATCCGCAGATCGACGACCGGCAACGCGGACAGCGCGCGGCCGGCGACGGCGCTCGCGGTCGTCCGCGCGGCGTCGAAGTGGACGGACAGGCGGTGCGCCTCGGGCTGGTGGATGTCGACCGCGGGGAGGCCGGAGAGGGCACGGGCCACCAGCGCGGCCGCGTCCGGGGGCGCGTCCTGCAGGATGAGGTGGATGACGCGGGTGCGAGCGAAGCGCTCCTTGATCTCCCGCAGCGGACCGTCGAAAACGATGCGCCCGCGGTCGATCATCACCAGCCGCGTGCACAGGTCCTCGATGTCGCCCAGATCGTGTGACGTGAGGAGCACGGTGGCACCCCGCTCCCGGTTTATCCGCTTGATGAATGAGCGGATGCGCCCTTTGACGGCGACGTCGAGGCCGATGGTCGGCTCGTCGAGATACACGATGGCGGGATCGTGGAGCAGGGAGGCGGCCAGGTCGCAGCGCATGCGCTGCCCAAGCGAGAGCTGGCGGGCCGGCACGCGCAGGAGCGGCCCCAGGTCGAGGAGGTCGACCATCGCGCACAGGTTGCGGGCGAACACCTCCCGCGGGACCTCGTAGATGTCGCCGAGCAGGCGCAGCGATTCCTGGACCGGCAGATCCCACCACAACTGTGAGCGATGCCCGAAGACGACGCCGATGTTGCGGGCGTTGGCGATGCGCTGGCGATGCGGGACGAGGCCGCACACGCGCACCTGGCCGGCCGACGGCGTCACGATGCCGGTCAGCATCTTCACCGTGGTCGATTTGCCGGCGCCGTTGGGGCCGACGTAGGCCACGCTCTCCCCCGCCTCGACGTGGAAGGTGATGGCGTCGACCGCCACCTTCTCCTCGTAGCGCGGGCGGACCAGGTGGGCGACGGCGCCCGCCAGCCCCGGGCCCTTGACGGGGACGCGGAAGCGTTTGGTCAGGTCGGTGGCCTCAATCGCGCGCATGGGGGTACTCATAGTCCGGGCGGTGACGCATCGCAGACGTCCTACTCATCAAGGCGTCGCAGGCCGCGCTCGATCCGCCGCCACGTCCCCTCGGCCGCCGCCAGCCGGTCGTCGAGCGCGGGCGACCCCACCATCGGCGCCTTGCCCCCGAGGATACCGCCCAGGATAGGGCCGCCCAGCGCGTGGGCCGGGCGCAAGCAGAAGCAGAGTTCGTAGCCGGCCAGCACCTCGTCGTGCGCGATCGTGCAACCCCAGTCGCGGGTGAGGCCTGTGTACAGCGCCTCAACGAATGGCAGGTCGTCGACGTCCGGCCCCCAGGTCTGGATCAGCAGGGAGACCATCTGGCTCAGCTCGGCGCCCGGCGTCCCCTGGCCGACATACGACCAGTCGATCAGCGCGGTCCGGTCGTCGCACCGTCCGAGGTTCGGCAGCCAGACATCCTGATGGAGCACCGTCTGCGGCAAGCGATCGAGGTGGGGATACACGAGGTCGGCCGCCTCGGCGAGGCGCGCGAGGACGCGGCAGCGTTCGGGGGTGAAGACCCGCGCGATGGCGCGCTCGTCCGGGTGGCCGGCGACGGCGGCGCAGTTCGCCCGGATGCGCGCGGCCCACAGGCCGTCGTACATGGCCTGGGCCCTGTGACGCAAGAACGGCATCCGCACCAGATCGTGTTCGCGGTCCCACCAGTGCGCATGCAGCTCCGCCACGTCGCGGACAGCCGCCGTCAGCGCCTGCGGCGTCCACGTGACGGCGAAAGCGTCCCCGAAATCTTCCATCCAGATCCAGCAACGGTCGCCGTTGGCGTGGATAGCCGTGTGGTAGGCCACCGGGACGCGGAGGCGCGCGCCCAGGCCGGCGAACAGGTCGTGCCGGTAGCAATCGAGCTCGCGGCGGACGTATGCCGGATCGAGGGCCTGCGAGCCCAGCGCGCGCGACTCTTTCAGGATCAACGACAGCGGGGCCGCCGGTCTCCCATGCCCAAGGTGCGACGCGATCGTCAGCCGGAAGCGGTGCAATTGACCGCCGCCATACGACGGTCCGCCGACCGGTTCGCGCGTGAACGCGACGACATCGTCCGCGCGGCCCATGCCGCGCAACAACCGGGTCAAATACGCGGCGTCGATGGCGTCCACGTCGGGAGCTGGCTCGGGACGCGCCGGCAACTCGTGCATGATCTGCCCCACAAGAACACTATGATTGTCTGTGCTGAGTGTAACAAACCTGCCGGTTTACAGGCGCGTCCCCTCACCATGCAGGGCGCGTCCCCTCACCATGCAGGGCGCGTCCCCTCACCATGGAGGGTGTTCGCCCAAGTCAGGAGGCGGTGAAAGAACTGGCAGATACTATCGATGTCGCACTCCTTGTACATCCCTTGCTCTGCCCAGGTGTGTCATGCTGAGGTATACTCTAACCGGACGTCAGGGGGGGGGGGGGGGACCT
>JAABUH010003473.1_pt1 | contig 13497 bp, 16 predicted proteins | sample 5559121 | NCBI WGS metagenome assembly JAABUH01 (sample SAMN10711871, study PRJNA513364) | rock metagenome | isolation source: Antarctica rocks | place: Antarctica: Victoria Land, Battleship Promontory nord | collected 2015-12-28 | reverse complement strand
CTGGAGGGTGGCCGCAATGTGAAGGCCCCAAATCCTATGAGAGGTGCGAGGCAAGCAAGCCTTCGGGAAACCAAGGTAGTCGCGTCAGTGAGATCTGTGCCCGGTGCCTGACAGCGAGGGTGACGGGATCGGCAAAGCGAACTGGATTTGCAAGACACAACAGCACTGTTGCTGCCTCTGTTGCTCAAAATAGACTGCCGACAAGCAAGGGGCATGCTTTGTCTGCAGGCTGTTGTCGCACAATAGCGAGCAATAAGCGCACAATAGATGCAAAGTCAGCTCAAAGTGGCACAGGATAGGATTCTGCTCCGGTCGGAATGCGTGACACTTGTTTCGTGTCCCGTCACTGCAAGCATGCCTGCACGTGCATGCAGGTGATCAAAACTGATGGCAAAGCGTTTGACAGGGCTTGCGTTGTCGCATGACCTGCTACGCGACACCAAATGCCACGGTGATGTAGATCGGGACTTGTATTGAGGCTACAGTGCTTGCTATGGTCAGAAATACGTATTCATGTTGGTTGTTGGGTGTGGGACTTTCTGCCCTATTCGTATGGGCAGCACTCACGAGACCAATAGAGCAGAGTTCCCAGTCATTTTCATCTTTGAGGTCAGTTGGGCGTGCAGTTAAGACTTACGCAGTGTGCGTGCCTTCAATCGACAAGTTGCAGTACTTGCAGAGAAGGCTTGCTTGGCGGAGCACACGCGGACAGGAACCGTAGATTTCGTTTGCAGCCCTATGAGATTGTCCCTTTGCTGCTGTCTTTTTTGGTCAGTGCCCTCAATGATCTCCGCTTTGCCAGTCCCAATCTGCTGCTTGACACCACTGAGCAACGTGCACTGTTGCACCAGGTAGCTGCCTTGGCAAATGCTTGCGGGGTAGGAGGGGGTGCCTTCTTCGTACCAATGTTCAATGTTCTGCTGGGATTCAGTAAGCTAAAAACCAAGGCAACACAGCTGGAAGTGCTGCATTCTCTGCTGGGTCATTCAAGCAGAATGCATCAAATATCGTGATCACATGCAAGGATTGCTTTTGCAGGCCTGAAGGGGTCAACAGCTCTGTCCCAGGCTGTTGTGACAGGCGGGGCATGTGCAGGCTTCATGTACAGCAGCTGCAAGCGTCATCCTGATGATCATGAGCAATCACTTGTAGATTTTGACCTCGCTCTCATTCTGACCCCAATGCTGCTGCTCGGCATCACGGCAGGCAAGACAGCTGGCAATGCTCTCCCTATCATGCTTGATTACAATTGATGAATGAGTGCATCAGCCCATGCTCAACCCAGTCCCACAGCATCCACCTGCCATATCAAGTTTGGTGTTGCTCAGCACTTGCTCTTCGCTGAGTTCAGATGTCAGTCTTGCAATGCAGCTACTGCCTGCACAATAGCAAGTCAGGCTGGCTAAGGCTTTGCTACATCCATCTGGCTGGTATTTGGGTCACAAAGGCAGCCGTGCACATACTGTTCACAATGCTCAGGCTATTAGTCAGCAAATAAAGGCTTTCATTGCTGCAGGTGTCCTGATCAACGCTGTTATGCCAAATTGGCTCATCACGTTGCTGCTTGTTGCTGTCCTTGCCTGGCTGACAGTCAAGACATTCATGAAAGGCTGGCAGCTGCACCAGTCAGAGATCACAGCACAGCACAACGAACAAAATGCACAAGTCGCTGCAGAGGCCAACAGGCAGGCAAGCAACCCCAATGTTAAGCCAGTGGCACCAGAGGAGTTTCATCAGAATGGACTGCATATTGAAGATGTGCCGACAGACACATACAACACAGTCACTTCCATGGATGCAAATCATGCGGTGCTCGCATCCAGCACACAGTTGGATGCTGAATCTGGTCGACTTGTACCTGTTGACGAAAATTTTGACCATGGTGGCAACGGTGATATGCTACATCAGCAGCCTGCACACCTTGGGTTGTGCATACCATGGAGGGTGATTCAATTTGCAGAGCTGACCTGTCTGTGGGCAGCCTTTCTTGGACTGCAGTACGGGAAAATCACATTTGAACGATGCTCTTGGCAGTATGGGGCGCTGTGCGCTGCTCAGGCGGTGTTTTCCGTGATCACTACTGTTTGCGCCATTCTCCAGGCGCACAGTCTCAGGTCAACAGCACAAAGTGATTTGGAGAGCCCTCTGTTGAGAGAACAGAAGCCGATAGTGTCACATCATAGTTGGCCTATGTCTCAGCTAGTTAAGTGTGTAGTGATAGTGTTATTTGGAGGAATGGTGGCGGGCATGCTTGGGTTTGGAGGTGGCATGATATTGGGTCCTCTCATGCTGGAAATGGGTATACATCCACTAGTGTCTTCAGCCACATCTTCAGTCATGGTGTTGTTCAGTGCTAGTGCTGCAACATTTTCCTTTGCTGTTGCAGACAAGCTGAACTATCAGTATGCTTTTGTGTATGGTGGTTTGTGCGCAGTTGCATCTATCTTTGGTGTCGCTATCATCAGTACATCTGTTAGGCGATCTGGTAAGGGCTCACGCATCGTTTTCACTCTGGCACTGATCATGGCCACAGGTGCATTAATGCAGGCTGTCTTTGGCGGAGCTGAGGCTGTTCATGACATAAGGACAGGTCACCATATTTCGTTTCAGCCGCTGTGCTGAATTTCTGTGACTCGAGCACTTACTCATTGCTTGTAGCCTGTTGTTGAGTAGGGAGTTCAACAATTTCATCAACAAATGCACTGTTATGTATGTATATGCATACTATCTGGACACAAGGAGTTGTGCTATTTTTTTGTGGTTCTTGATTCCGTTATCATCACGTTTTCTTGATGAATCGGATCTCAGATACACGTTTGCAAGGATGCACTGATCTGCAGGGCTTGATAAAATGCCTGGATCATGGAGATATTGTGGCACAGTACGCAGGGTTCAATCAACTTGGTTTAGGGTGCGTGATGCATCTCGCAGGCTGTATTCAAGTTTTTTGGAAGCAAAGTCGTCATGTTAGAAATAAACTTTCAAGCGTGATCGCATGTGAGCTTGTAATGTTGCTTCATCAGGCATGCGACATGCAATTTCAGTACAAGAGCTTTGGCACTACAGACCCGACCAGTGTGGATAACTCATCAGTACAAACCCTGTGACACTCTGCAAAGCATGTGACCAGCAATGTCTCAGGAGACCATGTGTAACCCTAGGGCAAGCAAAACAACAAAATAACAGCTGTGACCTCATTTCTGTGAAAGAATGGATGTCAGATGCATATCCCCAAGAATGCACTGACCTGCAGAGCCTGGTAAAACGCCTGTCACCACATTTGATGGTTAGTCAAACCACTGGACATGTTAGCACAACTCCCTGCTTGACTTGGTTCAGTGCAGCATTGAGACGGCTGGGGACCATTGACTTGGCAAAGGGGCGGCGGCGGAAGCATGAAGGGCTTGCTGGCCTGGTAATTTGACACCAGCAGGACTGTCTTGGTGTGACACCAGGAGCAAGCTAGGTGACATGAGCTGAGCTTTGGAGTGCCCTACAGGGGACTTCTGCGGCGACACGAAAGCTGAAGCTGGGCTTCTTTGTCTATCTGGCTCCTGTGCAGCTGATGTCGATGGTATTGGATCGCTACTTTGACTGTGCTGTGCTGGCATTTCAGCTTGAGCTGGCCCTGGAGACTGCCTTTTGAGGTCTGGCTGAAGGCCAGTGCTGAAGGGCAGCTTTCGTTTGGGCGGTCTAGACTGTTGCTGGGAACTTGAACCAGAGGCGGTGGGCATCTGTTGTGAACCAGAATCCCAAATCTGAGATCCCTGTTGACTTTGTTGCAGCTGCTGCTGTGACAGACCAAAGCTTCGGTCAAAAGGATGTGTCACATGATCTGCATGCGAGGCAGCACCATTTTGGGTCTGAGCTGGGGCAGGGCCTTGCTGGCTGCCCTGCTGAGAGTGCCCCAGCATTGGGGCAGCACAGTTTGGCCCTGGCCCGCTCTGCTGTGAGGCCCCATCAGCATGCTGCCAGCCATGATTGTGCAAGTTGTTTTGCAGAACGCGTAGGCTGGTGGCGATACCCTGGCTGCCTTGTAGCGCTGCTAAGTCCGGCGTATGCAGACTGTGTATGGGAAGAGCCTGGGATGGGCCCTCTTGAGATTCCCCTATTCTACGCACTGATTCTGGCTTGATGGGCGTTGGTCGCAAGATGCTGCCAATGTCAAAGTCCCTGAAACAACCAGTTGTTGACTTGATGATGTCCAATATTGGATGGAACAGAGCGTCTGCAAAATGGATTTGAACAGTTGTGCTGCTTGTGGGTCATCAGCGATGTGAATGCAGGTGCTGCTCTGGTTACCTGCAGACTGAATCCTCAAGAGCCAAAACAACTATCTGGTGAAACAAAAGGATTGCATGGCACAATCAATATGCTGTGTTGATGGAAGCATGGTGCAAACAGATTGGCTGTCTGGCATTACAGCATTGTCAGAGTAACCTGTATCAGCTGCAAAGACTGTGACAATACAGGGTGACATCTTTAACAACAGAGGCCACAGTCAAGGTCACACAACAAACTACAATCAGCACCTTTGCTCTTCTTCGTTGTCCTCAGTGGAAGGGGAAGCACTACGCGGCCTGTGACTGTCATGGAAGCCATTCATGACAGAAGCAGGCGGGGCTGCAGAGGCTGGAAGTGCCCCAATGCGGGGCCTGATTGGCTGGGGCTTTGCTATGGATCTGCCCTGAGGTGGCGTCAGACCTGCTGTCATCAAGTGATTCGGTGAGGAAACAAGTGAGTGGGTGGATCGTGGCATGGGTGAGTGAGTGACTGAGTGGTTGTGTTCACAAGGAACTGTGTGTCGACATGCCTTCTGGGGTTGGGAAATAAGCAACTTGTGCCAAACTCAAAAGCAGGTAGGACACACAGTTGCAGACTGCTGTGGCCGTCAACAATTGTTGACGGGCCAAAAGCTGGACAGTCTGGCAGTCAGGCGTACTGCCATAAAGGCAACTCTTGCAGGAGCAAAGCGTTTCAGAGGCACAAAAGAGCAGGTATGTGCTGTTAGTGCAGGTGAACTAATGTACATGTGTGTGAGCCCATGTGAAGAGTACGAGCAAAAGAATGAGAAGATTGTTGAGTCTGCCTTGGCTGGAAGCAATGCCTGGCATGGGCTACTCAAAAGGAGCTATCCAGCGAGCTTAGCAATGATTTTGCTGTCAGCAACACACCGATCCAAGGTCGCTAGCAACAAAGACAGCCATCGCAAACAAGCGTTTGCAACATGTATTGTGGAAACATGACAACAGTCAAAGGTCAGCAGTGGCAGCACAGTGCATCTGGTCATATAATCTTGGATGATGACCAACATAAATGATTCTACAAGATATGCTGACACCCTTTCCCATCCCATGCAAGCATTCCTGACGGATCACTCATTCACGTCTGCTACAAGCATGAGCTCATCCTGAGCAGACAGACCTGTGTGCATAGGCCTGGGCTGGTGCTGCACACATTGGAAGGCACTGCTGCCTGAGCCCGGCTGCACGAGCAGGTTCAGGGCGCCGGGCGGAGCCGCTATCACAGCTCCTCCCCCCAACCCTGCAGGTCAACCATGGCTTCATACCTCTTATTGGGCTCAGAAGGCCCTCATCTGTTCCTTGAAGAGGACACATCAGTCAAGTTTGCAGGTCAGACATGGGTTCACATCTCTTTTCAAGCTTCAAAGGTCCATGTCTAGCGACAATGCAAAGGTGACATCAGATGCCCTTGTTTGGCAGAGTGTCCTTTGCTGACATGTGTTGCAGCATGGAGCTGCAATGAGACTTTTCATAAAGTGGCTTTGCTGTCAGTGAACTGTACAAGTCCTGCACATCAAGCAAGAGGCAAGCTGTGGAATGCAAATATATGCTCAGTCAGAGCACTGCAAGTGCTGTTGCTGCTGCTGAAGAATGAGCAATCCCAAGGTTGACCTGCTGGATCATGGCAGCAAATGCTCTTCTCAGGAGTGCTTGGTTGTTTATCACATCATGAGCCCAGCTTGGCGTACGGTGTCAAAGTAATGGTAGGCTGGTGCATGGAGATGCATACGACTAGTTTACCCATGCTGAATTCACTTGGGAACAGCAGAGAGACCATGAACCCACCTGTGAACTCTGCAGGGCCGCCTTGTGTGCCAAGGGGAACAGGCTGAACCTGATAGGCAGCCATGTACGATCCGTCAGGGTTTGGCAGCATGACAGGCACAAGGGCCATTTGCTGCTCAGCAGAGCCTGGCCCAACGGGCCCTCCCAAGGGCCCTAGCACCATCGTCCCTGGGATGCCAGCAGGCAATGCTGGCAGGAAGCTGCCCCTGGGGATAGCAAACTCCTGCACCACTTTCTGGGCTTTGAGCTGTGCATTGCTGACTGCCATTGCATCCTCTGCATTGCTGGTGCCTACACGCAAAGCGCCAGGGGTCATGTCAACGGTGTACAGTACTGTTGTCTCGCTTCCTTCCTGTGACAATCTCACTTTGTTTCCATGACATGAGACCTTACAAAACCCCCCTGCAGAAGCACAAGCAGTGTAGCCTGTGGCTAGCTTGAGGGTGAAAATTGCAGATGTGGCTGCAGCCATGCTGGCGCCTGCTGAAATGTCAGTGCATGCATAACAAGCACCAACTGCCAAGCAGCACTGCATTGCAACAGGAGTGCCTTGGGGTAAGGTTTAATATTCCACAGCAAAGCTTCGTTGATGTCAGCTGGCATTCTCTGGATGCCCATGACATTGTGACACGTGTATCAACCTGATGGCAGACTGACATGTTCATCTAAGCATAACCTCCAAATTTTGGAGACTGATGCAACGTGGGAATGTGTTCCAGCACTTGTGCTGTAGTTAGATATTCCTTGTGGTGTACCATGAAGAACTCTATGACTAATTAGGGTCCGCATGAGAGCCCCAATCATGTCTCGCACAAGCATGACCGCATGACTGTGGGAAACGCCCACATGCTGTATCCACATTCGTCTGCTAACTTGTGCTTACATAAGCTTCTGCAGCTGACACCACGCATGTTGTTCTTATCTTGTTCGGCTAGCATACCTTGCTTCTGCTTAGCAGCCTCCATGAGGCGCACCACTCTCTGCCAGAGCTCTGCCTCTGACAGTCTGTCCAGTTCGATGTCTGCAGCAGTTGGATGGGGACCAGCAGGAGTCCCACCGCTCACCTTCCGTCTGCTTCCCTGCAACACATCACTCAAGACGCCATGATTTTAGCTGTTCAATTCTGGGCGCATGCTTTCAAGACGTTCACCTCCAGGCTTCTAACCATTGAAGTTTGGGCGGATCCTTTTTAGAAGTACAGTTCCAGGCTTGGTGAATTGACATGAGGCTTTGCTGTGCTATAGCTATGCTACAAGAGGAGGTATGCTGATGGCCCTCTGTGCTGCTCAGGCGTGCCAGGGCTGTTGAGCCTCTTGGCTCAATGCGATATGCTGTGCTTGGTGAGTATGCTTGCACAGTTGGAGACAGCTTGTCCAGGTGGAATGCATTTGGAAATCTGGCTTCCACAGCGTCAACACTGACACCAGATTGCTGCTGTCACCTGAATACCGTCACAGCAATGCACAGCTGACCATCCCAGCAATGTGGCTGGTGACAAGCAGGACAGCACTGATGACAACAGTGATTTTGCTTGGCCTGATACTCACGGCAGAGCTGGCAGCCATGAGATCTGGCTGACAAGTGTTGGTGTGTACCTTTTCTGTTTTGATGGCAGAGGAATTCTCTTGACCGTGATAGGCAGGCTGCTTCTTGATAGCCACAGGGCCAGTGGGCACTGGCTGGTTCACGGGATTCTGAGCTGCATTGATCAAGCCCTGCCTTGAAAGGGGCAGAGGCCAGGTATTGGGATACAAGCCTGCAAACACAGCACATCATGCGTTCATGATTGCGCTGTTACAGCTGGTGCAGGCACGGTGATGAAACCTCTACAAATGGTCAGATTGTGCAGACATATGCAGCCTGATGCAAGGATAGCTGTGCAGATTGTACCAGATGGGCATGTAGTAGTTCTGTGATCCTGCTTGCATGAATGCTGATTGTACAGATCTCTGGCACATAACACAAGACAAAAGCCTGTGAGCTTGCATTACTACAGAGTCATTGCACCCCATGACGTGTTGTGTGCCTTGACAGCAACGCATACTTTGACATTAGCGACATATGGTTTACAGGGTGAGTGCACCTCACGGTGGCTGATAACGGCGAAATGTAGGGTGATAACAGCCACAGGCAGGGAGGTTAATAAGACTGCAGTCAGGCTCACCAAGCTTATTCAGCTCAGACTCCAAGGCTTCCCAGCTGCGCCCAGGCTCCCGTTTTGCACATCTCATGGCCTGGTCAATGCTGATGGCCCGGGGTTCAACCACCCAGCTAAACAATGCTGCAGATCACACAGCCCTGTTGAAGCTGCGGGGTTCAAACCACTGGACTGTTTTCTGTGTGACCATACTATTCCTTGAGGGTGTGGTCTCTGACCTGAATCAGCTGACAACAATCATGCATGGCTCAAGAGCCACTCAGGCGATGACAAGGAATATGCAGGAAATGTGGCAAAGGTCTTGATGGAGATGCTCATGTCCAACAGCCCTCTGTATCATGCGAAGTTGGGGCTTGCAGCTTGAAGCTTTGCGTTTGCTGATGGGATTGCTGTAGCAGGACTGTGCTGCAGGAAGCAATGCATGCCGCCAATCCATGCTTCAAGTTGATACTCAATGATGCATGCCATGTGCTTGCGCAGACTTGGTGGCCTACTTGCGCAATAGTCTCCCCACCCTCCTGGAAGCCCCCAGAGAGGGCGGGGCGCCTCCCCAAGAGCCCCATCTAGATAGGACTTGATCTGATCCTCTGAGATGCGATTGCCGCCTCCGCCTTCCTCAGATGATGATATGAGTGCCACAGAATGCGGTATCACCTTGACCAAAATTCTGCATGACAGTTGCTTTTGGGTACACAGGCCTAACATGTATGCGTTCACAACGTGAAAATGTCTTTATGCAATGACATGTGGCTTTGACATAGAAGTGCAGCATGGCACATCCCACATCAACCAACACAGTACTCACTCTCACCTGACAAGTTGTCGCATCTCATCCATGGGACCCCTTCTTGTGGCTCTGCTCTTTGGGTGCAGAGGCTGTTGGCTTTCTTCCTTCAGATTTTGCGTAACAGGACTGCCCATGCCTGCTAGACGCTGAGGTACCATCTGTTGTTGAACGGGCAGGGCAAAATGCGGAAAAGGATGGACTATCTCAGGTGGTTGCTCTTGTGGCGGATCAGCTTGTGGCCGGCTGACTGCGAGCGTGGCAAGGGGGATGTCTGGCTGCGAGGGGGGTGCTTCTAGCATAGTCTGCGAGTCCGACGAGGGACCCGCATCCTGGCCCTCTTGCGATGGGAAGTGCGAAGCAACTTCGGCAGGATAGTCCTGACTCAGGCTTGCGTCTTGGGACGCGTCGAGTATCACCAGGTCCAACAGTTGTGACAGTCCTTGCGCTGCATCATCGCCATACGAGCAAGTGGCAACGGCCGAGTCGAGTATGCGTTCACTTGGAGGTCCCTGTCCCTGACGTTTCTTAGCAGGCCTGGGTGACCTCAAACGTTTTTGGACAATAGACGCTTGTCCAAGACCGTCGGCGTCAAGACCATTGCGTCGAGCAGGACTTGCGGATCTGTCCTGTTGGCTAACGGAATTGAGCATCACTGTTGGCGCGCGATATGAACTTTCTACTAACGGGCTAGTCCACAGCACTCGCAGCATCCCAGTAGCAAAGCAGGCTGAGCGCATTTCAACCGGCCGTGGCCGCCTCAATTCGACAGGTGTCATGTGCCCCATGTCCAAAATTGCACCTAACAGAGTTACTACGCAAATCATCCAGGCAAATGCAATTCACGCCATAACTTTCCCACGACCTCTGCCTCTGCCCCGTCCAGCCTTGGTAGCAGTAGCACTGCTGACTGGCAGTGCAGACTGCTTTTGGACACGCACATTTGCATTGAAAAGCTCTTCTGCAACCTGACGCTGTTGATGCTTGCTTTTCTGATGACTGCAGACACAACAATACATGTCAGGTCCGATTCCTCGACTTGATCATGCGCATCACATCAACAGAAACAGACTGCTGCATCGGCGTGCCAGAGTGCTTACTTGAGAAAGGCTGTGCTGTCAATGCTGTTCTCGGCATAGTTTCTGTCTGCATAAGGCACATATGGACCATCTTCTTGCTGAGGCTGCACTTTTCTAAAGTTCTTGAAGTTGGGCACATCAGCGTAGCGGTCAGACCGTGCTACAGATGAAACTTGTGGCTGCACCTGCACGTCAGACCTTTTCTGGGTGTATAGAGCATGTATATTGTGGCCTTGGTAATCAATGCAGGTTTAAATCACTGCCAAGGTCAAAAAATCTCTAGCATGGCATGCTGCAGCTCCAAGGTAAAGCAACAAGATGAGCATCAGACAGCCACCAACATAGCACCTGACAGGCATTTGCAAGTCAAGCAATCACGTCCTCTGATGCAAGGTGTCTGCTACATACTCTGACAACCAATGGCTCCCATACTATGGCATTGTTGTCTGGAGGAAGGCCCTGTATATTGTCGATGGCAATATTTGCTGCTTCTGTTGACACCTGAGCCGGCACATCTGCAGCATCCGCTATATGCACGGCCTCCTGTGGCTGCATGGGAGCTGACACTGCTGGTTCTTGCCCCGCTGGAACAGTAGCTGAAGATCCCAAAGCAGTTTTTGCTGCATTGTCGACAAGTGCATGTCCTGTATGCCGCCTTTTGCTAGATGGTTGCATCAAATCCGCATCTGAAGCACATCACAGTTTGAGTTTCCAGACTTTGAGCTGGATGGGGTGTAGAAGGCAATGGGCAGTCAGCTCAAGGCTCTTGCCTGATTGATGAGAGTCACTTGAGTACTGCTACATCCATGCCTGCTCACATGCTTCTGCTTGCAGAGTAAAACTGCTTGATGATTGTCCTAACAAGGTCCTACTCAAGGCATGAACGCAGGGCTGTACCTGCAGAGGCTTTCCTCTTGGGGTGCGCTGTCGGTCCAGGATCTGGCTGCTGCCATGCTGCACTGAGCTTGTCTTGAGACACCTCCTGTGTCATATTTTCTGTGGTGCCAAGTAGCATTGCCACCTGCAGGCGCCCATAACATGATGCCTGTCTTGAAAACTGTCAACAAGAGGCCATCAGCAACACACTCTGTGCTGCGCAATGTCAGAGCGCATGGACCTGGGTTGTATAGCACTGGCTAAAGCAAGATAAACAGGCAACATAATGGATACTGACATTGCTTACCAGCACATGATCTACAGTTGTGACATGAAGGCTGGTGACAAGAGGCGGAGCATCACCAAGATCTGGCTGCTGCAGATCTGATGTGACAAGTACAGTAGCCATGTTGGCCGAGGTGGCCGGGCCAAGGCTACCACCATGCTTTTGCACTGCCGCCGCAAATGCAGGGATTCCCTTGCATCCCAGGACAGTGTCAGCAGTGAAGCTTGAAGTGAAGCAGTCTGGCAGAGCATTTGTGCCTGGAGGCTAGCAAAATTGGGTATGGAAAACAAAACCTCACCTGTGAGATACTAGTGGGTATAATGACAGACCATTCAGCAAGCAAGTTTTGATGAAATGCAGGCTGCAATTGCATCTGCTGATCAGAGAGAGAGCTTGTCACAGTAGGAATGTGGCTGGCCATGCTGGCTGGAGGATCTGATAACGATGGACGCTGCATAATTGCTTGCAGCCTGCAGTTAGTGAAATAAATCAGACATTTTGAACAGCTCTCAAGACTGACTGAGCATGAAGATAATGATAGATGCTCTCTAAGGCTGACGCATGCGCTTATGACGTATTCTCGAGCATACCATGCCTCAGTGACATATGGCTTCTGATGAGCAAAGGTACAAGCCAGATCTGCTGTCAAGGAAGCTTGCTCTGCCGTCATGATGCATGTGGCAGATTGAGCATCCCTTCCTTCAAAGCCTACAACACCAAAAGCAGGGCGTCTGCAGAACTTGGCTTGCATAGCTGCAAGGGTATGCAAGCAAAGACATGCAGGCAGGAGCTGTGGCTGCAGTTCCTCACCAAGCTGCGATAGGCTTTGCTGGGACAAAATGTATCCTTGCACCGCTGCTATTACGCAGTGCCACCTGCGAACTCTGAGAGAGCAAACACTCTGTCAGCCGACCCATGACACACGTGAAGACAGGGTCTTTGCAAGGCTGCCACCTGCTTCACCTGAAGCTTGACTTGTGCCCGAACTGCAATAGGTCTCCCTCTGTCAGATTCGCTTCTCCTCCTTTGAGCTCCTGTTTATTGACAAGAGTTCCGTAGCGTCCCATGTCTGCAATACCATATGATAAGCTGACCTATTGCATGAGGGCTTTTGGCTCACACACTTGATCTTGCGTGAAGGGTTACCTTTCACACGAAACAAGGGCGATGTGTAGTTTACAGTCACGGTCGCATGTTGTCTAGAAATTGATTTGTCTTCGTCGACAACAATGCAGCTTTGCCCAATAGCTTGAGTTCTTCCCACAACATGCAAGCCTGCCGGCAAATAGTGTCTGACCTGTTGGGCAGCTAGGGAACGCTCGTCTGTGCTTCCAGAAGGCCGAGCCTCCAAGATCCACATGTCGCAGCGTTGACAAGCTGCTCATGGGGCGCGACAGCGACTGAGGAAGCCTAGCACAGCACGCATGTCACAGGTGCCCTGAAAAGTGTTGATTAGTGCATATTGGGGTCGAAATTGGCCCCGGGACCCATCATGAGTCATCCTGAGGATAGCTTCGTTGACCTTCATGCAGAGCTTTGTGCTACTGGTACAGGACCTCCAGAAGACGCAGACTGAGGCCATGGACCCAATACACACCGCAATCATATTGCTTCTGGTCACATCTGTCGGGTTTGCTTTATACCGTGCTGTCGCAAGCAAAGTCAAAGGTGTTCAGGGTAAACGGTAAGGTCTCAGCCTGCGGGTGAACGACTTTTTTCTGGACTTTTTTCTGGACTTTTTTGTGTATTCAATGCAAATGCACACCAGTGACAGCAAGAAAGCAAAGAAGGTCGCCCCTGGTGATCAGCTAGCGCATCTGACGGAATACGTTCGCGTGCAGGTCGCTACCCTTGCCGCCACTCGGCAAAGGCATTCCATACATTGGAGATACATTCTCGCACATCGCTTCAGGTCCCCGCATTCCCGGACAGCCGCACCATGACAGGCTGGGCAGCATCTATAGGTCGGGAAAGTTAGCCAAGCTCCGCTGACTGGACACCCTCTATGCATGTGAAGCAACAGCAGTCATGTGCAGTAGGTCGCAGCTTCTGCTGATGACACCAGTATCAGCATTATTCACCAGATGTGTATGTTTGTGCCAGGACCTGGTTCCTGGGGGAGCAGGTTGTTCACATTGGTGACCCAGACGCTGTGCGGATGATATTCAATGCAGAGCATGACCTTGTTGAAAGTAAGCCAACAACATAATGCACAGCTGCTGACG
>JAABUH010003472.1_pt1 | contig 13498 bp, 11 predicted proteins | sample 5559121 | NCBI WGS metagenome assembly JAABUH01 (sample SAMN10711871, study PRJNA513364) | rock metagenome | isolation source: Antarctica rocks | place: Antarctica: Victoria Land, Battleship Promontory nord | collected 2015-12-28 | reverse complement strand
GAAGTCGAGGCTGTCCACGGCGTCGTACATGCTGTTCAGCAGCAGGACGGCAAAGCGCTGGTCCAGCGCCTTGCGCGGGAAGAGCACCGGCTCTGGCTGCGACGGCATCATGTAGTCGCGCGCGGCCTCGAACAGGCCCCCCGCTCTTGCTGCCTGCCGCCCGCGGCAGCGCAGCTGCATCAGACCGACCCCCGTCGCTCCCACCCTTGCCAGGCGCCTGCTGGCTGAGCATGTGCGCCAGAGCTGTGCTCAGACAGACTTGGGCTGCAGCCGCCCTGACGCTCGCAAGAGGGCAGCGCAGGACAAGCACGAGGCTGTTGCACTGGCTCAATGAGCTCGTCAGCCTGGGCTGCAGCCAGCAGCGCACCGGGGCCTGCTGGAGCAGCGCCAGCCCAGCGGCGCCTGCAAGGCCTGCCCCCAAGTGCCGCCGGGACGCTCGCGCCCCGCTGCCGTGCTCTGCTGCGTGCTGCTGAGCATCAGCGCTGGTCGGCAGGCCAGCCTGACACCTGGCCACAGGCAGGGGTCGTGCTAGCCTGCGCTGTGGCTGACTGCACGTGAAAGGGTGGTGGCAAACACACTCCTGCCCAACTCCGGCCCAGGCATTGCCATGTGCACACGAGCTCAACATCCTGCCCTCTGCTGCCCGCTCACGACCGAATCAGCACGTCGTGCACCCTCTCAGCTGCAGAGACTGACCTCTCTGGCCCAGCTTGGATGCTCCTTGCTGTACTGGCGCCCTAGGCGGGGTCTCCCCAATACCCTTGTGAGTGGAAGCAGCCCGTATCGGTCCATCCTTCCCCGTTTGGGTGGGCGTAGCAACGGTATTTCTTGTACGAACCCGCGACAGCCTGGGCCAGCTCGGAGCGGCGCTAGCGCCAAGCCTTCGGGCTGAGCCCCGGGGGGCACCAGCACTGTCAAGGGATGCCGCCTTGCAGGGCTGAGAACTGCCGCGTGCAGGCACGGCCGCCCTCCGTTGCATTCCTTGGCGCGCGCTGGCTGCAGCTCCGGCAACGCACTCTGCCACGCGGTGCTCCGCTGCAAACTCACATGCGCCAGTTTCTAAAGCGCGCTGACAGCGGTCAAGCGGCGCAGGCTCGCTTCAACTTCCCGGGCCAGACGCAGGGGCTGTTCTGCGCGCAGCACGCGCAGGACGGGATGCGCAACGTCATGCACAAGCCCTGCGCCGCCGAGGGCTGCCCCCTGCAGGCGGTGTTCAACAAGGAGGGCGAGAGCCGCGGCATCTACTGCTCGCGCCACAAGGAGGAGGGCATGGCGCGCCCCGGGCGCAGTAGCGCCGTGTTGGTGCCCGAGCGGCGCCGTCGCCTGCCCTGTGGTGCTTGCGTTGGACGTAGGAGGTAGCCTGCCTCACGAGTCACGTGGTGTGGTTCCCTGTCAGCGCGCTTGTACCTGCTCACTGTTTTTGCAGTTCCCGCGCCTGCTTCCTCTCTGTGGACAGCAACCAGCTTGCTGGCTGAGCTTTGGTCAAGTGGACCTGGACACATGACGTGCATGGTCTGCTGAGGGCCTGTTGGCGGGTCCTCCGATCCGGCCCTCTCAGGAAACCCCCACCAAGGGGCTGCGCGGCGCGCGCCAGGTGGACGTCAAGCACAAGCGCTGCGTGCACGACACCTGCCAGAAGCGGCCGTCGTTCAACTTCAGCGGCGAGACGCGCGCGCTGTACTGCGGGCCGCACCGCCTGCCCGGCATGGTCAACGTGGACCAGGAGCGCCGCCGCGTCAACCGCGGTGCGCCTCGCGCCCCAGCAGATGTGGCTCAGGGAACTTCACCCTATACCCATGTGTAATGTGAGGTGTGCGTCACATGCATGGGCGGAGTCAGCCGCGCTGCGCGGCATGCGCCAGACAATCGTGGGCCGCATGCATGTCAGGGAGGGCACCGCGTCAGGGCCAGGTGCGCTGTGGCCTGCGCCTGCACGGCGCCGCAACAGGTGCCAAGTCGGCGCTGCGGCCTGGACCGCGTGCAGCCAGACAGGGTGACACAGCGCGAGCTGCACTGGCTGCCCTGCCTGTGCGTGGCGCGCGCCAGGGTGGCTGGGTGAGGCCATGAGCCGAGATGCGAGACCCGCGTGGCGCTCGCCAGGGTGGCTGGGTGAGGCCACGGCTCGAGATGCCCCTCGACCCGCCTCGAGACAGGGTGCCGGTCGCAGGGGGCGCGGCGGCGGACGGCCTCCGGTTCCGCCGGCCGCGCTTCCCGGAGGCCGACGCGCGGCCGAGCCAGGTGCAGGCAGCGCTCCGGGGGCGGGGCGGCGCCGCTGCTCACCGCGCGCCCAGCATCCTGCTGTGGCAGCCTGTCACACAGTGAGGCTCTGATGCTGAGGCGGCCGGCTGACATGCATGTGCAGCTGCAGGCAGCCTTGGTGTGGCGCTGCCGAGCGCTGCCGTGTGTACATGCTCGCGTGACCACGCCCTTTGGTGATGTGATGAGAGCGGGCGACCCTGCCCGGCCGCAGACGTGGCGCGCGCGCTCGTGCAGGAGGCTGTGGACGCGGCGGCGGCCGCAGGCGCCACGGTCTCCGCCCAGGCCTACGCGGCCGCGCACGCCGCCATGCTGGCCGACCCGTCGCAGACCCAGTGAGCGCCCGCGGGCTCCCGCAGCCCTGCCTGCGCCGGGCATGTGCACACAACAGGCCGTAGACGCCTCTCGCCAGGCTGTTGGACCGGTGCGACAGTGAGGTCTGCAGCAGCACGGGCTCGGAAACGACTCTGCCCACCTGCTCTGCATCCGCCTGGGTACCCGCAGGTGGACGGCGGCCCAGCTGGCAGCGGCGGCGGCGGCCGCGCACCTGCACGCGCTGCTGCCCGCGGCCGCCGGCGCCACGCCCGCGCCCGCCGGCGCCCCAGCGCCCGCAGCCGGCCCCGTCGCAGCGCCAGGCATGTCTGCAGCATCAGCTCAAGGTGGAGGCTCATTCATTGCAACCCTGTTGCACCGCACCATGATGTTACCTGCATGTCTGGCTGCTCCTGGGTGTCGTGCGCTCCCCTTCATGTGCTGGTGGTACAGGCGGCCGCGCGCAGTGCGCTGATGCCTGAAGCGGAGACTGGTTGGCGGCAGAGCATGGTGTCGTTGCTAGTGTTGCGAGGCTGCTCTGGCTGTGATGTGCCTCGGGAGCTAGCGCCCGCCCAGGCAGGGGGAGCACTCTGTCGCTGTCAAGGGGAGGGACCTGGGCTCGTGTAAACGTCATAAAGTTGTGTGTTCTAGCACGTGCAGGCGAGGTGGGCGGCAGCGCGCCCGCGGAGCCTACGCTGCTGTCGATCGACGACGTGCGAGCGGCCGCCGCAGCGGCCAGCGCGGTGGCGTCGGGCGGCGCCGCGGCCGCGATGCCCGGCAGCATGGGCCACGTCATGCACACGCAGGCGCGCACGCGCGCACGCGCACAGGCCCGCGCTGCAGCTGCTCCGTGCTGCTGACGCGGCCACCTCGTGCACGAGCTGGTGCAAGCCGCAGTCGATGAGCATGCTCGCGCGCATGCGAGCGCACCTCCCCGGCGGTGTCCTCGGCAGCGAGCGGCATGTCATGCACGTGCAGACGCGCACCCCGGGCAAGCACACATGCAATCCACGTCAGCGCGCGCGCGCGCGAGAGTGCGGGGGGTGGCACAAAAAGAGTCACTCTCTTGGGATGGGAAACTGAGAGCTAGTGCGGGCGCGCTATAGGTGATGGCGTTCCTGCGCGGCCTGCTGCAGCGGCCGGAGCTGGGCGCGGACGCGGCGCTGCGCGAGCGCGTGCGCGCGTACGTCGACGCGTTCACGCGCTGGGACGAGCCGACGCGCGTGGAGCAGTACAACCTGCTGCACTTCGACTGGGACGTCTCTGGCCGCGACCCGGTGGCCGTGGTGGCGCGCATCGGCCGCGCGCTGGGCGCCGGCGCGGGCTAGGCGTCCGCAGCCCCTGACCTGCCTTTCTACATTATGTTCATGCGACTGTTCCGCCCTTGAGGGCAGGACGCAAGCCGCCTGCATGCAGGTCAGCCTTGCATACGCGTGTCCGCCTCTGAGCGGACGCTGAGTCTGTTTTGGTATGTTGTGTGTCGCTGGGCATGCACCACCAGGCGCTGGCTGTGTACCAGAGCTCCGCGCTACGCTGTGCTGGTTCCGGGTCATAGGGTGTTTGGTGGTCGGGCTGCCAGTGGCAGGGCGACGCCGTATGGGGCCAAGGGCTGCTGCAGCTCACCTGCATGTCAGTTTTGAGGCGCCCGGCTTCAGGCAGGTGCGGTGTGGGTAGCGCCACCCTCAGGCTCGCAGGTCCGGTTCCAGCCTGCTCCAGCCTGCTGGAGCGAGCATGCCTCCGTTATTTTACCACTCTTGCTGACAGTGCAGGACGGTGTGTTCCAATTGAGTAGGCAGGCAAGCCTGTTCGGCGTCGCTGTGCTTGTGGAGTGCTGCTGGCCGCACTTTCAATCACATGCTGATCTGAAGCAAGTCGACATGGCTAGGCCATGCGGCACAGTGGCTCTCAAGATGATGATCATCACTAAATTTCCATGCGCATTCCTTGCATGTGTCTGTAGACGAGTGTCTTGGCTGTGTGTTGCTGAGAGCGCGCGCCCGTCTCTCACGGCGCTGACAAGGATCTAGTGTGCAGAGGTTGCTCCTCAAACTCTGAGCTGGGAGGCTTTTTGTGAGCAGAGCAATGTCTGCGCTGGATGTCAAGGAACGGCCGCTTGAAAACACAGCTAAGAAACCTCGCTTGGACACCAGCCTGGACACCACAGCCACCCAGGTGCCAAGGCGCACAAGGCGGGGTCCCTGGCGGCGGCAACTGTTTGCTGAACGGGCAACCTGATCGGGATGTTGCTGTTCCAGGCCGGACCTGTTGAGGCAGGCGCAGTGCTCCTTGTCGACGCGCCTTCCCAGAGCGGCCGCACCTCTGGCTACGAGGATGCCACATCGGATGGGGTCGCCGCGGCGAACGTCGGCCCGACAGGCTCGCCGCACACCGCAGCTTGGACGTGTGACCGTTCTGTACCGTACAGCACAGGCCAGCTAAACACCGTGAGCGCGGACGTACAGACCGGTTTGCGGAGGACGATGAGGAGGGCGGAGACGCTGCGCTGCGCGCGGCTGACACCGCAAAGAAGCGGCACTGCACCACAGACGCGCTCCTGGACGTGATGGAGTCAGCAGAGGCCTCATATGAGCACGAGCACGCGCAGCCTGGCGCTGGTGCGCACCCCCTTCGCACTGTTATGACTCATTTTGTGGGCTGCCCCTGGCCGTACGGCGACCTGTGGCAAGCTAATGTATAGGCTTGGCAGAGCCCGTCATGCTGGCTCTCCTTGCAGCGAGGGTATGGGATGCGCTGGGGCTCAGGTGAGAAGCGACCAGAGCCCACCGGCGGGCAGGCTGCAGCAGGCCCCACGGCGCCCGAGGCGCGGCCGGCCGGAGCGCGGCCTGACGCGCCGCAGCACGCGCTCGCAGTGGACGCGGCTACGCGCGACAAGGCGAGCGCATGCCTGGCTGCCTGACAGCTCAGCAGCGAGCGATTAACGCCCCCTGCCGCGCCTTGCGTCTGATGCCCTGGGGTCAGGGATGCGGCAGCATGCGCCCATGCATCAGCCAGCTGCGGCTCCTCACGCATGACGTGCTGCTAGAAGCCGAACGTGCAATGCATGGGAGTGCTTCTCACAATGTGTTCAAGTCATCTCTGCACCACCCCTGCACAGTTGGTGCTTGACAGCACCCGCTCCCGCCGCAGGTGCGAGCAAAGCTGCTGGCGGCGCTGCGGCGCAACGCAGCCCTGGCCGGCGGCGACCTGCCCGCCGCGGCCGCCGAGTGCGAGGCGCGGTGCTTCGGCGGCAGCGGCTCCAGGTGTGTGCCACATGCAGGCCCGCGTCTTTTCCGAGCAGTATTATTTTTCGCGCCGTGGAGCCGTGGAACAGTCGAGGCGAGCCATCTGCTGGTTTAGTATGCCCGGCTCGCACCGCGCGCAGGACTGTCTACTTTGCCAAGGCCGGCAACGCGGCGCGGCTGGCGGCCAGCGCGGCCGGCGCGCTGGCGGAGTTCCCGGCGCTCGCCGGCGCGGGCGGCGCGGCCGCCGAGGCTGGCGTGGGCGCTGCGCCAGCAGCGGCAGCTGCGCCTGTGCCGGGCAGCGCCGCTGCCGGGGAGGATACGGGCGCGGTGGACACCACCGGGTGGCAGGGCGTCGTGCAGAAGCCGCGCTGAGCAAGGTTTGGGGCGGTGCTCGCTGTGGCGTGATGTTACTACCACTGCACAAAGCGCAGCAGTACCTAAGTCTAAAACCAACAGCGGCTACGCATACACAAGGTCTCTAGTGCCTATAACTGCCTACAAGGACACTGCGACGTGGTGCCTCTGCTGGCGAGCTGGGCCTCACCGGTCCCCAGCATAGACGTGCTTGCCATCAAACGTGGTCACAGCTTTCTCCGCAGCCCTGCGCGCCGGCAACCAGAGGTGTAGGAGCTCCCTCGTGAAACCAGGGAGCCTGGCGGTGTCAGCTCAGGGGTGACGTGTCGCCAGCGTGAGTGCTGGATGCAGGCATGGGTGCGCGCTCGAGTCGCTGGAGCAGCGAGGTCAGGCACGCTCACTCACTTGGGCTTGCGAGCCTCTCTGTGCACGTTCTCGACGCGATTTATTGTCGCCGCCGCATAGAGGCCCAGGCCCACCAGCGCGACGAGGGCGTACCCATACCTGCGCCGCCCCGTCACACGCTGAGTGCCTGGCGCCCGGTGCCTCACACAGCACTGACATCCGCTTGCTCTTTGGCGGTCGTATACCTGTAGTACGGGTGTCGCCTGGTCGCATACAGCCACTGCTCGCCCATGGTGGGCGACTTGTAGCCCTCCGGCACGGTGTATGGCTTGGGCACCTCCTGCGCAGCTACCTTCTCCTCTACCCGGCGCAGGCCCTCACGCTCGCTCCAGCTCGTCGGCTGGCGCTTCTCACCATACTTCATGCTTCGGCCGCGTGACTCAATGCAAGCGGCGTGAGTCACATCACGACACACAAAGTAAAACTGCGCGAGGATATGCGTTGTTAGCAATTGCACTCTGCGCTCCCGAAGTAGTCCCAGACTACCTGCCAAGTCCCTCTTGCGACTTGAGAACCTGTGCAGGAGTTTCAGGTTTAGAGCTTTACGTGTGAAGAGCTCTCTTCAGGACAGAGCTTTCTCGGGGAGAGGCGCGCCATGGGTCACGACACTGCGCCAGACCCGAAGCTGGAGTCGGCTGGTGCAGGCGATGGCAGCACTCCTGCACCAGAGTGGTGAGGCCGCGGGCACTTGCAGGACGCGCCGGCTGTGCTTAAACATATGCTCTGTTTTTCTCACCTAGCTATTGTGTGTCTGCTCTAGCTATACATTGATGCACTGTTCACCATAGCGCTGTGTTCAGGACGCATGCATGCATCATTGCGAGCCATCGGCTTGACGGCTGGATGTTTTCTTGTTGAGCTTTACATTGTGGCCTGGTCATATGCACAGCGCTCCTGGTTGGCAGTCCTCAGCAATTGTGCAGGCAGCAATTTTGCTTGTCAATTCTGTCACAGCTTGTGCGCTTGCCACCCTCAGCCTCTTGAGTACCAGGCACGCAGCGGGCCTGCACCAACAGGAGGCTGCTACGGACTGTACATCTTGCTCGTGTTGCTCAGGTTTGATAACAGGGTATCAGAACACGCAGACGCGGCCTGCCAGCGCAGTCGCGCAGCATGCACGCTACCGCGCGTGACGCAGGCTGCGACCTGCTCAGCGCTCCGCGCCCGCACTCACTACCGGCTGCTGAAGGCGCGGCGGGCGTGCGCGGCTGAACAGCTCCGGGTCGGACGCCCACGTCAGCCGTATTGGCAGGGCAGAAAGGGGCAGCAGCTGAAATGTGCTGACTACCCACCTAAGGGGGTAGGGTATATGAATCTTAGGTCATAAGATTGGGGTCTGGCGCGCGCAGGCGCTCGCGCGAGTGGTTTGCTGCGCGGGGCTTCGACCGGCCGGTGGGCACGGAAAGCGCGGGGTTCCTCTCCCGGATCACGTTCAGCTGGGTCTGGCCGCTGCTGCAGCGCGGCAAGCAGTGCAGCATTGCAGAGGACACGGCGTCCGCGTTCGTGCGCGAGGACACGCGCGCCCCGCGCCTTGCGGCCGACTTTGACGCCGTGTTCGACCGGCTGCGGGTGCGCGCAGCACTGGTCTGGCCCCCGCTTTCTGCTGAAGCTTGGTGCCCAGAAATGCCTTCATGTCCCTTGTGCATATCAACTTTGTTGAGCGCATGCATGCATGACGCTGTATGGCGAGCGCATGCATGCATGACGATATGTGGCGTACCTGTGAGCAGCCTTCTGAGCACGGCAGGTAGGTATATGGAGTGGTGCCGGAGTTCACGCATTGCAAGAGTTTGGCATCCAACGTGCCCGACACCGACGCAGGAACAGGATCCTGGCAACGACTCCAACCTGCTCCTGCGGGCGATGCTGCGCCTATACTGGCCGCGGCTGTCCTTGCAGAGCTTCTGGACTCTGTGTGAGGTGGGCATCAGGTGCGCCCTGCACCTGCCGCCCATGCCACCCCAGCTGCATCTCTTCGCGCTCCCAGGCATGCTCATCACAGTGGTGATACACAAGCTGCATGGACTGACTGCGTGTCAGGAAAATTCAATGTTCCGCCAAGCTGGCGAGGCTGCAGCGCATGACCTGAGCAGCATGTTACATGGTGGCAGTGCCGTGCCGCCCTCGGGCCGCTCTTGCCCGCTTGCAGGCCGTGGGCTGGTTGCGCACCTGGGCCGCATGAAGCGCGGCGTGCAAGCGGAGCTCCGCGTGGAGGTCCGCGGGTGGCTCCTCGGGGAGGTGACTGCAGGATGGTGTATTGAGGAGGGTCAGCTGCGCTTGGTCTGAGCGGGGTGTGTTTTCGCAGGCTGGCGTCGGCGGTGCTGCTGCGGCACTTCATCGGGTGGCTGGTGGGCGTGAACCTGCACGGGCTGGGCGGCGACTACCCGCTGTACCTGGGCTGGGCGCTGGCGGCCGCGCTGGGCTGCACCGGCTACGTGCTGTGCCTCATCCACCACCAGCTGTTCTGGCGCGTGCCGCTTACTTTGCATAGCCCTTGCTGGAGCCCTGAGCTTTAACTTTTACATTGAGCTTTGCGCTGGTGCCAATCTGTGCCCGCTGGCACTGCAAGCGCCGCCTGTGGCCGACCCCTCGCATGTCACATGTGCGCACCCCTGAGGTGCAGTTGAGGCGGCACTGGCGTGCAGGACAACCAAATACTGTTTCACCCCCATCCTGAGCAGTGTTGGTTAGCTAATTTTGACCCCACAGTCCTTGTTGTTCCTGATCCCAACGTACACCACTCAGGCGCCCCCGGCTCGCCGCGCAGGGTGGGCATGCGCACCGGCTACATGATGCGGCAGCAGGCCATCGCGGCGGTGTACGCAAAGGTGCTGCGCCTCAACAGCGCCTCCATCGGCGACGTCAGCGCGGGCAAGGCGCGCGCCTGGTAGCCCCACATGCTGCTCACGCTGCGTGCACGCGCTGGCTTTTTGTAGAATACGTGCCGGGTTGCTGCTGGGGGCGCGTGTGTGAGCCAGTAGTGATGCGGGCAGGCTGTCCGCCTGAGCGGTGAGGGCGGGCATGCTTACAGGTGATTCATCTCTTGAACCCCTTTTGGTCAGCTGACACATTCCCACGGCTGTGTGCACAGCAGCCCGCCTCCCGCGCGCAGGTGGCTGACCTGGTGCCCAACAGCATGTACATATCACAGGAACACCCAGAAGACGGTAAACCACATGTCATAGGGCTAGAAGCCCTAACGTGTCATAAGGGCATGCACAACATGCGTGCGCGCAGGTGGTCAACCTGGTGTCCAACGACGTGCGCCGCTTTGACGACTCGGGCGTCTTCTGGGTGTTCCTGTGGGCGGGGCCGCTGGAGCTGGCCATCGTGCTGGCGCTGCTGGTCCAGCTGCTGGGCCCCGCGGCCGCGCTCGCCGGCGTCGCCTCGCTCCTGCTCGTCATGCCCGTGCAGGTAGATGCCCGTGCAGGTAGAGGCGTGAGGTCGGCGCTGGTAGTGTCTGGCCGGCGTCGCCTCGCTGCTGCTCGTCATGCCCGTGCAGGTAGAGGCGGTGGGGTGAGGCAGTCGGGCTGGAAGTATCTGGCCGGCGTCGCTTCGCTGCTGCGTGCATCCTGTGCAGGCGGGAGCACCAGGATGTGTATGGCTCTTTTGTGTGGCGCCGCTGATCCAAGTGACGGCTTCTGGCACCTGCAAATGTTCACTCTGGCAAGATGTATGGCCTGGCCGCCCATGTCTCTGTCACACCAGGCTGGCTAGACGTTTGTTAGCCCCCTGCATATCCTGAAGGATCCCAGTCTAGCAGAAGCCAGTAGCGATGCGGTAGCAAAAGGTGGGCGATCATGCGGTCGCCGCGCGGGCAGGGTGCGCTGGTGAGCTTCATCGGCCGCATCCGCGCCAACACGGCGCGCTTCACCGACGAGCGAGTGCGGCTGGCGGGCGAGGCGATTGCGGGGTCTTTGGCCGTGAAGATGCTGGGTGAGCCGTTTTACATGCTCTATTGCCTGAGTGAATCACTCATGGAGCACTTCCGCTGAGCCAACACTGCTCGCAGGCCGTGCACACCATGTCCTGGCATCGCCTGAAGGTGTTGTGTGGTGTGCTGGGCACCCTTGGTTCTGTCAATGTGGTTCTGCAGCATTCCCCTGCCAGGTACGTTTCTGCATGCGTTGCAGAATTTACCTGCTTCACGTGTTGCAGGCAGGCTCCTGCGCGCTCACGTTGTCGCTATCCCTCCAGCATCATGCATTTGTGTTTAAAGACACATTGCGGCGGCATGTCAACATGCAACGAGCATGTCAGCGCGCGCGCGGCATCCAGGGCTCTGCAATCTGTGGGGCGCAATAATACGACAGGCAACCTTTACTGCATTAAGCTAACTCTCGTGTCGCGCGCGCGCGCGCAGGATGGGAGCGCGCGATGCTGGAGGCGCTGCGCAAGATCCGCGCGCAGGAGGCCGGGCACGCGGTCAAGATGGCGCGCATCCGCGCCTGCAACATGGCGCTCTACTTCGCCATCATGCCAATCGTCTCCTTCATCACCTTCGCCGTGGTGCCGCCCTGCTGCCAGCGGCGTGGCGCGACCATGCGCTCTGTTGACCGCCGCGTTGCCGAAGGTCTCTTGTGTGGGGTGTTGCACAAACCCAGCCAGCGTGAGACCATTGCCCATATGCATGACGCGCCCCCGCTTGCCTGAGGTGCTCCGAGGCGTCCACACAATGCGCGTGGTCGTGCAGGTGCGCCTGCCTTACCCCCGATCTCTTACACCACCACTCTGTGTGTGCGCAGAACCCCCGAGCCCAGACCCTACCATACCCTAATATTAACCCTCTTGCTTTACGCGGGTACCGCTCGGCAGGTGCGTGCGCAGGAGGGCGGCCTGAACGTGGCGTCGGTCATCTTTGCGCTGGCGCTGCTGCGCCTGCCGCAGCTGTACATGTGCACCTTCTTCGTGCGCGGCGTGGAGACCGTGTCCGAGCTGCGCATCTCGCTGCGCCGCCTCGACGGCTTCCTCAGCCTGCCAGAGCCGCCGCCGCCGGCGGGGGCCGGGGCAAGCGCGGACGCGGGCGGCGGCAGCCCACCGGGCGCGCCAGGCATCCCGGTGCGCAATGCCCGAGTGAAGCCATGCAGTGTTGCGTGCGGCGTGCCAGGGTCAAGTTTTGGACAGCGGTGGGAAGAGCGGGGCGCCAGAGCGCTTGGCGAACAAAGGCGCGCTCTGGCTGGACGCGCAATGCTGGATGACTGCCTGTATGCAACAGAGAATGAACCGCCTGGCGGCCTCCTCACGGCGATCATCAGGTCGCGAGCTTATCAACCTCTTGCCCTGGCGCCCAGGAGGGCGCGGCGGTCGTGCTCCGCGGCGCCGACTTTGACTGGGACAACTGGGCCGGCCTGGCGCCGCACGAGCTGGCGGCCCAGCGGGCGGCCGCCGTCGACACGCTCAAGCCCTCCCTGGCCGCGCGCGCGCTCGCGGTGCTGCGGCGCCGCCCGCGCGCCGCCTCCGCAAAGCCCGCCCCAGACCCCGGCGCGGCGCACGTGGCGGCCAAGGCGAACATCAACGGCGCTACGGGCGGCGCCAAGGAGGCAGACAGCAGCGTCGCTCGGAATGGCGGCGGCAGCGGCAGCGGGGCGAACGGCAGCGCGATGCACGGCCGGACCTCAGCCTCTCTGCCGAGCGGCGAGGGCCGCGCGCCTGAGGGTCAGCGGTGGCAGGCGAACGGCGAGGCTGCGCACAGCGGGAGCGGCAGCGCTGGCGGCGCGACACACGGCCGAGCGGCCGGGAGTGGGGTCGAGCCTGCCGGGCGCCAGGGCTCAGGGCATGTCGCCCTCGCGGCGGACGGCGGCGGCGCGCCGGAGCACGGCAGCTCGCGGCGCCTGGGGTCCCGGACCCTGGACGGCAGCGGCGAGCTGGAGCGCGGCTCGCGCCGGAACCTGGGCATAGGGTCCCGCCGCAGCCTGGACAGCGGGGGCCGGCGCGCCGACGGCCCCACGCTGGCCGGCGTGCGGCTGGCGGTGCCGGCGGGGCAGCTCGTGGGCGTCTGCGGCGAGGTGGGCGCGGGCAAGAGCTCGCTGCTGGCGGCGCTGCTGGGCGAGCTGCTGCCGGTGCGGGGCGCGCCGGGCGGCGGCGCCGCGGCGGCGGGCGCGCCCTGGGTCCGCGGGCGCATGGCCTACTGCGCGCAGGTGCCCTGGATCGTGTCGGGCACCGTCCGCGACAACATCGTGTTCGGCGCGCCCTGGGACGCGCGGCGGTACGCCCGCGTCGTGGCCGCGTGCGCACTGGAGGACGACCTGGCGGCGCTGCCCGCCGGCGACGGCAGCGAGCTGGGCGAGCGCGGCCTGAACCTGTCGGGCGGGCAGAAGGCGCGGCTGGCGCTCGCGCGCGCGGCGTACTCCTGGACCGACGTCGCGCTGCTGGACGACCCGCTGTCGGCGGTGGACCCGCGCGTCGCGCGCGTGCTGTTCGACGAGTGCCTCGGCCCGGCCGGCGTCATGGCCGGCCGCACGCGGCTGCTCGTCACGCACCAGCGCCAGTTCCTGCCGGCGTGCGACCGCGTGGTGGTGCTGCGCGCGGGGCGCGTGTTTGCGGACGGCCGCTTCGCGGACCTGGCGCGCCTGGGCCTGCCGGAGCTGGCCGGGTCGGAGGGCGGCGCGGCGGAGCTGGACGACGCCGCGTACGACGCCGAGGTCGGCGGCGCCGGCGGGCGCCCTGCCGCACCTCCCCAGGACGTCCCCGCGCGTCTGCGCGCGGACGCCGACGCCGGCGGTGGCGGCGCCGCGGCAGACCTGCCAGAATCTGGCCCCGCGCCGCTGTCCCCGCCGAGCAGCGTGGGCGGCTGGGAGCGCAGCGCGCCGCGCCAAGTGCGACCACCTCGGCGCCAACGAGCGAGTGCGGCGGCGAGGCTGAGCGGGGGCCCAGTCCGGGACCTGGGCCTGGGCCGGGGCCCGGCGACGGGACCGGCGCGCTGGCGGCAG
>JAABUH010003470.1_pt1 | contig 13502 bp, 20 predicted proteins | sample 5559121 | NCBI WGS metagenome assembly JAABUH01 (sample SAMN10711871, study PRJNA513364) | rock metagenome | isolation source: Antarctica rocks | place: Antarctica: Victoria Land, Battleship Promontory nord | collected 2015-12-28 | reverse complement strand
GGGGTTTGCCATCTTTGGTGGCAACATCTGGCAGTACAAGTTGCACTCAATCAACCCATTGCAAATTGCCATTCATACCTTTTGCTGCAACTTGTCAGCTCACAAGGGCTCATTCTTTTGACATGGGCTAGACAAGTACATCTGGATTTGGATGCGCAGGTTTGACATGGTTGCAATTGTGCTGGACAAGCCAGATCCTGTTGCAGATGAGAAACTTGCTAACCATGTGGTTGACGTCCATATGCATAGCCATCCTGACTGTGTAAGGTTCCTGACTGATCCCTGCTAGCATGTTGACTTGTTGCGTGAGAATGCACTTTTTTTGTGAAGCCGTCAAGGAGGAACTCTATAAAGTACATATACATAGATTTGCAGCACAAACAGCTGATTTGTGCTCCGAAACTCATTTGCAATTGTGACGCCCACGCTTGCTCATGACAAGCACAGGCTGCAGCAGCATGCTCTCACTTATTGCCATTATCAGTAGCATGTTTCACCATGAGGAGCATACGCAATCTCAACCTTTCATCTAGTGTTGCACATGCAGCAAGATACATAATGCTTGACTACACTTGAATTATGCAGCCCCAAGATGCGGACAACAGCCGGCAGCAGGATCTGAACACAATGTCTCAGGAGACGCTGCGCAAGTACATTGCATTTGCCAAAGAGACTGTTCACCCAAGCCTGAGAGATGGAGACTTAGACAAGGTCCAGACGGTAAGCCTTATATAGCGCAATTGAGCTTGACAGGCAACATACAGCAATGCTCAACTGTACAAAATGGACTGGGATGACTTCACAAGATGCATTGGCATCCAGATGTATATGAGCCAACTGAATGTAGCAATTGTCTAAAGCTTTCTTGGCTCAAATTTTGCATTGGCTCTTGTGTGCTGTCAGCTACACTTCCGCATGAGGATTACTAATCATATGACTGCATATGAGTCTTGTGAGTCTCTAAGTGGTGTGTGTGATACGAGATACTGGTCCATATGCTTGCCCTCATTGAAAGCTTTGTTGGCTCAAATGCCTGAGTGCCCACCTTGATTGGGCATACAAACACCATGTAAGCACGCTTGCAGGCATATGCAATGGCAAGAGACGCAGCTAAAAAGAGCAACGCTGTGCCATTTGTGCCCAGAAGTTTGGATGCAATGATCCGCATTGCAGAGGCAAGCGCCAGGATGCGTTTGAGGGAGTATGTTGATGAGAAGGACTGTGACATGGCCATCAGGTGAGCATGTGTCCTAGCTGAATGCAATGTCGGGTATAGTCATGCTAATTTGCCTGTGGACCTACCCTTCTGAGCACGACATTTGGTACTACAGTAAGCGTTGTGCCTACTCGTTGCCACTGCCAGCAAGCATCAAGCCATGCAGCGCACTCAAAGGATTGGGCTAGGGTGTCCATGCATTGAGCTTTCAATCAGCTCATGTTGCTGTTGAGCTTCAAAATTCAGGTGCTCTGCCACAGCTGATCCATCAGAGACTAGCCCAATATGTGAGAAGAAGGTGTATGGGACAGCCTTGAACATGGAGTGTGCAGCATGTTTGTGGCACACAACTCATCTTGTGCTATCAGGTGTTGAGCCATCTGTATGTATGTGTATATCCACTCTATCATGCACGTGCAGTCTTGTGTTGGAAAGCTTTGTAAGCTGTCAGAATATCAAGACACAGAAGAAGCTAAGGAGGCAATTCGTCCACTTCTTGCACCCTGGTCAAGAGTACAACGCACTGATCTTGCACAAACTTCAGGTATGATGCTCAAAGCTGATGAAGCACTTTCTGTCATTTTGCTTGAATCGAAGCTGTTGTCAATGTTGTTACTGCCACTACCACTTAGATGTCTTGTCATGTTTCTCAGTATGACCCCAAAATATTGAAGTGCAAATCATTGCACACAACAACCAGCTTCACAGTTGAAGGTCAACTTGAATACCAATGCACCTGTCCTGTCTATTGCAGGAGGCCAGCAGCAGGCTTGAGTTGAGGCTGCCCGAGATTGAAACACATGGCGCCATGTGCATGAAGTGCAGGTACAATCTGAATTTAGTTGGTGTGCCGTATGTTGGTGTTGAGACCCGATGCTCATGCTAATTTGTATGTTTCGTGTTTGATTAAAGCCATTGCTTTTGCAGTGAGTTGCAAGCAGAGGTGGAAGAGCTTGGTGTCACGGTGGAAGCTGAGTTCTATAAGAGCCGTGACTTTATTGCTTCTCACTTTGCCTGGGAGGAAAGAGACGCAATCATCACTTGGTCTAAGGGCCTTAACCATTGATGCAATTTTACTCGCATCAGGTTGATGTGTGCTCACAGCACACAATTACTGTGTTGTGGCTTCAGGGCGTTTGTACCATACAATTCTGTTTGTTGACAGCTGGTCTCCAGCAACTCCCACAACAATGGCTAGGCAGAGTTATTATGCATCTAGTGTCTTTCTGAGTGTTCCAGCAGTATCTGATAGGCTGCTGATGTGCACACAGCCACAAATTTGCTTAGCATTTCATCATGTTGTGCCATGGGCGGGTCACACCTGTCTTGTATGAATTCGCTTGCTACACACCACCAGGATTGGGGACTGCGCAGCTGCTGCAGAGGCTCGCTCACACAGGCCACCTTTTAGCCAAGTTCATCATGATGAAGCTTAGAACTGTCGCAACAGTGAAAAGCATAGTGCAGTTTGACAGTTTTGATGTTGTGGATGCATTGTCTGAGATGTTGCCTGTGCGCTGTGAGCGCTTTGCTTTCTGATCCGTGTCTCATGGCGTCTACACGAATGCGCTGTCTACGTCCGTTGATCAGCCCCAAGCCACCCCATGGGCCTGTTGCCTTTTGGCTGAGCCCGCATTCTGATTAGTGTTATTACCAGAGCATTTACTGTCATTAATATTTATTACTATTGTTGTACAATATTATTACAACCGCTAATCAAGTCAGGGTTGTCGGCACCCTTGCAATGCTTGATAAAACTAAGTTTCATTTCAGCGAGAGTTGCTCACCGTCTTGCAGCACATTTAGGTGGCAGAATCCAGCCCACATGGCATGCCTTCTGGAACGCTGCTGTGCTCATCTATTGATGCTGATGATCAGCTTTTGAAATTCTGCCAGTTAGCAATTCCAGGGCCTGACAGGCTGGCAACGCCACAGCATCACAAAGTACAGCTTGAGTCATAAAATCAGGTCCAAACGATGCACAGCTGTACACTGTTGTGTACCGGAGATTAGCATCAAAACCTTGAATATTTGTCTGACTCAGCATGGCCTTGCATGTTACGTGACCAAGTATGACAGCCAGAATTAAGCTGAAGCCTTCAGACTTCGTTCAAAATATGGGGTAGCCTTTGCTCAGCGCAAAAGCTGCTGGCGCAGGCGCAGTCAGCAGTCTGCGTCAAAGTCAATGTCAAAGCCAATGCCAAAGACCAAAGACCAAACACGGCTCATACTGGAGGCGAATTAGAAATCGCACTCGCAGAATGCATCGCCAAATGCTATACAAGTATCTCATAACCCTCTGCAAGCTGCTGTCATGTGTGCGACGCCTGAAGCTTCATGAACGCTGCACCCCAGCATATGACGAAGAAACGCAGAATAGTCATGGCGAGGAAACTCAACGCACAGCATATGCATGCACGAGGGCAGACCATGTCAACAAAGGATGTGGTACACGCTACAACTACATGCACAACTGCTACCCTCAAACACAACATATCTGTAAGGCATTGAATAACGGTTCTGCATGGCATGGCACTGAAACAATGTGCTATGAACATGCACCTGTCAGACTAGGTAAATCTCATGCCCTAGACAAAGGGAAGTACGAAACAGGCATCAGGCAAAACAAGCAGCAGAAAACAGAATCTGCAGACATGCAGCCTGCGCTAAGTAATGCAACCTTGATCTCAGGTCAAAGTGAGACAAGGCGCTTAAAAGATAAAGCAACTAAGGGTGCACGCGTGTACTGGGGGGGTGGACAGAAATCCGAAAAACAAAGACAAAACGAAGCAGATAACGAAACATATCTTCTTTCAACCACAACAGAATGGCTTAGCAACAATCATATCATGCACTGCACACTTTACCTACTACATATGCAATACCCAAACGCAAAGCACCAAAACATGACAGCTGTAACCCATTCAGTAGTGCAACACAATGAACTGCTGTTCAAAGTAAGGGAGGCTAGCGGGCATGTGCCTATGACCAGCCTCTCTGATACAGCAGGAACACTCAGAAAGACACTTTCCAGGGATGGACCCAGCCCAGCCATTGTTGTGGGGGATGGCATTCACTGGCGAATCATTCTGACTGATGCTAGGTCACAAACTGTTGCTTTAATTGACCCTTTTGGCAGTGGCTTCCTGAAAGACATCATAACAGCAATCAAAACCTTTTATGACAGCGAACCAGGGAGGTGGCAGTATAAAGAGTGGAATACAAGACTGCAAGAGAGGGGAGATACATGGAACTGTGGCATATGGGCAATATGAATACAGGAAAAATGGATGCAGTACTGGAGCCAAAATGAGGTGACCAAAACTTTTGAGTCATGCTTCCAGGACAACAACAGGACCATCCCGCCTGGACAAACTCTTAGGGAGCATTACCACGCTGTCATGCAAATGGCTAACAGGGTAGTGCAAAACTCTAGAACTGGCTTTGCTATATCCAGAAGCATAGCAGCCAGCAGATGGCAAACAAATGCTCAGAGGCCCATGGAGTTACCTGACAGCCCAGACAACCAGGCAAGAGGAAATGGACTTGCACAAGCAAAAAAGGCAGCAACAACCAGGCTCCACCGCGCCGTGGGTAACTCACTGTCTAGCCTGCACACCAGCATGAAAACGCATAGGAAGATATACACGAAACCAAAGTCAACACACACAGCAAGCGCAAGAAGGCTACTGTCCTGGCTGCAAGGGGGTAGTAACACCAGAAACACAGGCAAGGTGCAGCACGACAGTGATGAAGCTGGCATGCAGCAAGACACAACAAGACCAAGCAGTACAACAAGCTGCAAGTTGGCCCCCCTTTGTCACAGCAGACACGCCCATAAGCCAGGTAGCGTACAAGCATGCTTTGCTAATGCAACCCTTAAACAAAATGCAACAAAGCAGCAGCCAGCACCTGGAAATACAGTCAGTACAAGAAGCCCGACACTCCGAAAGTCACCAGCCAAGGAAAACATTGCTGCTGACAAAGAAATGCACCTGCAACAAGAGGAAATTGACTCAGACTGCAACATAAGCTTGGACACTATGGGGAAAGCACAGACGGTAAGGCAAGCAAGCACACTATCAGAAACATGCAGGACTAGTACAAAGAGCCACACAGACAAACAGACTGCCCACAGAAATGACAAGAAGAAGAAGACAGCAGGTGCATACACCCCCTGCTGTGACACTTTGACAATACTGACATGGAATGTCATGGGCTCCACCACCGTGCCAGATGAGCTCAGGCAGATTGCACACCAGAGGAAGCCATGGATCATTGTGTTGACTGAGACTAAGCTGACTGATGCAAGGCAAGACAGAGTGTTCTTTCAGGAATACCTGCCAGAATATACACTGTTCCACAGCTGCATCAAGGGCAATGACAGCGGCTACTGCAGAACTGGATCTGGAGGAGTGGCAATAGCGGTGCACAAATCTCTCACAAGCCAGAACTCAGTAGAGCTGATTGACCATAACCAGCCTGGAGCCAAGCCACACCTGAAGACTCTCAAAATTAGACCACCTGGGAGTGATTGCTTGACCATCTGGGGAGTGTATCTGCCAAGCGATGATCTACAAAATACCACTCACCTGCATGAAATTTTTGAAGCCGGGTCCTGACCCCCCTCCACTGCCCCAAGAGCCCGGATAAAAACACCAGTTCCACAGGAAGACCTGAAAGAATTCAAAGAGGCTTTTGGCCAAGAGACTGGGGCGTCAATAGCAGACCTACTACAAGAGCTAGACAGCACTTTGGAAGTGGCATACACAGTCAAGGAGTCACTGGATCAGGGTGAGACCCTGAGAATGGCACTGACTTCGGTGGGCATTGCGGCCAATACTGTTGAGCGCTACAGCTCTATGTTACAAGAAATGTTGCAGCAAGTCCTGCCCATAGCCCAGAGAATTCATAAATTCTCAAAAGGTGGGCCAGATAGTGGCTTCAGACTGAGTACAAGATGCAGTAGCCGCAAACTGAAGGGACTGAGCCAACTGAGGAAGAGCCTCCACAGGGTGGCCATGCAACACTGAGACACTTAAGCTGCAGGCAAAGAAGCAAGCAATGATCTGCGTGATCTTATACAAACAGAGCTAAGTAAGCTTCCAGAACAGCATCGCAACAGCTTTCCACTGCCACCCCGACAGATTGACAGGAAAAACTGGCAAAAATATGAAGAATTGTATTTAAAAGCCCGCAAGACAGCAGCTAAAAGCAAAGACAGGATCACAAAAGAGCTAAAATGGCAGAGCGGCGTTGCAGCAAGACAACGCATACACAAGCAATACCCAACAAAGCAGAGACAGATGAACAAGCAGTTCTTTGGAGAAGCAACTGACAAAAAGCAGCTCACATATGTACTAAATAAGGAGACAGGGGAAATGTTGAATGATCCTGACGCAGTGCTTGAGTACATGCAGAGCAGCTTCCAAGAACAAGCGAAGCCAGCCTCAAGATCTGCAAAGACAAGGGCTTTCAGACCAAGTGACGAAAACAGAAAGTTTCCTTGGAAACATGGTGCATACAGCAGTGTTGACCCCTTCACACTAGAAACAGCTGCTGGCAAGCCAAGATTTGGAAGAATCTCACTTCTGGAACATGTATGTGACCCTTGCATATTTCAGGAGAAGATGAGACACCTGGAAAATGGGAAAGCACCTGGTCTCGATGGCATCCCAAATAAAGTGCTCAAGCATTTGGTAGAAGGGGTGCACCAGGTCGTTCACAAGCTGTTCATCTTGATGTGGATGACAGCAACAACGCCCAAGGCGTGGAAGGAGTCTCAAACAGTGCTCCTGCAGAAAAAGGGCAGCGAACATGACTTAGGAAACTCGAGGCCAATAGCACTAGCAAACACTCTATACAAACTATGGACAGGTGTGATTGCAGAATGCTTATATAAACACTTCAACATTTTGAGCAGCGCGCAGGAGGGCTTCAGAAAGCAAAAGAACACAACACGGCAGCTGCAAAATGTGATGAACATCATGTCAGATGCAAAAATAAGCCAGCAAGACCTGTACTTGCTGTATGTGGATTTCAGCTCAGCATTCAACACCATAGACCACTGCTGTGTATTACGCATGACCTGGGATTTCCAGAGGATGCTATTGAAGTGATAGCTGAACTATATACCGATGCCATAACCAAGATCAAGCTCTACTTTGCAGAAACAGGACCAATCAAGATAGAGAGAGGCACAATACAGGGAGATACCTTGTCCCCGCTCCTCTTCTTGATCTTCATTGAGCCTCTGTTGAGGTGGTTGCAATCAGGAGGCAGAGGCTATAAACATGGTTGCCTGAGCAAGAGCCTGCATGCTGACCACACCACAAGCGCATCTGCACACGCAGATGACATGTTAGCATCAGCCCTATCAGCAACTGACCTTGCAAGACAAGCAGAGAAAATTGAAGCGTTTGTGAACTGGTCAGGCATGGCTGTGAATGTCAAGAAATGTGCTGTGACAGGGATACTGGGAGGCCAAGCCTGCAGAAATGGCAGTGACAAGGTGCTTTCAAGCAAAATGATGAAGATGCTCCAGCAGAGGCTGGAAATGGTCAAAATATACAACACACCTATCCCATTCCTGCACCCCCACACTGAGCCCTACAGGTACCTTGGAGTAGACATCACTCCAACATTCAATTGGGCACGACATCTTGACAGAGTGCTGAAGAAAGCCAGGCGGAAAGGCGAGAGGCTGCTCATGTCCCCCCTGTCAAATCAAACAGAAAGCTCAAGCTCTTGACACTGTCATTGGCAGCTGCATGGCATACTCAATGCCTCTGGGTCTCATGACACTATCAGATGTCAGCAAGTGTGATGCCATCAAGCTAAACATCTGCAAAAGAATATACAAGCTACCCAGGTCAACGCCGTCTGCAATGATCCACCAAGATAGGGAGCGTGCAGGTCTGGGCCTAACCTCGATGAACGTGATGTATGCCAAGCTGACATGCACATACCTGACAAAAGCTCTGAATGACAAAGGCCCCCTGGGGTTTGTCAACCGCCCAATGCTTCTGCTGCAGAATGAAATTATTGGTAAATCGCTCAAACAAGGACCCAGTGCAAAATATTTGAGGCAGACATCACACTACCACCTTGCACGCCAGCTCACAGTCCTGCAAACATCAGGCCTTGAACTCACGGTACCAGCAGGACACAAAGACCTGCAGGGCAATCCACTGAGCAGCACCCTGTCAAAAGCAAGATATCCTGCTATCTAGGCCTAGAGCAGGTGATACCCCCTGAAGTCTATCACAAGCTACTAGAAGTAACAGACAGTTTGCCGAACTGTGCTTGCCAAACAGACAGAAGGTCATACTGCTCAGTACCTCGGAGCTGGCCCTCAAGTTTGGCAGAGTGATCACCAACCAACATAAGAAGGCACTCAACCAATTGACCAAGCTGCTCAACCAGTAACACCTGGCGAAAGACGACATCCATGGGGCAAGATTTCAGCATGTGGGACCCCTGAGCATAGAAGACAGAACTGTCGTCAGACCAGAGATTGTGTCTGAACTGCGTAGCAGAAACACCGACCACCTAGACTCCAGAGAGATAAACGACATCGAATGCAGAGCACTAGCTATGCTGAGGGATCACTCAATGCTGAATCCAGCACGCAACAGCAGAAAGAGCAACAAAAGCAAGCCCTGCAGGCGAGACCAGCATGATACAAGGACGGAAAAGTGAGTCTAACCTCACAGATGACCGAAACAGCTCTGACGACGGACCAGATAGCCTTGATCCTAACACAACAGCCAAAGACATGGACGTGGAGCAAACTGTTTCGCCTGGCCATGCGATTACACCCAACAGACGAAGTACGAGGCTAAGCGCACTGCAGCCATGCCAAGAGAAGGTGAAAAAGAGGAAGCACGAGGCCCACAAGCAGGAAAAGAGGAAGAGCAGGAGAAACATGACAGTCAGCACAGAGTACAAGGCAAGGCAAGACCTAGACGAAGGTGATGCAGATGGAACCAACCTTTACAATGAGTATAAGACAGGTGAATTGTTGATACATGGGGAAGACACCTACAAAAAGATCAATCTAGACCTGAAGGCAATAAATGACCTTCTCAACAACGTTGTTAACACCAAAGAATGTGAACCTGCACCCCCCCGATCAAACTCGAGTGTACACATGTGAATAGCCCCATGGAGCAATACCTAACACCACTAAGTGATGAGGAGACACAAGCATCGTACCAGGCGTGGATCAGCCAACTGAAAGCTAAGGAAAAGCAGAGACAGCTCGGGATGCTGCATGATAAGATGCGCTTACAGAAAGATTTCCTGCCTCCTGGCCTGACCTATTGGCAAGGGGCTAGGCAAGCGCAGCTTGAGGCTCTGCCCATCTGACTGGAAGATATCTGACAGGGTCACTCCTCCACAATTCTTTCCTCTCATAGAGGTCTCCCACATCGAAAGGCTAGCAGGGCATTATGCTTCACCACAAGCCTTGCCAGGGTAGGGGGGCTGCTGGGCACCAAGCTGTCCAAGTACTCCACAAGATGATGGACTTTGTCCTCACTTTTAGGCACAGCTGATCCCTCAAGATAGCCTGATCGCCAGGCCCCTAGTCTGTATCCCTTGCAACAGCTGCTCACCAGGTTGGACTAGATAGGGTTGCCGCTGGGGGTCTCAAATGTCCAGGAAATGACCCTTCCTATCAAGTTGAATCCAGTGGTCATGCTGGACAGGCACTGTTTGACCCCACTGGGTGAGCTTACGAGGCTGCCATTGGGCAAGGTGGTGCCAGCAAGTGCCTCTAGGCAGTGGTCTTGCAAGAATGCTATCAGGCCAATTGGGGTGCAAGTCATCAAAGACTTCTCCCACTGAGTGGGGAGCTAGCTGAGCTATTGGCTGAGTTCCTGCATGGTTTAATTATGGCGCTGGATAGTGTTAGGCTCCCTTGCTTGGGAGATGGTATCTAGGGCAGTATGCAGAGCCTTTTGGTACATCTGCTGAGCTGCCCAAGGACCCAGCTGCTTTGCTTGGGCTGTTTGAGCAGGTAGGCTGTACTGCCACAGATTGATTACTGGCAGAAGCTGATCAAAATGACAGAAGCTGGCAGGGGGGCGTGTAGGCATTATTACGTTGGAGCCATCTGGTAGTTGGACAGCAGACTCAACTGAAGGCAACCTGAAGGGCATGGGTGTTAGTTAGTTACACATTGCGTAACCAGCTGAATCTGAGCCCATCTGATTTAGACTCCGCATTATAATTACTCATTCATAGGCACGTCATCATGATTGATTGAAAATGCTTAGTCCAACTCAGGCCAAACACATACGAACTGAGATAGGCAGGCATTGTAACAATGTACTACACTGAGCATTCCAGTAACAAGGTCAAGGTCAAGGTCAAGGTCAAGGTCAAGGTCAAGGTCAAGGTCAAGGGGGAGGGAGAGCCAATCCCTGGTAATTTTTTGGGACTGGTAAGTGGACTACAGCCAACGAAGGTTTGTTGATTGCCGACTTTCAGAGGCAAGGTTGTCCAGGCAGCAGGTTTTTGGTACTCCTTGTGTCCTGGCTCTTGCTGGTAGCAAACACTGCTACTGCACAAATTGGATATTACAGCTGACAGCTGTCTTGTTTTGCCACGAAAGCTGACCAACAGAAGTCATCGGTTCCTATGTGTCTTGCGTGCGTGCCGCACAGCTTTCAAGTTAAGGCTCTGTCTCTAACCTGTTTTGCTTGTACAGTGCTGTCGTCTTCACCGATCATCCACGAGCGCTACAGTTGTTTTCCGCGGCGGTGAGCCCGCACACAGAAAGGTGTGCCGGTTGGCTTGCTGTGCCTATTCACACCGGGGCATCTGTGCAGCGTTCCGCTGACAGTTTTGTCGCAAATCTGAACACCTCGAGCCCCCGATTACAACTTACGACCCAAGCTATACTAGTTCCTGCACGACAGGTCTAGCTAGTACAGAGTAAAACGTCAAAAGAAGTCTTTTGGCGTCGAGCAATTTGAGCAAGGTGCTTCTGGACAGCACATTCTTGATATGGGAGGAACAGAATTCCTATGACTACATTTTGGTGCAGCTCTGACTCGGGACGTGAACTTGCAACTGCTGTTGCTTGATAAGTACGGATGTATCTGCCTTGTATCTGAAAGAGCTGTCCTGATTGAAGGTGCAACAGCAATATATTTAACGCAGCGTTTGGCTTTTAACGCAGCGTTTGGCTGTCTACAATGTGCACATAAGGATGCCAGTGGCTACATTACGGTCTGATGACTATGGAGCTAGCTTGTGAAGGTTGTCAGTGCATGCTGCAACCCTCTGCACAGTGTTGACTCTTGGCTAGACCAAAGGCTAGACATAACGAAACACTTCTGATCCGGATGCATTATACAAATTGACACCTTGCATACTTTGCTGGCATACAAACAACTCAGCAGTCTATCATGCAAGTCACATGAGCTATCGAGGATCAAGGATCCAACAAAACTGTCATTTTGGCACAAGCAACTCTTGAAGGATTAGAGCTCTGGAAATACTTTGCATTTTCTTAGGAACTATTATCTGACAATCTCCCAGAAATTACCCAAGCCGGTCTTCTTCGAAACAGCCTCTGCCATTCCTTCTCGCAACCAACAATGATGCTTTTTTGGCTTGCCACACTGCATTGCAATCCACACATCTGCATCAGCTGCGCAGCAAATTGACTGAGTGGGTGAGTGGCTCACACCAAATGAAAGCAACACAGCGTGAGCAGTACTAACCATGGCACATGACTGTTTACCCAACTCCAAACATAATCTCTCAGATGCATTCACCGGAGCTCCGAACTCGAGTGCTGAATCACGCTTACCTGTGAAACAAGATGGCATGTCTCTAGCTGCTTTAGTGCTACCGTTGCTACTGCATCTCCATTGCTGGAGAGAGAGAGCTGGCCATCCGAGCCAGTTGATGTAAAATGACCGGTACCGGTGGCAAAGGAGTTGTTTTGGCTAGCACTTCCCTCGATGTTGATTGGCTTCTGTGAAACAATGTGAAGGAAGTGCGCATAGTACTTCAGTAGCCGTTCTTTACCCACAGGGTGAGGCCCATCACGGAGGACTTGCTCCTCCTCATGAGCCTGCAAACATTGCTGTTGAGAGCTTACCTTGCAGTTTCTTAGACATACATACACAGACATTGTCAATTCACCTTGAACAGATACCACATGTACTTCTTGGACTTGCGGTCCTTCATCTGTATGTTGTCCAAGATCCTACCATCTGCCTCGGGCTTAGTCCAGCTGGCTGCAACCAAGGCTATGATCATGACTTGCTTGGGCAAATCCATGGCCAACACCTCATCCACAGTGGGAAGATCTTTAGGCCTGCAAGCCATACAGTGTCTAAATTGCATGAGTTAACTTGCTTTTACCATAAGACACTTCTAATTCACCTTGTTGTGCCCTAGCCAATTTGCAAGCAAACCTTCTGTAATCAGGTAAGTCTTTCCTAGGCTGTGTCTACACAATGTGCAGATGACTTGGCAAAAGCAACTCGACAACAATGGTCATGCTACGGTAGCTGGCTTATGGTCAAGAAACCAGTCACAAGTGCAGTGTGCTCACTCAAGAGGCATGTCACATGCAGGCATGAACTCTAGAACCATCTGGTTGTAGCGCTGTAGGAAGTCTCTCTGTACTGTCTCTGCCTCTTCTCCACTGCTGGCAAGCTCTGTATAAGCTGCATAGGCTTTTTGCATCACCACTTTCAGACTTTCAAAGTGACGTGACTTGAGGGTGAAGCCGTCTGTAAACTTGTCAACAAATGCAGTCCAGCTCTGTTCACATCCATCCACAGGGCAATAAACTGCCAGAACCTGCATCATACAGTCCACTTGAGCTTCCAGAAATGGATGCGCTCAACATCCATCTGTGTGATCCTACTGTGACCTACAAGCAACAAGATCAAAGACAATCACCAAAAGAGGCGCATCTGAGCATTGCAGATGCATGTGATGTCTGCTATGTACTTCCAAACGTTGCACCATTTGGCATGTTGCTAACAGTATGCTGACATAAGCTATACAGTGTGCTTCAGCTGAAGAGCGTTTTTATCTGCTTGCGCTTTATCAGCATGTACACCAAGCCAAGAGCAATGTCAGCCACAACTGCATGCAAAAACTGCACAATCTGGTGCACACTAACATGCAATGTCACCCATCACTGATGGGCTGACAGTGGAGCACAACAATGCAAGAGCAATGCATGTAGCCATATCAAATGGCATGTGAGTTGTGTACCTCCTTTGCCTCTGCTGTGGTGTACTGATCAAAT
>JAABUH010003469.1_pt1 | contig 13504 bp, 15 predicted proteins | sample 5559121 | NCBI WGS metagenome assembly JAABUH01 (sample SAMN10711871, study PRJNA513364) | rock metagenome | isolation source: Antarctica rocks | place: Antarctica: Victoria Land, Battleship Promontory nord | collected 2015-12-28 | reverse complement strand
AACCGGAAGCGGAGGCGCGAGGCTCAAAATGCCCAATGACCATGTTCTGAGGAGCCGTGTGACGGGAAACTGTCAAGCACGGTTCTGGAGACGAGTCCGCCCGGCGACGGGCTGGCTTAGTCAACAATACGGTCTATCTGGATCGTGCGGTTCAGGCACTCAAAAACCACGGTTACTCCGTGGACAATGCGTTGCTACAGCACCTGTCGCCGCTTGGCTGGGAACACCTCAACCTGACAGGCAACTATGTTTGGCAGCGAAGCGGAGGCCGAAAAGTGGGGAAATTCAGGCCGTTGCGGGCGTTCTCCGGGTCTTAACGTGCTTTATATTCCGTTTTCTGAGGCGACCCCTACCCGACATACGTCGGGCGGCGACGCCATCGTTCATGCCGCGAGTTTCGCACGCCGCCCACGTCGCGTCCCACGTCGACAATGCCCGCTTTACGCCGGCTACCGGAGTAGCAGTCACCGCTCGTGCCTATCGTCGGCATGGTGGCGCGGGCGCACTCGCGCGCGTCATCGTATGGCAGCGCCCGCGAGAGACCAGCACCAGCGCGCGGCGCGGCTCGCACCATGCTGCATGCGGGATGGCCGGGGTGGAACCATCGTACTACCGGTACTCCCACGGGCTCATCCCGTTGGACGAGCCCGCGCTCGAGGTGACCTTCTCCGGCCCGCGGACGACCCTGCTCTTCCCGATGCGCCCCGCCGAGGATTGCCTGGTCGTCGCCCTCCCGCCGTCCGACTTCGCGGCGTTCCGCGCCGACCTGTGCGTCGCGCTGGACGCGCACTTGCGCGCCCTGCCGCACCTCGCATCGCGCATGCGCGGCGCGGTGCCTGTCGGCCCGATCCGCGGGACCCGCGGCGTGGCGAACTACATGTGCGAGCCCTACGGGCCGGGCTGGGCGCTCGTCGGCGACGCGGCCTGCCTGAAGGATCCGAGTACCGGCACCGGGATGGCCGACGCGATCCGGCAGGCGCAGGGGCTCGCGAGCGCGCTCGACGCCTACCTGCGCGGCGCCGACTGGGCCGTGACCATGGGTGCATTCCATCATCGCCGCGACGCGGCCCTGATCCCGAGTTATAACGCCGCGATCGCCGCAGCCAGTCAGCCGGATATCGCCGGGGAAGCGCTCGCGTGGCTGCGTGCGGCCGTGGCCGGCCCGATGGGGGCCTATCCGCTCGCCACGGCGATGCCCGCCGCACTCCGCGCCGCGCTCCCTGCGGCGGCGCTCGAGCGCCTTGTCGCCGCCGCGGCGGCCTTCCGGCCGACGGCGCCGTCGTGAAGCCGACGACGGAGAGCAAGCGCGCCGTCGTGATGGTATCTTACGCTTGTACAAGCGTTGACGAACATTGGGTCGCTGCATCGTCCTGCACGATCGTTCCGGGGCCCGAGGCCGGGTAGATGGTGTGCCGGGGACAGACGACCAGAAACAGCGGGGGTGCCATGGGTGCGCGAGCGGATGCACTAGCCGAGCGGTTCCACGAGTCGAACGGTGCGGTCATCGCCTTCGTCGAGTGCTGCGACGAGGACCTGTGGCGGGCGCCGGTCCACGACGACGGGCGGCAGGTCAACGTCGTCGCCCATCACATCGCGGAGGCGCGAATCGTCTACCCGCCGCTCCTCGCGTCGCTGCTCGGCGGGCAACGCCTCGCCGGGATCCTCAACGGCACCGACGGCGACCCCGACGCCGCGTGGGCCGCCGTCCACGCCTACAACGCGGCCCACGATGCGGCACATCAAGCCTGCACCCGCGAGGAGGTGCTCGCGGCGCTGCGGGAGCTCATCGCCGTGCTCTCCGACGCGGACCTCGACCACGCCGTCGCGTTCCCCTACAGCCCGGTGCCCGTCTCGGGGCAGCAGCTCATCGAGCGTCTCCCGATCGGGCATCCCCGGTTCCACCTCGTCGGGTTGGAGGCGACGCGGGAGGCGCTGCGGCGCGACCGCACCCTGGCCGGGGCATAGCGGGCGCGGCCAGCCAGGCTCGTCTCCGCCAGCAGGGTGCAAACGGTCCCGAGGCTGGCGAACCGCATGATTTTGGGCGACTCGTTGCAGGTGATGGTGAGCCTCGCCCGCCGCGAAGACGTGGCGGGCGAGGTCCAGATATTGAAGGAGCATGGGCATGGGTGAAATGTTAGCGACCACGGGGGAGGTGCCGGAGGGTGTCGCGCGAGTCGTCGCGGGCCAGGTGGCGGAGGGGGCGGCCTCGGGGTTCGTCGTCGCGGTCGCGCGGGGCGACGGGCCGGTGGCGGCGCTCGCCGTCGGCGCGGACGCCGCCGGGCGGCCGCTGGCCCCGGACAGCCTGTTCCCGTTCGCCTCCATCACCAAGCTGGCCACGGCGCTCGCGGTGCTCCGGCTGGCCGACGACGGTGCGCTGGACGTGGCCGACCCGCTGGCGCGGCACCTCCCCGACGCGGCCGCCGCGCGCGCGGGCGTCACTCTGGCGTGGGATGCTGGCGGGACGCTCTACCGACGCGGCCGCCGCGCGCGCGGGCGTCACGCTGCGCCACCTCCTCTGCCACACGGGCGGGCTGCCCGACGAACTCCCGGCGGATCTCGCCCCCGACAACAACCTGCCCTGGCCCGCGCGGGCAGCGGCGGCGCTCGACGCGCGGCCGGTGGACCCGCCGGGCACGCTCGTGCGCTACAGCGATGTGGGATACGCCCTGCTGGCGCTCGTCGTCGAGCGGGCGACCGGTCAACCCTTCCCGGCGGCGCTCGCGGAGTTGGTCCTGACCCCGCTCGGGATGGGGGCGACGTTCGGCGTTGCGCCCGCCCGCACCCGGGCTCGCATCGCCGGGGCAAACTGGCACAACGCGCCGGGCTGGCCCCTGCTGGCGGACCCCGCAAGCTGCCTGGTCGGCACGGCCGCCGACGCGCTGGCCCTCGTCCGCGCGTTCCGCCCCGGTGTCCTGCTGCGCCCGGAGACGTGCGCGGCCGCCACGCACGACCAGACGGGCGGCCTCGCGGCGACGGAGCCGTTGCCCTGGCCGCGCGCGCCCTGGGGCCTGGGTCCGGGCCTGAAGCACGACCTGCCGCCCTTCATGTTCGTGCCGCCCGCCGCGGGCCCCGCCGCCTACGGGCACGGCGGGGCGGCGGGCGGCCTCGCCTGGGCCGACCCAGATGTGGATATTGCGGCCGCCATCCTCAGCACGCGCGCCGGTGGCCCCTGGTGCTCCGATACGATGGCGGCTATCAGCGCGGCGATCTTGCGTACGTGGTAGTTGAGCCATTGTCCATATTTTTCGGGCTACCCTCCTCTATTTAGTGGGTGAGCGGCTCGGCGACCCTGGTGCGGTGCTCGTGGTGGATGAGACGGGTCTCTTCATGTAGGTCGACATGCCGGCGGGCGTTGCGCGCCAGTACAGCGGTATCGCCGGGTGCCGCGAGAACGGCCAGGTCGGGTCCATCCGCGCGCATGCTGCTCCGCATCGCTGCGCGTGCCCGTCGCAAACGCGTCTCCCGTCCGCGGCAAGGGCGGTCGATGACGTGCTTTGATGGGGGACCAGCATCCCCGGCGTGATGGCATTTGCGACCACGGGCGACTTGGCGCGGGCGCTCGCGGCGGGCATTTCGATAGCTTGGGTGATGGGCGACGTGGGCTACGGCGGCGATCGATCGGCGCTCGGCCCCGCCAACCCGCCGCATCGGGAGAAGCACGCCGTATAGCGCAGCACCAATCCTGTCGTCGGCGTGGTCGAATAGATAGTGCGGGCGGGATGCCATGGTCCTGCTGACTATCGGCACGATGCAATTCCGCCGCCGTATCCTCAGGCGCCGCGCCGCGTTCGCCTTCAGCCTGCCGCTCGCACGACATGTCGGCCCGGGACCATACACGACGCCGCTCCAGACGCACGTCTGGAGCGGCGATCGCGCCACCTCGCTCCCGAGTTGCCGCTGCTCATACTCCCTGTAGCAGCGCCCGCTCGTCGCCACCATGCCGATAGTGTCGTTAGACGAGCGCCATGTCTTCTTACCCGGTTGAGCGGGGCGGCGATACCCCCTTTTGGCACCTGCTCTTCGCACCTCTCGTGGACAGACACGATTGTGCTACAATTGTGCAATGCTGCTGTCGCGAGCGACGCGAGGAAGGGTGAGGCCGTGCCCGACGAGAACATCGTGCGCTTTCGTGCCGAGGCGGGGCTGCTCCGCGATCTGCTGGCCCGGCGGGCCGAACTCGACCCCGAACTCAGCCTGCACGAGATCGCCCGCCGCGATTTGGCGACATATTACGCGGCGCTGGCCGACGAACGCGTCGCGCAGGCGCGTGGTGCACTGAAGCGCGCGTGCCGCGAGCTCGACGAGACGGTGATCGCGGCGGCGCGCGCGGTCGGGTGCGAGGCCACGATCGCCGTGACGCGGGATGGCGTCGAGCGGCGGGTCCGGGCAGGCGGGCCGGCGGGCTTGCGGCGGTCGATGGCGCTGCTGGTGACGCACGCCGACCTGCCCGCGACCGTCCCCGGTGAGTACGACTGCCTGCGAGGCTTCTATGAGCGGGTGTGTGGCGACACCGCGCATACCCCGACCCTCGGCGAAACCACGCACTTTTTGGCGCTGGCGCGGCGGCTGCACGAGGCCTGCGAGGTCTATCTCGGCGAACGCCCGGCCACACTGGAGGAACTCGCGCGACAGAACGCGGCGAACTACGCGCAGGACCGCATGACCGAGTGATGGCGCAACACCGCACGGCAGTAGCGGCGCGCCCATCGTGGGCCGCCGCGACGACCGCTGTGGTGCAACGCGGCGTCGGTGTTACCCCCCAGCGGTGCGGGCGAGGAGACCCGGTCCGTGCACCGGGATCGTGGCGCTGGTGTCGCCCGCGCTCGCGCTCATCCGTCTCGCTCTCTCCGTTTCAGGATCGCGCGCAGGCACAGCGGTGCGAGGGCGCGAGCGATCTCCCCGGTGAATTCCTTCGGCCATTCGTCCGGGGTGCCGCCGCTCGCGGTGACGGTGAGCACGCGTTTACTGGCACGCCGTACAGGTTTCAGTGTCCCGGGCATCGCTCGCATGTTCCCGATCGCACCCTGCCCGGGTTGTGTTGGGTCCCCCATCGCTCCTCCCTTGCTCGTACCACGACGCGTCGGCCCCGGCCACCGCGAGCACGTGGGCATGCCGCCCGGTCGGGTGGGCGATGACCGCCTGTTGTTCGGGTGTCGCGTCGACCATGGCGACGTCACGCCTCGCTATGCCCGGCGCGCGCCGGGTCACGATGATCACGTACCGCGCTGGTGCCCGTGCGGGAGTCGTTGCGGCGCGTCCGGTATTTCCTGCGCGGCCCCAGGATACGCGCTGGCCGAGCGCTTCGCCAGAAGAGATCGCGGCCCCGCTGACAGTACGCAACGCGGGTGCTATGCTACCGCGAGGGGCGAGCCCTGTGACGGGTCGGGCGGAGGGAAGACCGCCTGACCCGCCGTACCCGGGCACCGGCATCCACGCGACATATCGCTCATGCTCCGATCACCTTTGACCCTATGCTCACGCCAAGTCATCGGCGCTCCGCGACCCCCATTGCCCCCGCCACCCGGCGCGTCGCCCGCCACACGACCCGTCCCCGCTCGCGTGCCGGACCCGCGCGTGCCGGACCGCAGCCGGGCGCACGCTGCCCCCTGGATCGACCGGGTTGGGACGGCGACGTGCCCGGGTAACGCCGCGCGACGGGGCGGGCGGGGGCAGAGTCTCTCGCGGTCACTGCGCCAGCCGTGGATCGTGACGGGCGCGCGTGTGACGTGTGCGCGTCGTCACGCGGGCGCAGCGGGGGCGGGTGGGCAGGTATCGGCGGTGCGATGCGCGCCGGTGGCGCGCGCGATCCCCTCAGCCCCGGACGCCGACCAACGGCGAGGACGCCGCGGGGTGGTCGCTGGTCGCGTCGTCGCCACGCCGGGATCGCGGGCCTGGCGCGGGCCGCGATGCGGGCAACGCGGCGCTGGCTTACCGCCGCCGCATGGCGCGGTGACACGTGCGGCGCGGGCGCCCCTGCCGCGCTGGCGGCGCGTGTCGGCGGTACTCGTGGACATGCGCCGGATACCAGGCCCGCACGCTGTGCTATCCTGCCGCATCCCGCGTGATCCGGCGTGGCGGGATGGTGCGTCGAACCAGCCTGGGTTTGGTGGCGTCGTGGCGGGTAGCGGTGATGGCCGCAGACTCTGGTGCATCGTTCGGGCAGCGCCAATACGGGGATGATGATGTTCTAAAGCGATTTATCGCCTGACATTGTCGTCCGGGCGGCCTCGCCTTGGCACCGGGCGTCGGAAGAGGTTATCGCGCAGACGAGGAAACATGGAAGGCTATCGCGGCGAGCCGCTTCGTCGGGCCCTCGGCCTACGCCTGAAGCATGCCCGGCGTGCGGCTGGCCTGACCCAGGCGCACGCGGCTGCCGCCATCGGCACCACCCGGACCAATCTCACGATGTGGGAGCTCGGCTACCACGACATCGGCTACTCGCGCCTGATCCGGATGGTCGTCCTCTACCGCATGGATCCGGCGACGATCTTCGACACCGACCTGCCCGATCGGGAATCAGAGTAACGTGAACGCTGGCCGACGATGGGTCAGTCCCCATGGTATCGAGGAAGCAAGTCCATGCGCGATCGCATGCACGAGATCGAAATCGCGCGCAGTCCTCGTGAGGCAACGTACGCGCCTGACCGCCGCCCTGGAAGAGCTGGTCCGGCGACGACCCACGCGAGCAGTTGCCAAATTGAGGAACGAGGTAACCTCGCTCGACGCCGAGCTCGCCCGACTGGCGCACGAAGAAGCGGCGCTGAACGATGAACGCGGCGATCGCGCAGCGCCATGAGCGCCACCTCGCCATGGCCGCACGGTGTCACAACCCGGTAGGTGGCCGATCGCCAGAGAGGGAGACGATGGAGCAGCTGCGCCTGGAGCCGGAAGATCGGCGACGCCCGCCCGGCGTCGCGCGCGTCATCGCCGTCGCCTCCGGCAAGGGCGGCGTCGGCAAGTCCACCGTGACGGTCAATCTCGCCCTCGCCCTCACCGCGCGCGGCCGCCGCGTCGGCATCCTCGACGCCGACGTCCACGGGCCGAACATCCCCTACCTCCTCGGCGTCCGCCGCCGCGCCTTCGCCCCGCCCGCCGCGCTGCTGTCGCTCGCGGGGGCGCTCCGGGACACCGACAGGCCGCAACCATTGGAGCGGTACGGGCTGCGTGTCCTGTCGCTGGCCCTCTTCGCCGGGGAGGAGCAGCACCTCCTACCGGGCAACCTCCAGTTCGCGGGCGCGATCATCCAGCGGCTGCTGCTCGAGAGCGCCTGGGGCGGCCTCGACGACCTGCTGATCGATCTGCCGCCCGGGACCGGCAAGCCGCTCGCCACGCTCGCCTGGCGGGTGGCGCTCGACGGGGCGGTGCTGGTCGTCACGCCCCAGGATCTGGCGCTCCTCGACACGACCCGCTCGCTGGCGCTCTTCCGCGAGGCCGCCGTGCCGATCCTCGGCGTGGTGGAGAACATGGCGTACTCCGTCTGCCCGCACTGCGGCGAGCGCGTGGATGTCTTCGGCCGCAGCGACCGGCCCTGGGTGGTGCGCGACGCGGGCGGGCCGCTGCTGGGCGCGGTGCCGCTCGACCCGGCCCTCGGCCAGGCCGCGAACGCAGGCCGCCCGGTGATCCTGGACCACCCCGATTCGCCGCAGGCCGCCGCGTTCGACGCCATCGCCGCCGCCCTGCTCGCCCGCCTCGACGCGCCGCGCTGACTGCGGCCGTGCCAGCGCGCCCCGCAGCGGCTCACGCTGCGGCCGACGCCGGCGGCGCGCCCGGGAGCGCCGCATCAATGTGGGAGCCTGACACCAGCGCGCTGCCCGGCTGGGGATCAAGGGCGATCCACCACAAGTGTGACATATTTGACCACCGGTATAGACCATCGAGATAGCGTGCAAGGGTCCCTGTGCGGTCGATGGCTTGTTCTGGGTCGTTGCGGTAAAGGTGGCATGACTGTGGCGGGATCGAGCACGCCGAAACCGCTTGCCGGGCGCGCTCGCGAGCGTGCCCGGCTCCGCGAGCAGTGGCGATTGGCCCGCGCCGGGCAGGGGAGCCTGGTCCTGGTCGGCGGGGAAGCGGGGATCGGCAAGACCGCCTTGGCCGAGTCGCTGCTCGCCGACGTGGCGGTCGACGCGACGGTCCTGATCGGGCGCTGCTACGATCTCACCGAGACGCCGCCGTATGGTCCCTGGCGCGAGGCATTCGCGACACTCTCGTGCCTCGCGGATGCCCCCCCGCTGCCGCAGGCGGTGGCCGCCGCTGGCGAGGGTATCGCCGTCGCCGGACAGGAGGCCCTGTTTGCCCAGGTCCGGGCGGCGCTCGCCGCGCACGCCGCGGTCCGGCCGCTCGCGATCCTGCTCGACGACCTGCACTGGGCCGATGCCGCCTCCCTCGAGCTGCTGCGCGCGCTCGGCCGACAACTCGCGACACTGCCCATCCTGCTGATCGCGACCTATCGGGACGAACTGACGCGTCACCAGCCGCTCTTCCAGCAGTTGCCTGTGCTGGGATGCGAGACGGGTGCGCCACACCTCGTTTTACGACGGCTCACGCAAGCGGCGCTACAGGATCTGATCGGTCACTACACGCTCGCGGCAGATGACGCCACGCGGTTGATCGCTTGGCTCTTGGAGCGTGCGGAGGGGAACGCTTTCTTTACCACGCAACTCCTGCGGATGTTGGAGGAGGATGCGGTGCTGCGCCCGTCGCCTGCCGGTTGGGTGGTGGGCGACCTCGCCGCGGCTGGCCTGCCCGCGCCGTTGCGCCAGCTGCTCGACGCCCGGCTCGCCCGGTTGGGCGCGCGCCACCGCAACCTGCTCACGCTCGCGGCCGTAATCGGCCAGGAAATACCGCTGGCGGTCTGGATGGCGGTGGCGGAGATGGGCGAGGCCGACCTGCTCGATACCTGTCCTGGCTCTTATTTTATCCGCCTTCGCCCCTTCGTCCGAGATCTCCGCTTCCGCCCGCCCGTCGCCCGGCGAGAATTGCGCCCGGGAGGCGCGTCGGCGTCCCTCACGGAATGGCGGGAAGCGTACGGGGCATAACCCGGTGCTAGTACTGGCGCGGTGCCGCCAGCGGTGGGCGCGGACCGTCGCCGGCCTACGACACGCCTGCCGCGGCTACTTCAGGCGACGGCCAGCGGCGGCCCACGCCGGAGGGATCGGCACGGACCTGCTGCGGAGCCGGACCCAGTTGCTCGCCGAGCATGCCCTCCTCCGCCACCAAGTGATCATGCTGCGCCGCAACGTGAAGCGCCCGGCCGTGACGGCGACCGACCGCACGCTCCTGGTGCTGCTCGCCAGCCGGGTCCGCGCTTGGCGGCACGCCCTCCTCATCGTCCAGCCCGACACCCTGCTCCGCTGGCACCGCGCCGGGTTCCGCGCGTTCTGGCGACGGCGGTCACGCCCGGGGCCCGGCCGTCCCCCACTGCCGACGGCGACCGTCGCCCTGATTCGCCGGATGGCGCGCGAGAAGCCGCGCTGGGGGGCCGAGCGGATCCGCGGCGCGCTGCAGCAGCTGGGGGTGCGCGTCGCCAAGCGCACGATCCAGCCCTCCCTGCCCGTCCCGCGCCTCCCGCGCCCCCGCGGCCAGCCGTGGGCGACGTTCCGGCGCCACCACGCCCCGGACGCCTGGGCCGGCGACTTCCTGCCCGTCACGGACGCCCGCTTCCGCCCGCTCTACGCGTGCTTCGTCAGCGCGCTCGGCGCGCGCCGCGTGGTGCACGTCGGGGTGACGCGCCACCCGACCGCCGCCTGGGTGGCCCAGCAGCCGCGCGAGGCCACGCCGTTCGAGCAGCACCCCAGGTACCGCATCCGCGACAACGATCGCACGTACGGGCAAGCCTTCGCCCGCGTCGCCGAGACGAGTGGCATCACCATCCTGCGCACCGCCTACCGCGCGCCCACACAGAACGCGCTGTGCGAACGGTTCCTGGGGCGCGTGCGGCGGGAGTGCACGGACCACCTGCGCGTCCTGGGCGAGGGCCACCTGCGACGCGTGCTCCGTGCGTATGTCGCCTACTGCAACCGGGCGCGGCCGCATCAGGGCATCGGCCAAGCGACGCCCGAGCCATCAGCGGGAGAGACCGCGCGTCGAGCGGGACCGCTCTGCGCGGCGCCGGTCCTGGGCGGCCTGCACCACGCTTACCGGCGCGCCGCATGAGGCCAATGTACGCATTTCTCGCCACTACAGCGCTCGAGAACGGCGCAATGCGGCAGGCTTCACACGCGCCCCTGTGCTGCCGACATCAACCCGTATCGCGGATCCACCTTCTATGACATCCCGAAGGCCGCACTATTCGCATGGTCCGCATTGCCTGGTTACGCAGCCAATGCCGGGAGTGCGGCAAGCCCAGTTCACGCGAGCGCCCCCCTTCCCTCGCGAGGGACCACAACATGACCGAGCGTTTGCGTAACTACCGCATCAGGCGATCGGTCGTGCCGGTCGAATCGTCCTTTGAGGAACGCGCACAACGCACAGGAGCGTCTCCCGATGTCGTCGGCGCGGTGGTCCATTAGCCCAGCGCCGTCCGCCGAAGCTGTGCCGCCGTCCTGGCTTGGGCGCAGGAGGGACAGCGCACGGGCTCCCCCTTGCGGACGCGTCGATCGCGCAACAGTATCAGCGGAAGGCCGGCGTCGTCAGCCCCGCCGTCTGAAAACTGCCGCAGGCTGCGCCGGAACAACCACGATGGCGGGCACGGGTCGGCGGTTGCCTGCGCGGATCGCGGTCGCGCCTAGCCCTCCCCATCGAACCCGCCTCCACCATCGCCATCCCCGTCACCCCGGTCATCCCGCTCGCCCCAGTCCCGGCCACCGAAGAGGCCGCCCCCGCCGCCCAACAACTGACCGACCAGCAGGCCGCCGAGGCCCCCGAGCGCCACCTTGCCCCACTACGCGCCGCCGTTCGGCACCGCCGGTGTGGTGGGGGGCGGGGCCGGGGCGGCGGGGCCGGGCGGCAGGAACGGGGCGGCGGACCCCGAGCGAGATTCCGCGCCACAGGCGGGGCAGAACGCGGCCCCGACCGGGAGGGCCGTACGGCATGTCGGGCAGGACCTCGTCGGTAGCGCGGCGGACGCCGCGCCGCAGTGGGGACAGAAACGGACGTCGGGGGCGAGCGTGGTGCCGCACTGTGTGCAAGGCATGATCGGGTCTCCTTTCGATAAGAACACGGCCGTGTTTGCGCTGGCGTAACGTCTGGCGGGCAGTCGAAGCGGCGGCGCCGAGCGGGCGCGATCGCCGGGGCGGGTCCACCGGCGCAGGGGAGCGGTGGCGCGGTCGAGCAAGGCCGCCACCGCTATCGACGCCCGTTGATTGTGGCCCGGCTCGGGGTGCTCGGTGCGACGAGCATCAGGCGTTACCGGTGCCGCACCGTGCCGCACCAGCGTCGTTGCCCGCGCCCTCGTGCCGGGCGGCGCGGCGGCTCCGGCCCCTGCAGCGGTATCCCACCGCCTGCCGCCGATCGTAACGGGCCAAGATGAAGCGGGCATAAAAACTAGCGCAGGCGCTGCGGCGACGGCGTTCGTGCGCCATGCTGCCGGGCCGGTTGCGGATGTGCACGACCGGATAACGCCGCCCGACGGGGTGTGGCCCGCACGACGCGGCTGGCGGGCCGACCGCTGGCTACCCGGCGCGCGATCCGGCTTGGACCACCGTGGGCATGCGCATGCGGCAGGCCCTATGACGGCAGGCGCGTGTCGGCGACGCTGGGGCGATCGTCGCGACACGCCTCGCCGGAGCCCGCCGGACGGCGCCCCTCGCGTGCGCCGTCCGACCGACGCTTGCGGATGAAATACGATCGCGCTTTGGTTTCATTCCCGCTTCATCTTGGCCCGCTAGTGTTGAAACATGCCGGGAGACGGCGGCCCTGCACGACCGTCCCGACGATGCCCCGCCGCGAACATACCCAGAAAGGAGGCGCATGGCCTGGCGCACGCGGCAGCGCGCGGGTTCGAGAGCGGGCTGCCGAGCTGGAGCGTCGATGACGCCGACGGCAACGGCATAAACGGCATATAGGACACCCGCACACGGAGCGGGCGATCACCACGAGTCGCCCGCATGATCACGAAGGAGAAACCTCGATGTATACCCTGAAGCCGAAGAAGCTCATCCTCGGCAGCGGCGCGACGGCGGCGTTGCTCGGCGCCTTCCTCATGGGCGGCGTGGCGCTGAATCACGCCAGCGCGGCCCCGCCCGCGACGCCCGGCACGCCGACGACCGTCGTGCAGGCCGAGGCCCCCGATACCACCGAGGCGGCCGATACCACCGAGGCGACCGCGCCGGCCCTCAACCCGGCGCAGGTGCCGACGACCGCCGACCAGGCGAAGGCCGCCGCCCTGGCGCAGTTCCCCGGCGCGACCGTCACGCAGGTGGAACTCCAGGATGAGAACGGGGCGCTGGTCTGGGGCGTGACCCTGACCGACGCCAGCGGCGCGGCGCAGGACGTCACGGTCGACGGCACCAGCGGCCAGGTGCTCAGCGCCCAGGCCGCTGGGTCGGACGGTGCCGAGGGTCCGGAGACCCCGGGCAACTAACGGCAGACCCTCCCGGACGGCGGCGCGCCCCCGGACAAGGCGGCTGCGGGGGCGCGCATCAGACCTCGCCATATGATCCCGGGTCTTGCCGACATTCGATGATCCAGATTCGGCTTTTCCTGAACAACGGCGCGCACTGTTGGCCGTCGGTGATGACGTTGCGACGGGCGGGCAGCAAGTGCGACCGATCCGCCCATGCCAACGCATACAACAAGCGGAGGGCGATCATCGAATGGCGGCAAGACCCGGGATCACAAGGCGAGGTGTGCGGTGGAGCATGAAGAGAGGGACCATGAACGAACTGCAGCACGATTTCATCCGCGTCGTCGACGCCGACGGCACGGAACGCCATCTCAACCTGGCCGCCGTAATCGCGATCACGTTCGACCCGTCCGGCGCGGCCACCATCGACACGACGGCGGCGCTGCCTGCCCATCAGGAAGGGCGGTATACCGTGACCGGCGAGGAGGCGACCCGTTTGTGCGCGGCACTCGCGCGGCGCGAGGAGTGGGCGGACGCGCCGGTGCCGGGGCATTTGCCAGAGTTCCGGCAGTCGCCGACGCGGCCCCGGCCGCTCTGAGCTGGTGCCCGGTCGCGGTGTGAGGTGCGATCGGGCACCTTTCATCCCTGATCCCAACTGGCGATCGTGTGCTTTTCGCGCGAAAGAATGGGTACTATGTCACCGGAAGGTTATCGTCGCGCTGGCGTCGCCCGCCCCGGGGCACTCCTGGCCCTGTTCGTCGGCGTCCTGGCCCCGCTGCTCGTCTTCGGGTTCCTCGCCGAGGATGTCTGGACGCGCGAGGGCTTCGCCTGGGATCTGCCCCTCCTCCGGGCCGTCCATGCCTGGTCGACGCCGCCGCTCGACACGACGATGCTCTTCTTCACCCGGGTCGGCGCACCCCTGCCGATGATCGCCTTCGTCGCGCTGGCCCTGCTGGCCCTGCTGCTGCGGGGTCGGCGCGGCGCGGCGCTCTTCTTCGCGCT
>JAABUH010003468.1_pt1 | contig 13506 bp, 24 predicted proteins | sample 5559121 | NCBI WGS metagenome assembly JAABUH01 (sample SAMN10711871, study PRJNA513364) | rock metagenome | isolation source: Antarctica rocks | place: Antarctica: Victoria Land, Battleship Promontory nord | collected 2015-12-28 | reverse complement strand
GTGCCCTGCCCTGCCCTACCCTGCTCAGCATCCTCATGCAGCCGGCCCTGTGCAAGGGGTCAGGCAGGGCTCCTGTGGCTTGCTCTGTGGGTGGCTCGCGCCGCTGGCGCTGCCCGGCGGGGCGCAGGCGCGCGCCTTGAACAGCGAGACGGCCACCGTGCTGAGCGCGCCGCTGGCCTCCACGATCGCATCGTGCGCGGCCAGCGCTTCGAACTTGTTGGGCGCGGTCACAAAGGGCAGCCCCATGTCGTCCGCGACCGCGGCCGCAAACTTCTCGGCAAAGCCCTTCTTTGTGTTCAGGCCCGTGCCGACCGCCGTGCCGCCCTGTGCACGCATGCGCGGCCAGTGTGCAAGGACCGGTCACAGGGCGCAGAGCGCTCCAGGTCAGGCAGCAGATTCGCTGCTGCTGCGCATGCAAGGCCTCGGCAGCTGGCAGACTCGACCAGAGAGCAAGCAGTGTAAAGTGAAAGGAGGAGGGACCCACACCACTGTCCTGGACTTTTAAGAGCTTATATAGTGCCCTTAAACATACATCTGTACGGATGCTGGTGCTTAGCATGCTTAGCACTGAACGGCCGTCGCCTGCAACATGGCGCAACATCCGAGGCAGGCGCGCCTGAGCCAGCTGGTACAGGCTCGGCAGCGCACGCTTCACGCGCTCGATGCCGTTTGCGACCTGCGTCGAGAGCCACATTTCAGAGGCTGCGCACAGCGGCTGGCACGAGGCTGCTACGCTCAGCTGGCGCGCCACAACACCCCATTTGGCACATGCATGGCAGGCGCCGCAACAGCGCTACAGAACAGTTGACGTCAACACATAGGTGTGTGCAGAGCTCAAGCCGCAAGAAGACAGGCCAGGCGCGCCCCGGCGCGCGCCTGCGCAGTGTACCCGCCGAACTCCTGGCCCAGCGTCAGCGGCGTGGCGTCCATGCAGTGCGTGCGCCCGATCTTGATGATGTGGCTGAACTCCTGCGCCTTAGCCTCCAGGCCCGCCTGCGCCCGGCGGCGCGCTCATGCCGCTTGAAATCCAACCCTAACCCTATACACTAAGCGCCCTTGGTCCCACACGTGTGGAGAGTGGGTGGTGGGCTCGGCCCAGTGGGTGTTGGGCTGCACCCATCACGCCTCACGCCCGCCCATGCGCATGCGCATGGGCTCTCTGGCCTAACTGTGATCAGACCATAGTTGCCCGGTCACACACCACACGCACCCGTCAGGTCTACTGCCATAACAACCCGTTTGCCGTGCCCAGTTGATCTCCACACCATGCACCACAGCGCAGCAGCGCAGCAGAGCAGACTGCCTGACATGTGCCTGGCTGAGATAACCCCCCGAAGAGGAGCCTCACCCGCAGCGCCTCCAGGCTGGGCAGCAGCAGGTTGTTGACCTCTGACGCGGCGGAGATGTGCATCACCTGCGCCCGCGGCCCCGCTCACGCGCAGCCTCGGCCGGGGCGACTGCCGCGCTTCAGAGCGCTCAGCGCGCGGCGCCCAGCTGCAGCCTGCGGCCTCGCCCAGCACACTCCAACTGCTTCGTGGAGCGCCGAGCGCGTGGCAGCGCGCCGCCGCCGCGCCCGCGCATGCGGTCAAGCGAGCGGCAGGACGCACGCCTGCGCTGAGCCGGCGCGCGGGCATCACAGCAGCACGCGTTTCGGGCCCAGAGCGCAGGCATCGCAGACGCGCGCCGCGGCGCATGCGGCCGGGCGGCAGGGAGCCCGCGGGCCGGGCGCGCGCGGGGCCGGGGCGCGCCGTCGGGAACGTGTCGTTGGAGCTCTGGCCCTTGTTGACGTGGTCGTTGGGGTGCACGACGGCCTTGTCGCCGCGCGCGCCGCCCAGCAGCTCGGCCGCGCGGTTGGCGATGACCTCGTTCGCGTTCATGTTGCTCTGCGTGCCGCTGCCGGTCTGCCAGACCACCAGCGGGAAGTGCTCCAGCAGCCGGCCCTCCGCCACCTGCGCGCGCGCGCGCGCGCGCTTCATTGCATCATGGACCTACCCTCACCCTATTCTCCTAACCCTGTTCTACCCTGCCCTGCCCTGCTTTGCACCCGCTCCATCGAAGCTGCCTGCTGGTTGCCAGGTGACCTGGCCCAGGTCGCCACAGCAGCCGCTTCCCCGGCCTGCTCACGCGGCCCTGCTCGCCACATGCCCTGCTACTCTGCTTTGCGCATGCCACCAACCTCTATGAGCAGACTATGAGCAGCCTGCCCTGCGCCACAGCATGGGTCGTTGTCCTACAGGTGGCAGGCCCAGTGGTGGGCGAGAAGAGGCAATATGCTTGCGGCGCGCCAGCTTTGGCCCAGGCCCAAGCTCAGCATCAGAGAATAAGAAATCGCTATGCGCATCTGAACTGGAAAGGAGGCCGGCATGCCAGGGCATGCCCTGTTGCGCTTACACACAGAGGCAGCCCCAGTTAGGGCAGCATCACCACAGGAGGTAGAGGGTGCCCTAACCTCGGTTGCAGCCTGCACAATCGCATCGCCACGCCTCCTGTCCAGCAGACCCATCTCCATGTTGACCTGCGGCGCACGGCAGGTCTCAGAGGACCACAGAAGCTCATGAGAAAAGCTTTCCCGGTGGACGTAACTGATGCGCGATGAAGTAACAACGAGTCACCGGCGTGCCTTAGCCGCTGCCCTCTTCTGTATGCCGAATACAGATATGAGGGGCGCCGGCATGCGCTCACGTGGCCCGCCAATCTTAAAGTTCATGAAGGACCGCTGCGTCTGCGCCCCCCAGTACCTGGAAATAGGTGCTGAGAGTGAGTGTATGAGCTCAGACTCTCAAATGGAAATAGGTGCTGAGAGTGAGTGTATGAGCTCAGACTCTCAAGCACAAGGCGTTGGCATGCAGCAGATTATACTTCAGAAAACACCGTAAACCCCCAGGACGTGCGCACTTGTCTGCAGGCACCTCCAACGGTCCGAACGTGTCGCTCTCTGTCCGGGTCGCCGCATACCCCCGTAGTAAGTCTGTGCGCTGCACAACCTGTTACTAATCATCGCCAACGTCAACTGTCTCTTAACTATTGCAGACGCAACAGCTCAGAAGCGCCAAGGACAGAACTGGGGCTTACGCAGTGCTGGCAAATGGGGAGCCACGAGCGGGCATTGCATCAGCTGGTGCGTGCTGGCAGTACAAGCCCGCCGTAGGACCCCCATGGTGTTAACGTATCCCAGGCCCGCGCGGTGCTCAAGCCGTGAGGAAATAAGAGCCAGGTTGAAGGCCAACCTGTGCGAGCTCCGGCACCCTCTCTCAGACCCTTCTTTTCAAACAGCAGTTTGTACCAAGGGAGTTGTGCGGCTGCGGACGAAGAGCAGCAACGAAGCACCAGGTCACTCGCAAGGGAGCGCGTAGCTAAAGGGGTCGACTGCCTGGCTGCAAGGAGGCCGGTGCGCATGCCCTGATTCTCTCTGGTTCTACTGGCCCCTGCAGAAGGGCTGGTGTAGGCGCGGCTGGTTGCTCAGCACAGGCGCATGCGCACTTGCTGCATCGCCCGACAGTCTGAGACAACGCTTCATTGCCTGCTGCGCAACGCCAACACGCCTCAGCCAGCCACCCGTGAAGTGTGTGCAACCTTTGCAGGTGCAGCGACGCAAGCTGTGAGCGCCGCGGCACCTCGCCGCTGACAGCGGGCCGATCGCCCGCAGGCGCCTGCTGCTCAGCATCTGCCAGCTGGCCCAGGCAGCAGAGCAGCCGAAAGCAGCGGCGCTGCTGTCTTGCCGCAAGCAAGCCCTGCAGACAAGCAGGCAAGCAGCCTTTGCGGCGATGTACGCGGCCTAGTGGTGTGCAGGCGTGCGCCAGCTCTCCGGCCTGCGGACCCTAGGCGGCATTCTCGCTGAGGCGCGCCGCGCTGCTTGGACGCCGCGGGCAGCACCTGCCAGGCCCGCACGCCGTGGCGAGCAGCAACGCGCTCGGCTGAGAGGGCTGAGCAGCAAACAGGGGAGCCGCTCCCGGGCAGCACTACCCTCCGCCGCGGTCCACGCGCGGCGGCACAGGTGCCTGTCCAAGGAACCAGCGGAGCTTGGCGCTTGAAGCGCTGCCGGGCAGGCGCAGCCGAGGCGCAGCATGGAGCAGCGCCTGACCACGCCCTGCGCGCTCGGCCGCGCGACGCCGCGCCAGCGGCGCGCGCTGCGCCGCTGCCTCACGACGTCCGCCGCCGTCCTCCTCGCGCTCGCAGCGGCCACCGCCGTGGCCGTGCTGGCCAGCGGCCGCGCGGCGCCGCCCGCGGGCCGGGAGCGCGCGCAGGGCCAGGCTGCCCTGGAAGCGGCAGCAGGCCGGACGGGCAGGCAGGGCGCGGGCGCAGCCGCGGGGCAGCCCGGGCTGGGAGAGGGGGCGGCCGGGAAGCGGAGCGGCGCGGGCGCGGCGCGCGGGAGCGCGCTCGCCGGGCGCGGGCGCCCCACCCTGCTGCAGGGGCGCGCGCCCGCCGCGGGCTCCGCCCCGAGCTTGGTCCTGTCCGCCGCCAACGCCAGCGGGTCGGCCCGCGCGTCTCGAGCAGACCCGGCGGCCGCGGAGGCGGCCGCGGGCACGTGCGGCGACCTGCGGATACCCAAGGTGCGCGGCAGCAGCAGTGGTCTTGTCGTGTGATAGCGAGGAACCCATGCGCCAGGCTGCGGTGTTGCTTGCAATTCTGTTTGGCCCCCAATCCACGCGACCTTGCTGGCCTGCTTTGGTCCGATACCACATGCCCGCTTCAGGCTTGCACCAGGCTCGCTCCTGCGCTGCCAGACCTCGGCACGCAGGCGCGGCGGCACCGGCAGCCTGAGCTGGCGCACTCGCGTGGTGGCCCGGGCGTGCGAGCGCGCGCGGCTGCCGCGCGGCAGCAGGACGGAGGGGACAGCGCGCACAGCGCGCGCTCGCGCGCCGCGCGCAGGTGGCGCTCATGTTCCTGACGCGCGGCGCGATGCCGCACGAGAGCCTGTGGAAGGTGTGGCTGGGCGCGGCCAACGGGATGCTGCCGCTGCCGGCGGTCGCCGCGGCGGCGTGCGGCGAGCGGGAGGGCGCCTGCAACCAGGCCGCGCGCGCCGCGCTGCTGCAGGCGCGCCGCCCGGCCCCGGCCCCCGGCCGGCGAGGCGCAGGGACCCGAGCCGCCAGCAGCAAGCCGCGGCGACAGCCGCGCCGTGCGTGTCAGGATCAGAGCGACGGGCGCGCGGGCGCCGAGGGGCGCAGCGCGCGCGCGGCAGGGCGGCGACGGCGCGCGGCTGCGCCTGCGGCAGCACCTCTTCTCGCTGTACATCCACCCGGGCCCGGACGACTTTGGGTACGGGCCGACCAGCCTCTTCCACGGCCGCGTCGTGCCCGGCCGCGTGCAGGCGCGCCCCCGCGCGCCTGACCCCGGGGGCCCCTGCGTTTGCGGCCGGGATCCAGCCAGCCCGCCCGCCGTGCCATGCCTGGTCGCTTGTCTTTGTGCAGTTTTCAAACAATTCCAGGCACGAAGTTTCCCTTTGACTTATACTAGGCCTTCTGGATGCACCCTTGCTGTCATGTCGCGTCTCATGGCTAAATGTATACGCAGCGTCGCCTGCGGCTGGTGCCTTGGGTGCGCTGCTCAGGAGCTCTACGAAGCAGTGCAGGTCAGGGATCTACAGCCAGAAAGTGATCAAGCATTCACGTAGTATAATTTGGTGACCAATTTAAGCCACACCCATGTGGACCAGGGCGAGCACTGAATGCGTGCACCTCTGCACGGCGTGTTGCGCTCCCGGACCCGCAAGCAGAGCCGCGAGCGGGAACATAGCTGAGCGCTTGGGGGAACGCGCGCAGGTGCGCTGGGGCGAGCACTCAATGGTGGAGGCGCTGCGCGCGCTGCTGCGCGCCGCGCTGGCCGAGCCGGCCAACCAGCGCTTTGCGCTGCTGTGCGAGTACACGCTGCCGCTGCAGCCGCCGCTGCTGGTGTACGCGCAGCTCATGGCAGAGCCGCGCTCGCGCGTCAACGCGTGCGCGCAGCCCGGCAACCGCGACCAGGCGCGGCGCCTGCGCTCGCCGGCTGGCCGCGGACCCGGCTGGCTGCCTGCGTGCCGGGCAGGCGTGCGCTGCGCAGCTCGTGTTTGGGGGTATTGTTGTGTGCAGCGTTGGCGCTGATGGCTGGAGTGTTGACTTGTGCATGATGCCTGTCACCCAACCGCGCCCAGCAGGCCCAGGCTCTGTTGCTACATATGCTGACATGCATTCCTCGCGCCGCGCAGTCGCGCAACAACACAATGGACCGCTGGACGCCGGCCATGCTGCCGACGGTGCCCGAGGCGCTGTGGCGCAAGAGCCCGCAGTGGGTCGCGCTCAACCGCAAGCACGCCCTGCTGGCCGCGTCGGACACCGTGGTGAACGCGGTCATCCGCGACCACTGCAGCATCGGCTACGACGACCTGCTGGGCCGGTGCGCGCGAGCGCTGCCCGCCTGTGCCAGTGCGCGGCTTTGTTTGCGCACACGCCGCCCCGTTCCCCGCCTGCTGCGGCCCTCAGGTGTTCGCTCCTCTTGCGCATTGCTGCCGGCGTGCAAGTACCCTGCGGGCGTCCGCTCGCATGACCTGTGTCAATGCCAGCACTTGCACACATGAAGCACACGCGTATCAGTGCCACGGCAGCCAATCATCCCTGGTGCTTGCATGCCTGCTCGTGCGTAATAAGGCCGTCTGAAGGCGCTCGTAGGTGATCGGCCCTAGGCTCTTCCAAGCCCAGAAGCGCAGGTCAGCTGGCAACATGGGCCATGCGGCCCGCGCAGGGAGCGCGACTGCTACAGCGACGAGCACTACGTGCCGGTGCTGCTGGCCGCGCACGGCCTGGACAACGAGACGACGTGCGCCGGCGACACCATGTCCGTGCTCTGGAGCGCTGGCGCGGGTGCGCGCAACCCTACCCTATGCCCTGTCGCGCTGCACCTTCCCCTTGTGCCCTGTCGGTGTGCGCGGCTCGCACAGCGCGCCCAGGTAAGGCCTGGATGTGTGCGCGAGGCGCGCCGGGGGGGCGTGGCGGCTGAGTGCCATGACCATGCTTGAGATGCGCTCGCCTGCCTCCTGGACATGCCCGTCTGGGTGCTGGCAGTCTCACCGGGCAGCTCAGGGCGCGTGCGGGCGCCTGCGATGACTCGCTGCCAGCAGGCTCGACGCCGCCTGGCGAGCAAGCAGGCCGCTCCGCATGCATGCACGACTGCGCCCCCCAGACATGCTGCCAGGCAGCTGGCGCATCACACGGGTAGCAGCAATGCCCGGCAAGAAACACTGTCCATGCGTTGCTGCCCACAGCCTGAAGCATGCTCACCATGAAATGCGGCGCCCCTCGCCCGAACGCGCAGGCGACCAGAACGGCAAGCACCCGCGCTCGTACGGGGCGCGCGCAATCACGATCCCGGTGTTCCAGTACCTGCGCCAGGGCTTTGGCGAGGAGCACGCCGAGTGCGCCAACAGCCGCTCGCTCGCGTACGCCTCCCCCGCCGCGCCGCCGTCTGCCGTGAGCGGCAGCAGCTTCTCTAGAATTTGCACAGCAGAGGGCAGCCACTTACATCACCATGTGACTGGACAGCGCTTCCTGCACCCCAATTGCTGATGCGCCGCGCTCGCCACCATGCATCACCCCAGTCGGTTGCTCCTATAGGTCTCGCTGGGCGCACACGGCATGCACGACACCCTGCCGACAGCAGTGCATGCGCCTCACCTCGCCAGCGGCCTCCAGGGAGCCACCATCATCTGCTGCGCGTGACTCGCTGCCGGCGGGCCGCCTCTCGCGCAGGGGCGCGCGAGAGGTGTTTGTGCACGCCGACGACCTGCCCGCGGTGCGCTGCCCCGCGGCCGCGCGCAGCGCATGGGACCCGGCGCGCGCGGCCTCCTGCCCGCTGTTCGCGCGCAAGTTCGCGCCCGAGGCCGCCGCGCCTGCGTACCGCCTGCTCACCAGCTGCGACGCGGCGCTCGGCATCGCGCCCGCGCCGAGCTGCCAGATGCAGACGGCGTGAGGCGGCGGGGCGGGGACCGGCGGGCCTGCGCGCACCAGCGCGAGGGCGCGCTGCCCCGCGCCCGGGCGCCCGGCATGACACGCACGAGTGGAAACGGCCGCGCCTGCAGCACCATGCTGCCTAGCTGATACGCCGCGCTGACCGCTGCGGCCATGCTAGGCTGCTGCCTGCACACGGCCAGACCTGTAATCCACCATTGAAGCTGCTGTCTGTCTGCCAGTGAGCCGCACCGCTGCGGCCGGCACTGGGCTTGCTCCCTTGTGCTCGATGTCTTATGGTCTGACCTGGAGGGAGGGCGCTTTCTGCAGCTGACTGATGTCGAGCCGCGCTTGGCATTGGCGAAGGCGTACAAGAGTGCTTTCAAGAGGGCGCTCATGAGCTCAGGAGCTGCTGTATGGAGTACTTTTCTTGGCTTCGTGCCAGGGTTCAAGCAGACACTGCGCCGTTCCGCTGCTGTGCAGTCGAGCCCTGCATGCTGTGTCTCTGCCTCACACCTGTCTCTGTGTCTGCATGTCATGAAGTCATATGCATGCATGCATGTAGACGTCCGCCATGTGAGCTGTAATGAACACGGCCTAGAAGCACAAACATGCGCACCTGCATGCCGACAAGTATGCTCCTCCACGAGCACGAGTGATTGCGGGCTCGGCAGGTAGACAGGGCATGTTGCATATTGCGCCCACTGCGCTCAATGTGCACCAACGATAACACGCACACGCATGCCGGTGTTGGCGTGCACATGAGCTGCAGGGGGAAGGTGTGCAAGCGCAGTGATGTGTGCACAGGCTCCAACTGCCTGTCCAATAGCCTCATCACAGAGTCTGACATGCTCAGCAGGCAGTGTACATGTTCACAACCGCATCCGCAGCGCATCTGCCTCTGCCACAGAGCGTACGCGCTTCCCCGCAACGCAGTCCTCACTCCAGACGTCGGAGGGCATGCGCGTGCTGAGCCAGCCAGGCCGGCGCTCGTCAGCACGCCCGCGCGCTCAGACCTTGAACTCGCTGGGCTTGCGGTCGCGCAGGTAGTACAGCTTGGCGCGCCGCGCCTTCACGCGCTGCTTCTGCACCACCCGCAGCTCCTGTAGGGTCGGGCAGAACCTGCCGCAAGCCGCGCGCGCCGCTCGCACGCCTGCTGCAGCTCGCCTGGGCACTCTGACAGACCTGAGGCTGCTCGGGCCTGACAGCAGGTCTGCATGGCGTGCATGCGTGGCATGCCAGCCTCTGCTGAACGCATGTGGCAGCACTCCGTTACGCTGCACAGGCTTGCAAGCTTCGAGGGCACCAGTGCGCATGCTCTGCAACCATCCACTGGTCCGCCACAGCAGCAGCAGTCACGGCATGCCATGCATGCGTGCCAGCGCATGGCACCCTGCGCCGGCGCGGGCCGGCAGGCGCGCACAGCGGGAAGACGCGCTCGATGTTGCCGCCGCCGGTGATGTTGTTCAGCAGCCGGAAGGAGGTGCGGATGCCGCGGTTGCGGATGGCTATGACGATGCCGCGCACCGAGATCGTGCGGCGTTGGTTCTCGGGCACCGCCTGCCGGCGCACCGCGCGTGCTGACACCGCAAACGTGCACGGGCCAGGCCCCACATGGGCTGGACAGCCTGCAGCGCACTGGCGTGTGTATGCCCTGCACCAACACGGGCAGAAGTGCCAGCTGCAGGCGCAACACTAGCTTGAAGCAGAGCCTCGTTTTACTCAGCTTGCGAGGGCGCTGGCGACTGTACGCCAGTGTATAAAGTCTTGGAAACCACTGCTGCGAATAGCCAGTAGGTGACATGTATGGCGGGCAGCGCACCAGCTTCACCTCCACCACGTCGCCAGGCCTGAACATTGGAAACTTCCGCTCTAGCAGAGCCTTCTCGTACGCCTCCTGCTCCAGCGTCTGTCGAGCACCAGTGGCCGTCAGTGCTGTGACGCTGTTGGGACGAGGAGCACTTTTTAAAGCGACCCTGACAAAACTCGCAGTTTCTCTTTGGTGAAGCAGACGTATCAAGCCTTGGCAAGCTTGCGCTACAAACCAGGGCATGACAGAGCAGCACAGATTGCCGCTGTCAGTGCAGCAAGACAATGGAGCGCGCCTTCATCATGTAGCCCATGCGCCTGGGCAGGAAGTTGCGCTTCTTCAGCTCGCGCGTCGGCGTCCACGGCGGCGCCGGCTTGTTCTGCACGCGACCGGGGGTCAAGAACGCAAGCCCCGCCGCCTCCCCCTCTGCCGCGCGCGCAGGCTCCGCCGCGGGCCCGCAGGCGGCCGCGCTCGCGTGCACCGCCCGCCGCTGCCGCCGTTCCCACGCCGGGCCGGGAACGGCCGCAGCCGCCCCGGCTGGCCAGCTCCCCGCCGCCGCGCCGGAGGTCGTCGCTGCGGCCCCAGACGCCCGCCGCGTGTGCTGCCCTTGGCAAGGGGGATGCTGTGCTGAGGACGGTGCCGAGCGCGCTCCCGGTGAGCAGGTTTCCTCCAGACCCGCTACACTGCTGTGTGCTCGTGACAGGCCCGCCACGCAGGCCGGCTGCAGAGCGTTCGCTATCCATGCGCAGCTCCGCGACGCCAGCAGGGCCTGGCACTGAGCCCCCACATGGCGCAGCCCAGGCAGGAGCTGGCTCATTGGCGCCCCTGGCACGCTGCGCCCCGGCGCTTGCTTTCGCACACTGCAAGAGTCGGCTAGTAGCTTGATAACACGGAGCTGACCTTTGTGAAGAGGAGAGGTTGGCCTTTGCCCACCCACCTCAACTTGCAAGGCCGGGCTGCGGAAGTTCCGGTGTTACGGGCGAGGCTGCATGGATCCTCATCAGCTGCAGCTGAGATGCCAGGCGGATTGTGCTTGCCTATAAGCCTTGGCGTGCAGGAGTGCTTGCAGTCGAAAAGGAGAGGTGCTGTGTATCTTTTAGACAGTACATACAGGCAAGCGCTTATCCAGGCATGACGAAGCTTGGCCGGAGCAACTGGTTATAGCGCTTGCTAAGCTGGCACACGCCGCGGCCCTGCGGTGATGTGCCGGCTGGATGGCGACCATAGTGCGTGCACCGTTCCTGATTGGGGTGACCGGTGGCACGGCCAGCGGGAAAACAAGCGTCTGCAACAAGCTCATAGCCAAGCTGAAGGCAGGGGGCCAGGTGCGCTGCCACGGACTCCATTGTCTCCTCTGGTGACTGTTTTGGGAATATAGCTTACACGTACGCTGATGAAATGTAAAGCAAGTTTGCAACATGCTTTACTTGACACACGCATGCAAAATCAGGAACTTGGCTGCTTCGGAGCTTGGCTGCTTGACTGGGTTGCACACGCCCGCGCAGGGGTACAACGGCCTGCTGCATGTCGCCCAGGACAGCTTCTATCGCGACCTGTCGGCGGAAGAGGCAAGGAACATTGGTGCCTTCAACTTTGACTGCCCCTCAGTGCGCCCCGTGAGAGCCAGTGCGCTGCACGCGCTGCGCCGTAGGTCTGACAGCGGCTGACGTGCGGTGCCGGCGCAGGCATTTGCGTTTGACGAGATTAGCTCGACGCTGCTAGCACTCAAGAGTGGCCGGCCTGCAACTATCCCGCACTACGACTTTGTGACCAGCTCTCGGGTTGGCAGCGGGACCGTGGTGGGCAACGCGGGCGTTGTGCTAGTGCGTGCTTCTCAAGCGCCCAGCCTCAAGAGTGTGGCAACGTGTTCATCCCAAGCTGTAGTTGTGCCCGCTTGTTGAGATGTATTGTCCCGGGTGTGGCCTCGAAGAGCAATTGTGACACAAGGCTCAAGTATGTGGAGCTGTTAGGTGAGCCAGGGATGCGCTATCTAACTCGGTCACTGACTGCTGCGTGTGGGGCAGTTTGATGGCATCCTTGCCCTACATGACCCGGGTAAGCCCGTGGCTCTGCTTCTGCTGCACTTCCTGCCGCCTGCTGGCCCGGCTCCCAGCGAGCTGAAACAGTTGCACAGCCTGGTGCTGATCCGCCTACCAGCCCGCAGAGGTGCGGCGCCTGTTTGACCTCAGGTGTTCGTCGACACAGACGCGGACACTCGCCTGGCAAGACGGTGCGCCGCCTGGCACCCGCCCGCGCATGGATCGATCGCAGGCACAGCTCCCTTGCCGCCGCTGATGCATCACTCACATGCAAGTGGCAGCTGCATGCGCATGGGCCGAGCTGCACAGTGCAAGCGCCTGTGCCATATTACCGCACCTTCTGCCATGATGTGCTCGTGCGGGCTGCCGTGCTCACGGGCAGGCTTCAGGCAGGCATGGTGCCAGACCGTGAGCCGCGGGCTGCGCCCCGCGCAGGGTGCGCCGCGACATCACGGAGCGCGGCCGGGACGTGCTGGCGGTGCTCGCGCAGTACGAGCGCACCGTCAAGCCGTCGTTCGATGAGTGGATCCTGCCCACGCGGAAGTTTGCGGACATCATCGTGCGCGCCCCCGCTCAGAGTGCCAGTGCTGCGCAGACTGCCCTGCTACCACAAGGGTAGCAGGCTGTGTGCATGCGCAGCAGAGCCGCGCGCCTGCGCCTGGCTGCGCCAGTGCCAGGGAGCGTCGCGTCGGCATGTCAGCACCTGCGCGCGGTCATGCACAGTGCACATCCGCAGGTGATGCAAAAGTTAGCAAAGGGTGCTCGAGCGCATGTGATGGAGGCCCGCCAAAAGCACGTCAAGGCTCGCTGGTGTGGGGCGCGCTGCAGCCCGCGCGCACGGCGCGGGTCCGGCGAGTGATGCGGCGCGCTGCGGCGTGCAGGTCCCACGCGGCGCGGAGAACACGGCCGCGATCGACATCCTGTTCCAGCACATCCGCTACCAGCTGGCGCAGCGGAGCCAGCCCGCGCCCTGACGCGCCGCGCTCGCGGGGTCCCAACGCCTGCGGATGCGCCGGCGTGCACAGACGTGGGGGCCGTGGCGGCCGCCGCGGCGGAGCAGGCACCCTGTGCTCATGGCGAGCCGAGCATGCGTGTTGCGCTTGCTGGCTGGGCCCGCAGATGGTGCTGGCGTCGGCAAGCACCATGCGCTGCGCGACCTCTGCGAATGCGCTGGTAGCACAAGCTCTGGGCATGCAGATCATTGCAATCGGCTTGCAATAGTCAGATCGGGTCGTGCCGCACGACCAAGCCCGACATTGCTTTGCTGTGCAGCACTTACATGCCGGCTGCAGTTGAAGCAACTGCTTGCTCTTAGAACGATCTTGCAAAAGAACCCCTTATGCCTTGTCACAGCCACAAGCGGTTGCAAGTGAGGTCGTGCTAGAGGCCCGTTGCACTGCGCAGCCCGAGTTTTACATGGTACAATGCTTGACCCTTTGCACTTCATGCTCATGGACATGGAGCAATGCTGTGCCACGAGCATAACGCACTGCAGCACAGTGCAGCGTACAGCTCCTAAGAGCAGGGTGGCTCCTAAGAGCAGGGCGGCGACCAAATGAAAAAGAGGGCGCCTGGATAGGATGTTTCACCTTTCGCCTGCCGCCGCTACCGCCCGATTCAAGCAGAGTTCCCAGCGGCATTCCAGCGGCAAGCAGTAGGAGGAGCTCCTAGCTATTTGCTATATAGGCTGTGGCAGGCAGCAGGGGGTTCCGGGCCGACACCGCCCCGTACACGAAGGCTG
>JAABUH010003467.1_pt1 | contig 13507 bp, 20 predicted proteins | sample 5559121 | NCBI WGS metagenome assembly JAABUH01 (sample SAMN10711871, study PRJNA513364) | rock metagenome | isolation source: Antarctica rocks | place: Antarctica: Victoria Land, Battleship Promontory nord | collected 2015-12-28 | reverse complement strand
TGTTGAAAGCGTACATTCTCAGCTAGCGCGTGTCGAAAGTCAGAGCGCGATCAATCTCAGGCACCAAGCCGTTTTAGCCGCAATCCCAAATTCCAAAGACTTTCTACAAGTGTATTCACCTTCCGCTTTACTCATCCCACTACCCCAACATCTCCAACACGATGCAGCGTGACCTTTCTCCTTCTCGACAACCCTTCCGTGGTCGATCAGTCTCACCCGAAAGAAGAGAGTACGATGCCAAAGGAGGCGGTCGGTCTTCTTCACGACAACGATCACCTACCTACTACGTTCGACACGGCGACCGACCACGAGATAACGGATACTCTGACAGGAAGCAGAAGAGACGAGGAGGGGATGAAGGGTATGGGGAAAGGGAGAGGGAGAAGGAGAGAGAAGCGGAACGGAGTCGGTATGAGGGGAGCGCGAGGCGGGACCGACCGAAACGTGAGGGGGATGACGAGGTCGGTCTTGGTCTTCAAAGCTGATCTGAAACTACGATAAGCGGATTGATGGACGCCTAGGACCCAGATCGACCACCTTCGGTTGAGCCCGAGAAACCAAATTTCGGGACTTCTGGCTTGTTGGCGAAAGAGACCAACACGATCAAAGGCGTTCAGCTGAAGTATAACGAACCGCCTGAAGCGAGGAAACCTTTGAAGAATTGGAGGTTGTACGTTTTCAAGGGGAAGGAGCAGCTCGGTAAGTGCTAGTCTCCTCATAAGTGGTGCTCCTCTGAGTTGGAATGCCAATCCTGGCGGTGTCCTCAAGAGCAGATAGCTGATGCACGGTGTACAGACCTCATCCACATCTATCGCCAATCCGCCTACTTAGTCGGACGAGATACAGTTGTACGTCCCTCGCTCTCCCCATGGCGTACTCTTGATCTTTCGCCGGCTGGTGGTTGGCTGACCCGAGCAGGTCACCGATATACCCATAGCCCATCCTTCGTGCTCGAAACAACATGCCGCGATACAATACCGTCAAATATCGGAGAAGAACGAGTATGGAGATGTGACGACTTCCGTCAAGTAATCCATCTTTACACTGTCTGGGTTGAGGGCTGATGACGAGGGTGCAGACCATTCATTATCGATTTGGAATCTACCAACGGGACGTATGTGAACGATCAGGATATACCCAAATCTCGGTAAGCTATCCAGCCGACCCAGATCTCGATCCCAAGGAAGAGTCTGATGACTCCTGCTTTCAGGTACTACGAGCTAAGGAATAGTGATGGTCAGTGATAGACTCTTTGTTTGATTGTCATTTGAAAGAAGCTGGCTGAATCAGAGGCTTAGTGATCAAATTCGGGACTTCGTCACGGGAGTATGTACTGCTACATGAGGATGCGACGGCCTGACTGCCCCAACGGATATGCATTGATCATCAGCATTGTTGCGTATTCTCATCCTCCATCAGATTCTTTGGCATGCTATCAGACCACTCCATTATACCATCGGTTCACGCGCGAATCGTCGGATCGATGCAAACGTTCTAGCAAGCTTCGAGAATGGACAGGACTCAGAAAGAACAGATCACGCCTCACAAAATCGTGTCGAGTAGCCAGATGTAGCTTGAGATCCGACTAGTGCGCTCCTCAAGGACCTAGCTATGCCGACTGAAGTAAATACCGGTAACTCTCATAACCCGAGCACAAGCACACCGCATCACCGACAGTGGACTGAGCAAAGATGGCGAGAATCGATGAGCTTCAACCCCGCTACAACCAGCACCGTTCCCTTCCCCCATACTCACTATCCATCGCAATGCCCGCAATATATGTATATGCCATCCTTATCATGCTAAAAAAGCCAACAATCACGACCCCTATTTACTATATGCTGAACTGAACACCCGAATAAGATGATTTCACGACAACTCCTCGACGATCTCATCCCTTACCGGGAAGGCGGCTGTCCGCCCGGAGGAGGAGCAGGATGTTGTCCCGGTAGCGGCTCGATTGCTTGCTGGTAGTCGGGTGGGAGTGGCGGATGGTACCCTTCTCCGTGCTCTGCCGGAGGTATAGCAGGACCCATATCGAACTCCCTGCCTTCCCTCTGCATTCGATTGGGCGAGCTGAAGGAGGATGAGTTGGCGGATAAGGCGGTGGGCGGGCGAGCAGTGAAAGGAAGAGCCACACCAGCGGTCTTAGGAGCACGAGGTGGAGGGGTGGTGGAGGAGGTAGTAGGATCACTGCCCGAAGTCGAGTCGGGTGCAGTCCCTGTACTCATAGCAGAGGCAGCTGGCGATTGATTGTCCGCATACGACCGAGGTCCACCCGTACCGGTGAAGGGATTGACATACGCAGACGTCTCCTCGACGGGCGAAGCGTTGTCGGCAGAGGAAGGAGGAGCGACGCTACGTGGATAGGATGTCGCATTCGAGGCGGGAGGAGGGGGAACAGCGGTAAGGAATGGAGTGCTGCTGTGATCGGTTTCTCGTGCGGAAGGGCTCGTGACATTGGTCGAGTTACCCCTCCATCCGGCGAAAGCACCCGTACCCGCGCCGGTCTCCGCGTACGCGTCTTCTGATGACCCGTGCGGGTATGGCTTGACCTCATCACCGCTCAGGTTGACAGGCTCAGCGCTCGGCTCCATGTAATGTCGCTGATTGTTGTTTTGGCGCCGTCTCAAGAAGAACCAAGCGAGGAGACCAATGATGGCTAGGCCGGCAACACCACCAACCACTCCGCCTGCAATAGGGCCAGCATTGCTACCCCCTTTTTGGATAGTGCTGCCAGAGATCTGACTTGCGGCACCTGTCGCCGAAGAGCTCGCAGAGATCGAAGTGCTTGCTGTGATGTTGGTACCTGTTGAATTGCCGGTAACAGCCGCGTTGGGATCGACAGTACTGTTGATCACCGCATAATCGAAATCGATGTAGCTGCCCTGTCGACCGTCACCCACGTTGGTGACCAGAAGCTGGTGAGTTTCGTCCGTAAGGTTATTTGCCATAAACACTGCAGCGATGAGCGAAACGTCGGCAATCTGTCAAGGAACCCACATGACACCTGGGTCTCCAGCGCCCATCCAGTTCCGTTATACACGCCTTGACCAATGCCGTCAAGACTGAAGAAGTCAGCGTTTCAATGCTTGCGGATAATCTGCGGGCGTACGAGACCGTGTAGTTGCCATGATCCACGTATAAACCGCCAAATACTTGAATGGACGATCCATTGAATCTGACTAAAGTCAGCTCATGTCCTTTCCAGTAAAGTTAAACCCACTTGAGCGAAAATGAATCCCCAAGATTGTCGGTGATGTGCGCCGTAGTATTGTAGTAATCCTGAGGGGAAAGCGGCGGTCCAGTTCCCCATCCTGTCCCACCATAGGTTACGAAGGCTGACGTATCGTCGTATAGTGTTGTGTAGACCTTGCCAGTCCTATGTGACCATCAGCAGGTATACCCAGATGAGCAGTAAGTACACACGTCCCGGTGGTGATAACGGCATAATCGATATCCAGCCATATTGGATTCGTCGCGTTACCAACTGGGTTACTGTTCGCGGGCAACCCGGTCACTTGCTGATTGCGATTATCAGCATGGACCATTTACGGATCATTTGCGGAATCTCAGTACTTACGACGGTGTGCTCCGAGTCAAGAGATAGCCCGCCCGCTGTGAAGAGGAGTTGCTGGAAGACGTCGGGATCATTGTAACCGCCCATGTACTCCAGGTTTTGGTTGTCCAATTGTACTAAACGTCTGAATCAGCTTGGATTCCGAGCACAACCTTCATGGACTGACCAGAGAATAGACCGTGATTGCCCCGTTTCGCCCCGTAGATATAGACAGCTGACCCGTTGAAGGTGAGTATCATGGTGTCACCCTGCGGGACAATATCTTAGCATTCGCGGGAGAAGAGAAAGGCCTGCGGCGAGCTGACCTGGGTGTAAGAAGCATGAAACGTCCCGTCAAAGTATTGCCCAAGTTTATTATCTGCAACGGGTTTAGGGAGAAGAAGGGGGAACAAGTGGTGGACTTACCACCGGTATGATTGGTAAGCCACCCGGCGGAAGCGGAGATGAATTGGAATTGGGGGGATGTGTCGTCGAGCTGAGTAAGAAGTAAGAGACAAGTATAGCTGGCTGCTGGACGGATAGATGCAACGTACAGTGATATTCATGATGAAAGAAGCTCGTGTAGGCAGGCGATACTCTTGAAAGGGTTTTCTGGAGAGCCACAATCGAGCTTTTTCAGCTCTTAGCAGAACGACGAGCCGAGGAACGCTGATGTACTCACCAAGTCCGAGAGCCAGCCCAACGATCCCTGGCAGTCGTCTTATCTCTCGCCCTGAAAAGCGGACAGTCGAAAGAAGCGAAACTCGTTTGACTCGGGACCAGATATCCCTGCGTGAAGATGACGGAAAGAAGACCCCGGGAAAAAGCGATGCTCCAAAGGATGTCCAACCTCGCGCGTCTGACGTTCTACGGTTCTCAAAGGATGTCCCTGATGATCCACGTTGACGTTGTCAAAACGACCTACGCCAGAGTCGTCTCTCACCGTCACGAAAACGTCCCACGTTTGACACACCGCCGGAAAACTTATACGAGTGGACCCTAGATTTCGCGGGAGTCCGAAGTGGGGGGGACGAAGCGGTGAGTCGGGCGGTGCTCTCCGTGTTCCGCTGAATGTGTAACCTGACAAGGATACTTTTCAAGCCTAGGCAAGTCCAAGTGCCCGAAAACTTGTGCGCCTGGATATTCCAGCCCTGATCAAGGAACGGATCATGCCCGGAAGCCCGGTGATGTAACAGTCCCTTGGTAGGTTCGGTCTTAACATCAGGTTATTTCCAGCTTGCGGTTCCAGTTCAAAATGAAGGATGCAAGCGGTCACTCGTATTTACTACCCAATGACGACTAGGCGGCCTCTTCGACGGCCATCGCTTACGAGAGACGACCGTTCGTGTCAAGACGGCCATAGCTCGGCTGCAATACAGTCAGTCAGTCACCAGGTTAGGGATGAAGCAAACGAGGCACTCACCAAGATCGTCGGCTTGTTGTCGAGGATACCCTCGATCTTCTCCATGACTTCATGGGTAAGCTTGGGAAGGACGTCGATCGCCTTGACGTTTTCTTTGATCTGCTCAGGCTTGGTCGCGCCGAGCTGGAACACGGCAGTAGCGTCAATCAGCATACGGTAATCCAGCCACGCACGATGCAAGTCGAGACATTCTCGTTCTTCAGAGTCCAAGCCAGAGCAAGGTTGGTCATTGAAACTCCCAAGCTCTCCGCAATCTCAGAAAGCCTCTTGACCTTCTCGATCTTTGACTTCCCCTCCTCGGTTTCAAGCATCTTGATGTTGTCGGACATCGCACCCTTGTTGGTGTGGTAACGCGACCCTTCAGGGATGCCGTCGTTGTACTTCCCCGTAAGCATACCGGAGTCGAGCGGCGACCAGATGGTACTGCTACAAGTCAGATAACGATACCTATGGTTACGGAGCGACATACGTTCCGAGACCCTCCTGCTTGAAGACCGAGTCGTACTCGACCTCAAATCGCTGACGGTGCATCATCGAGTAATGAGGCTGCTCGCAGCTGGGACCGACTAGGTGGAGTCTTCGAGCGATCTCGTGCGCCTGGTGTAGCTCGAGAGAGCTCCACTCGGAGGTACCTGTGAAGTTCAGCTGATGGTATCGGCTGCAGTTTTGAGTGTGGACTGACCCCAGTAGAAGGCCTTATTGTCTGAGGAATTACGTCAGTCAGATCCAGAGAATACTACCACAAGCTCACTGTCGATAAGCCAATTGAAAGCGCGAACGGTCTGCGCACATCAGCTCGTCCCCGCCTGTGGCACTTGGATCCACTTACCTCTTCCATGGGAGTCGTCCTGTCAGGTCTGTGCGCGAAAACAACGTCGACTGGATCCTTGTGAGCTGGGTCATAGGATCAGTGGAAGTCGAGACTGGCCGTAGTCAAGCTGGAGACGCTCGAGCGAAAGAAGGGTCCCCTCGATGATGTGCTTCCTGCTCAATCCGCGAGTGTTGTTCTTCTCCTTACGTTCGGTCCCGAAGAAGATTTTGGTGGTGACGATGATGTCTCGGCGGTCCTGGGGGATGTCAGCCCCTACTATACGAGAATTGTAAGGGATGGGTTCAGTACTTACCCAGCCAAGCTCCTTGATCACACGACCCATCTCGAGCTCGGACTGTGAAGCGTATCAGGTATGGGAAACGTTTCGCGAGATGGGAAACAGACCTCGCCTGCTGCGTACGCCTCGGCATTCTGTACGACAAGGGCAATCAGTGACTGGTCATGCGGATCGCTCGACAACGTACGTCAAACATGTTGATCCCTATTCAGCTATATCAGCGTAGTTTCTGACTGGGTTCGGGATGACCCACCGCAATCGTAAGCAGTCTGCATGAGTTCCTTGACGATATCTCCTTTCTGGGTGTTACCGACGGTCAACCAGCCTCCATAGCTGAATACGGGTACACGCTGTTCCTCATGTCAGCGTCTCAGCATTCTGAGCCAAGGAAATGAACGTACGAGACCTGTACGGCCAAGGTTCCTGAACTGTGGGTAGGCAAACGTCATTGACAGAAACTCGTCTGACAAGGATTCGGACTGACTGGTATGTTTTTGGGATCGAAATGAGGAGCAGACATCTTGGAAATTGCACTTGAGAAGTGACGTATACCGATAAGTCTGATCTTTGCGAGAATGGCGAGTGGTTTAAGGTGTGAATAATGCAAGAACAAAGGAAATAGGACATGGCGATCCCTCAAAATTTTGAGACGGGCACGAAGAGGGGACGGGCCGAAAAAACCGGGTCCAACCTCCACTCAAAACCTCCACTTTTTCCTGGAAACTCGGGGAGTGTGAGCGGGCTTGACCTAACGATGACGACGGTAGTGCGCAAGTAATAATAAAATGATGGCACTGAGAGCTGTTTGACCTGGACCACTTGCATCCCACATTTCTTATATCTCTGCGAAATGCCACACCGACAGCCCTTTTCCAGCTCAGATGAGCGTTCCGGTTTGACTCCTTCGACCATAACTAGGCTGTATCGTCATCAGCTATCTACCTCAATGAAGCGAGGGCATCATTCACCTGCACAGCTGGCGTGTTGGTAAGGATACCGTTGATCTTGTCCATTACCTCGGGAGTGAGCTTGGGGTAAAGGTCCAAAGCTTTGACGTTCTCCCTGATCTGCTCGGGCTGAAGACAAGGGTCAATTAATCCCATCACCGTCGACACATAATGAGCCTACTTTGGTCGCACCGAGCTGTACAACTATCAGCTATATTCGAAAGATGTGAGAGGAGAGACTCACGATACAAGTTGACATGTTGGGATGCTTCAAAGTCCAAGCCAACGCGAGGTTGGTCATCGACCCGCCAAGCTCTTCGGCAATCTTAGTCAACTGCCTAACCTTTTCGACCATTGCCTTCCCTTCGGTCGAGTTGAGGTACTTGACGCGCTCATCCCCAGCACCAGTGGGGTTGAGGTGGAATCGAGAGCCCTCAGGGATCCCATCATTGTATTTACCGGTAAGGGTACCGCCACCAAGGGCGCTGAAGATCGTGCTGCGGGAGACGGTAAGCGACGGGAACAAGTTATAAGAGCGGGACGTACCTTCCGTACCCCTCGTATCGCCAGAGAGGCTCGAACTCACTCTCAAACTTGCCTCGCTTGAGCATGGAGTATTCGAGCTGGTCGGCAACTGGGCCAATCATATTGAGACGTCGAGCGATCTCCATCGCCTGCTGGATCTGCACTGGTGGTAGAGTGAGCTGGCAGAATCAGAGCAAAGAGGGAGGTCTTACTAGCGGTCCACTCGGAAGTACCTGAATAACGTGTAAACAAGAGGATCATCGGTGATTGAACCGGACGCACCCCAGTAGAATGCCTTTCCGCCTGAAACAGTCAGCGAGGTGTATATTTACGTGGTAATAATGGTCTCACTGTCGATTAGATAGTTGAAAGCGCGAACAGTCTGCTTCCCGTCAGCTTATGCAATCCAACCTCGAGCATACTACTAACCTCCTCCATCGGAGTCGTCAAGTCGGGCCTGCCGTCTCGTCAATCTACAATCCATATCCTTTGCCGGAGATAAGTCACCTGTGAGCGAAGACAATGTCGACTGGACCATACGCGTTAGCATGGTAACCTCATGACTGCTGCACATACCATAGTCGAGCTGTAGGTTCTTAAGACTCTGGGTAAGCCCCTCGACAAGGTGCTTCCTGCGCTGTGTCAGCATCCTTCCTGCCACTTTGAATGCAAGCTCACCTGCTGAGCCCTCGAGTGTTGTTCTTCTCCTTACGTTCGGTTCCGAAGAAAATCTTTGTAGTAACGATGATATCCCTTCGGTCCTGCGCGTCTCGTCAGCGAAATCAGAGCTTGATCGAGATGCAATATATACCCATCCCAAGTCCTTGATAGCCTGACCCATCTCACGTTCGGCCTAATCACATCAGAAACTCGCTTTCATGAAGAAGGGGGAAGCGCACCTCTCCGGCACTGTATCCTTCGGCATTCTATCGAGTCTCGTAAGTTCAACCGATAGTATCTTTCCTATTATGGTTAGACGCACATCAAACATATTGATACCTGTTATGAAATGACTCAGCTCGAGCCAATCTAAGAGAGAGATGGACCAACCGCATTCAAAAGCAGTCTTCATCAGATCTTTGACGCTATTCCCCTTGATGTCGTATCCCAATCTACCAAGCATCATCAGCCACGACCGTAGCAAAAGGCAGAAAAGGATGTACGTCAACCACGCTCCGTAGCTGAAAACTGGGACACGCTAATGCTTCATGTCAGTCTCTCCGTTATGTGCATGCGGAAGAGAGCTTACCAGCCCGGACGAGCCGAGGTTGCGGTACTACGAAGACATCGTGGTGAGCTTTAGCTCACAATCTCGCAGGAGGGGGTACGTACGATCATGTTCTTGGGGTCAAATGCAGGTCCAGTCATCTTGCTTGCGGTAATTACTGATTGTGTGTTGGGGAACGAAAGAAGGGTGAAAATTGTTCCTTCTATGCGATTCCCATTCTCGCTCGCTCGGTTCATTTCCCTGGAACCGAAAAGAAAAGGAAGGAGCGGCCTCCACCAAATAATATTAGCCGTCGTTCTGGGCCGGAGTTATGCGAAATCGTCCTCTCTGGTTGCGGCTTTACTCGACGGAGACTGAATCCAGACCATTGCTATAAACCCCTTTCTATCTCCGATACCAGATACGACAAAGTGATCCATCATTAAATTACAATAATACAATGCAACATATAATCTCATTGCCTAGACTCCGGCGCCTGACCCGGCAACGGCTCCGTCGCCTGCTGATAATCTGGTGGAAGTGGCCCGTCATGATCATGTCCGTCATCGCTGAATTGCATCGGTATCGGGCCCATGTCCTGTTCTCTGCCGGGTATGTTCATCCGCTCGGGTGAAACAGGTTGTCGGGCGGTGAAAGGGAGTGCGACCGCGGGGACTTTGGCTGAGCCGGCAATGACAGGCGGTGCGAGAGGGGCGATCGGTGCTGTTCGACTCGACGAGGATGATCCCGGTACACTGGTTCTGACGGGGGACGAATCGCTTGTTAGTTGCCGGTGTGGGTCGCTGGTATTCTCAGAGAGTGGTTGGAAATCATCGTAGCCGTACTGACTGCCCGAGCTAGTTGGCGCTGATCGAGGATAGGATGTGGCATCTGACGGCGGAGGAGGCGGAATTGCAGAGAGCACTGGTCCGGTTTGTGTCATCTGACTCGTTGGAGCCGATGTCGTTGCATACGAATTCGTTTGGAAAGGCTTGTCCTCGCCACCATCGGATTCGGGCTCGTTCGCCTCGCCGTTGAGATCGACGGGGTCACGTCGAGCGGACTTGTACGACTGCTGCTTGCGGATGCAGAAGAACCATAGTAAACCGGCGAGGATGGCCAGCGCCGCCAAACCTCCGACAACCCCGCCCGCAATCGCACCCGCATTCGAGGCCTTATGGGTAGGCGTAGTTGTCGTTGTTGACTTCGATGTCGATGTCGAGCTGGCTTGTGCGATCGTAGACGTCACATTACTGCTCACAGTACCGTTCGTGCCAGTGGTATTGGTGATGACTGGGGTTGTAGAGCTGTTGACGATGGCGTAGTCAACGTCAAGCGCTGTGCCGGCCGGTCCGTTGCCGAGATTGGTCAACGCGAGAGTGTGTGGGCCATCGGTCAGATTGCTCGCGCTATACACTGCCGGATGAGCCTCATTATATAAACAGGACTTACATGTAGCATTGTAGTACAGGTAAGGCGAGGTCCCGTTGAATGATTGCGGTTGGGCTCCGTCGATTCTGTCTTTAGCTTCGGTCGGACAATGGAACTTACGAAACGGAGTACTGCCCGTGATCGTAGTTGGTCCCTGCGAATAGCTGGACGGCCGAACCGTTGAAGCTGACGTCAGCGGTATTTCCATGAGTGACTCACGAAAAGGTCATGACATCGCCTGCGGTAAAGGAGACATGACTCGAGGCGTTCCAGTATCCGGTCGCTTGGAGATTTGGTGACCATCCTGCGGTGTAAGAGAAGGTCGAGGAGGTGTCATCGTAATCGGTGGTATATAGTTTCCCCGTTCTGCTCGTCAGCGACGTCATCGGTTTGCACTCACTCGGCGGTGGTGACTACGACGTAGTCTATGTCGAGATACCAAGTTCCGGCAGGACTGGTTTGCGACGGTAGATTGGTGAGGATCTAATGTCAGGTTGGTCAAAGACCTCAAACTCACGACCGTATGCTCCTGGTTGGCACTAAGGCCGCCAGCAGAAAAAATGACTTGTTGAAACTCGTTAGGATTCGCAAAACTGCTGATGAGCGCGACGCTTCCTCCATCGAGTTGAGCTAATACATCAGCGATATCGCATGGTTTCGACTCACCCGAAAAGAATCCATGGTTGGTGCGTTTCGCTCCATAAACGTACACCGCTGTCCCATTGAAAGTGAGAGTCATGGAGTCTTGCTACTGAATCAGCTACAACCCGAATCATGGGCTCACATCGGTGAACGAAACATGATAAGTATCGCCGTAGTAGTACTGGGTGGAAGTGTCTGGAGGAGGATATCAGAGGGGTTCTATTGAGCTCCGAAGTACCCACCGTTGATGTGAGTCGTGTTCCAGCCGAATGTTTTCGAGCCGAAAACGATTTGTGGGGAGACGTCGTCAAGCTGAGATATCAGCGGGAAGGCAGCGTATGTGAGGAGCTCACAGTGATATTGGACATGCTGCCAAGAAGTAGCAGCTATGGTCGAGGTGAAGGTGGGCTGCTGATGGGATCAGTCAACACCTGCCGAGGCACTCACTGCGCTGAGACGAAACTAACGACCGCTCCAGTACCAGGTCGTGTACAGGATGCTTTTGCTGGCCACGTCGGTATGATGAGAGGATGGACCGGTGTTTCCTGAAGCGAGTTGTCGTTCGGGGTTGTGATGGGACAATGTATGGCCGTTTCGTATATCGAGAGCTTTTTCCTGCCGGTACCAGCCCGTCCTCGGGAACCAGAAGACGAACTTTTGAGGATTAAAAGGTGAACAATGCTGCTTGCGATCACTAGGTGTCTTCGTCTCAGTGACGGGGGTGCGGTCAGAACAATCCGGTTGGAGAGCCAAGCAGCGGACTCCGGTTCCCTGAAGTTCTTTTGCACAGCGAATGGAGCCTTACGTAACGGGACCAAAGGAAAGATAAACGATCGCTTGGCGCCAAAATCTTTTACCCCGCTCTTCGTTTAGGCGGTTCTTGTGAAGGTAGCGAATGCGTCTGAATGCGCTCCAAAGTGTTCGAAGGCTTAATGATTTTCCTGCGTCTAACATTGTCGCCCGGCTGATGTGGCCCTCCCCAGTGCAGCCTCGGCAAGAGACATATTTCGAGAAGGACAAGATCGCATCACCCTTCCTTGCATGCTATCACAACCTGCTGATGCTTTTACTTTCACTCAGACTACTGACTCTTTTCTCTGACAGAGGGCTCTTGACTTCTCCCGATAGTCACTTGTTGTTGTGACCGATGATCTCAACCCAGTAGCCTGTACATAACGAGTCAGCTCGTAGACGCCCAATCCGATATGATGTATGGAGCACAAAACACTCACCATCCGGGTCATAGAGGAAAGCAATGTGCTATCCCTCATATCAGTCAATTAACAGCGTGTAAGCAGGATCTGGCGACTTACCCTCATCTTCCCCTCCTCAGGCCTCTTCTTGAACTTGACACCCATCTCATCGAATCGCTTACAAGCCGCCTCGAGGTTATCGACACTGACACAGATATGTCCGAAGCCGCGATGAGGCTCATCATTACCGGACTCGTACTTGAAGCTGGCATCGTTCTCTAAAAACAAGTTAATGATGAAGGATATCAGGTTTGTGGGAGACTCACCCGTGCCATGGTTCCAGCACAGCTCGAGGATCCCTTCCCTCCCTGCAGCTGCTTTGTCTTTCTGCTCCTTCGTGGTGACACCTTCGGGGAATCCAGTGGGGAAGGCTAGGAAGTAGTTGACAAAGTCACTTCCGGGGCTTTCGCGGAACATCTATACATACGGGTCAGTATGACCAAGGATATTAGAGTCAGTAGCAAGCAGACATAGGGAAAAGTGAGAACGAGAGGATCCTGAAGTGATAGGTCAAAAGCTAGGATCTCACCTCCATGCCAAGGACATTCTCGTACCATGGAATCGAGATCTTCGGATCCTTGATACGAAGCATGGTATGATTGAACTGAGAGGATGTCAGCGCTCCCAACCGGACGTCCGAATCGGGACGAACCTTGTACGTCGCAGGGTTTGACTGAGAGGACGTCATCCTGATTGAGGTTTGAGCGAGTTTGGTAGATGAGATATGTGTGCGAGCTGCTTTGCAGAGGGCTGGCAGTATACTGGACCGCATATGTCAAGATGGGTGCTTCGATTTCCGGGACGTCATCTTACACCTCCACATTCTAGGCTGTTAGGGTGTTCAATAAGTCGGCTGTCAGATGGTGTCGTAATGAGTCAGGGTTGGTCCAGGGAAGGCTGTCACGATTCCATATCAGCCCGGCTCAAAGGGGAGTTAATTGCTAGGGCAACTACGTGATCCGAAGGGCGTTTAAAATGGTCCAGTTGCTTGGACAGCTCTGTAAAGCTCAGGGATGTTAAAAGTAGGCTTGATCTACCAGAATATTCAGCCAGATCAGAAGGAATCGCGTTATTAGGCTCGCCCGGAAACGTCATACCTCCCAACACCTCCTTTCGTGTGCCGAGTCGTCTTTCATCGTCTTTTATCATCTGGTTTGTGCTGTATGCTTGATAATGAGTTGAAACTGTGTATAGGTCATCAATAAATCACCCTCTACACGAATTCAGGGCATGCCAGCAGCTTTCATACCGATAAACCCGCCCCAGACCCTTCCTCCCTCCCCCCTTTCTGTCTTCGACAGCTCCACCCAAAATGCGTCCTCTTTGTTGCCGGATTGGGTCTTTCCTCCCAGTCCTTCGCCCATGCAGCGAAGCGCTAGTGTTGTTGCTGTGCTGGGCAGCTCGCACGAAG
>JAABUH010003464.1_pt1 | contig 13531 bp, 18 predicted proteins | sample 5559121 | NCBI WGS metagenome assembly JAABUH01 (sample SAMN10711871, study PRJNA513364) | rock metagenome | isolation source: Antarctica rocks | place: Antarctica: Victoria Land, Battleship Promontory nord | collected 2015-12-28 | reverse complement strand
CAGCCCGCATCGGGCGCGGTATGCGCTGCGCAGCCTGCGCAAGATGCTCGACTACATGGCCACCAGCCCGGCCTGGACCGGGCCGCGACCCGCACGCTTCCTGGTCTGGCCCGAAGACATCCCGCGCGCCGTGGACCCGCTGCCGCGGCCCATCCCCCCCGATGTCCTCGACCACCTCGACGCCCTCCTGGACCAAGCGACGGCGGCCATGGCGGCGGGCCAACGCCCCCCCATCCTCCGCCCCTACCTGTGGGATGGCATCCTCATCCTGCGCCGGACCGGCATGCGGTTCGAGGACCTGGCCCACCTGCGCGCCCCCGACGCCCAGGGCCGCCACGGGTGCCTCGACCAGGACACGGACGGCTACTGGTGGGTCCGCATTGACCACGCGCACACCAAGATGGGCAAAGACCACCGCATCCCGACGCGCGTGAGCGACGGTGTCGTCGACGCGGTGCGCCGCCAGCACGCGCGCGTCGGCGACGCCGCGGCGGGCGAGGAACGGCCCTATCTGTTCCGCACCAAGAGGGGTGTGCTGTCCTATCGGACGTTCATGTCGGCGTTGGAGACGTTGTCGAGACATCTTCCGCACGAGGGCCAGCCCTACACGATCGCGTCGCACCAGTTTCGCCACAGCCTCGCGACCGACATGATCGAGCAAGGCGTGGACATCTACACCGTCAAAGAGTTCCTTGGCCATGCCACGCTCGCCATGACCGAGCGGTACGTCCTGCTCTATCTCAAGACGCTCAAGGCGCGGTATGACGCGTACCGCGCCAAGACCCAGCGGACGGATGCGGCCACCCTACTCGCCGGTCACGTCGAGATGGCCCGACCCGATGGCGACGCCGATGGCGGATGGGTACCGGACCGGGTCGGCGCGCTCTACATCTCTCCGCTGCCCAACGGCATTGGCCAGTGCAGGCATCTGGCGCAACTCGATCCCTGCCCGACCGTGCCGCACTGCCCCACATGCCCAAAGCTCGCCGCGTCCACGCGGCATCTGCCCTTCTGGCACAGCAGGCTCAGGCACCTCCGGATGACGGTCGATGCCCTCGGCGACGATCCACGCTGGCAGCGGGCGCGTGACAAGCACCGCCAGGAACTCGAGCAGTCCGAGAAGGTCGTGGCGATTATCGAACGGGAGGGAGTCTACGATGGACGTGTCCACCTCGCCGAAACTCTCGAGAGGCGACCAGTGCCGCAAGATCGCGCGCCTGAAGTCGGACCGGAAGCGCCAGGCAGCGTTTAGGGCCATCGCGCAGCTCGCGGACGCGACACCGGGACGCCCCATCACCCAGGCGGCGGTCGCGCGTCGCGCGGGGGTCTCCACCGTGTTCATCCGCAGCCACCCCGACGTGATCCAGGCCATCGACGAAGCGGAGAAGGCGCGGACGGCGGGGCTCGTTCCGGTGGATCCGGACACGACGGCGCGCGATGTCCTCCTCGGCTCCCTGCGCCGTCGTATCGACGTCCTGTCGCGAGAGGTGGACGCCAAGAACGCGATCATTCGACAGAAGCAACGCGAGATCGACGTGCTCTACGGCAAACTCGCCGCCAGAAGTCCGCTCGCCGACCCCGACCGACGCCCGTTGTAGGAGAGCACTAAAAAGTCGGGGGGGTAGCGCGGCAGGATAGGCGCTGTCCTGCGTACCAGTGACCGTGTGGATCGTCCAGCGCGATGGTATCCCCTTCCGTGACGCAGTGGCGCGCCTCAGCGCTGTGGTCCGCCGCACGCCAGATCTCGTCGTCGATGATCTGATCGAGATCCTCATGGTCGTAGACGGAATCGACAGGATAGACGCCCCGCCGTCTTTGTCGGGCGTCTCCATCCCCAAGCCATTGAGCACGCGGCGCGCGATCTCTGCGCGGGCGTTGCGCGTTCCACGCACAAACGTGGTGTTATTGTCGACCTGTCACCACATCTTTACCTTCGCGGGGGTGAGGCGCAGACCGGTTCTCTTGTGGCTCCGGCGCACGCCCTTTCGGGGGGAGCAGCGTGTCATCCACGCGCGTGTACTTGTAATAGGTATTGCGCGAGATCCCCACGATCTCGCAAATCTCGCGGATGCTGCGCCCGGAATCCTTCTTCAACGCCAGCGCGGCTTTTTTCTTCTTCTGGTCTACTCCTTTGGGGCGTCCGCCTGTCCGGCCTCTGGCCCGTGCCGCTGACAATCCCGCGTTGGTGCGCTCGCGGATGAGGTCACGCTCGAACTCGGCCAGAGAGGCAAAGATGTGGAAGATGAGTTTGCCGCCGGAGGTCGTGGTGTCAACACTCTCCTGCACACTCTTGAAGCCGACGCCACGGGCACCCAGATCACGCACCGTCTCCACTAAGTGCGGGAGCGAGCGTCCCAGGCGGTCGAGTTTCCAGACCACCAGCGTATCGCCCGGTCGACACTCGGTCAGGGCTGCGGTCAGTCCGGGCCTATCCACCGTGGCGCCACTGACGATGTCGCTAAAATGGCGCTCGCATCCCGCCGCCTGGAGCGCGTCCGTCTGGAGATCGAGCGTTTGGTCGGTCGTTGAAACCCGTGCGTAGCCAATAAGCATGGACCTGGCCCCTCCGTGTGCGTGTGTGCGGATAGATGCATCATGAAACTCAACGTGTCCCCCTGCTTGTGGTACGTAGATTTCATGGATCAGTTTTATAGTACACTGGAGAGCGTCAACGCCGTCAAAATAGGGGTGTGGCCGCGTAGCATAGACAGTACCACGAAAACGGTCCTTTTTCTGCACACCGCCGACCGCTGTGAACGCTCCTCAAGTGACGGCCACGTGCGACGATAACCGCCGCCATGCGCCCCCTGCTTTCTATCGGCTCGACAACGGCGCCAGCACCTTATTTTTTTCCAAGCAGCAAGGACTATGACAGGAGCAGCGGACATGACGACCCAGCGTGGCCGTCAGTGATCGCATCACATGGCCGGATGTCGCGTCGCGTTCACATGCGCGACAACGAGCCATGAACGAACAGCATATGACCGCCTATCTCGACCACCGGCGTGCGTGCCCGCACTGCGGCAAGCATCGCTAGATCTAAGGAAGCGCTCGCGCGGACGAGGATGCTGGAAGGGTGACGTTCCAGTGTAAGACCTCAATCGGGACATCGTATCTGACCACGGCTTCTTTTTCAGCCGGCGAGGACGGCGTACGACAGGCGCACCGTTGCATTCAGGGCCTCGGCATCGGAGCGCGCCTGTCGTACGCCGCCGCAGCCGTGGGGCCGTTCCAAGGGACTACATCCGACGCGATCCAACCGCGTTTCGGCCATGCGTCGGACAGCCTCACCGTGCATCGACCCGCGCCACGCTTTTATGCGCAGGGAAAAACGTCGTACCAGGGATGGAGCCTCGCAATATCGTTTTTGTCTCCAATTAGTGGGCCATTAGGTGCGATAACACGCCGTTTTTGACAACGGGATGAGCGTGAGCAACACCGGGGCTGGATCATGTAAACTACGTATTATATGCGATAGGGTAGCGAGGGAGGGGTGGCGCATGACCACGGGGACCGCGATCTCTCTTGGCCTCGTCATCGGCGCGGCCCTGAGCTTGGCCCTGCGTCACGGCGCCGACGTGGTCGCCGGTCTGATGCTGAACGCGTGTAGGGGATCGGGAAGAGAGACATGGCTGCGGCGTCGGTGACACGGGCGGCTCCAACGGTCGCGCTGATCCCGCCGCTGCGCGTGGCCGTCGAGCGCTTCCTGGCCCGCGCGCGCTTCAGCGCCCGGACGCGGGAGAGCTACGCCCAGGACCTCGCCCCCCTGCTCGCCCACGTCGGCGGCCAGCCCGTCGCGACGGCGCTCACGCACGCCGCGGCCGCCGACTTCCTCGCGACGCAGGAGCACCTCGCGGCCAGTACGTACAACCGCCGCTACGCCGCCCTGCGCAGCCTCGTCCGCTGGTGCCAGAGCCAGGGCTACCTCACCGACAACCCGCTCGTCGGCCTGGAGCGTCGCCCCCAGACGCGCGGTGGCCCCCGCGCCCTGGACCCGGAGCGGGTCGAGGCGGTGCTGCGTGGCATCCGCGCCGCACGCGATCGCGCCCTCTTCTGGCTGATCTACGACGGCGGTCTGCGCTGCCGCGAGGCCCTCGCCGTCAACATCGAGGACATCGACTGGACGGAGCGCTGCCTCCGCGTCCAGGGCAAGGGCGACAAGCCGCGCGAGATGTTCTTCTCTCGCCGCGTCGCGGGCTACCTCGATGCCTACATAAAGGAAAGGGGCGCGCCGGCGCACGGTCCGCTCTTCATCACCGCGCGGAAGGCGCGCAACCCGCGCCAGGCCGACCTAACGGCCGAGGGGTACGCCCGGCTCTCGTACCGTCAGGCCGACACACTGTGGAAAGGCTACACGCCCGGCTGGGACCTGCACCAACTGCGGCACACGGCGATCAGCGCGCGTGCCGCCAAGGGCTACACCGAGGTCGAGCTCAAGCGCTTCAGCGGACACAGCTCGTTGCGCAGCCTGGAGGTCTACATCGCGCACAACCGCGAGTCGGCCAAGCGTAAGGCGCGCGAGTGGGAACGGCGGGAGAGCGGGGAGCGATAGAGAGGGCGATGATCCTGACACGTGTCCCCCTCATCGTGTCCGACGTGCGCGGCTGTCAAGACGCTGCACGTCCCCACCCCGCGGCAGCGCGATCGGTGATGAGGGTGGCGAGAGAGGAGCATGGTGTGGCACTCTACGCGGCGTTGTGCGGCGTGTTCATCGGGCTGCGCGGGGTCCAGGCCGCGCTGGCGCGTCGGCGCGCCCCGCGCACCATCATCACGGCGGCCGACCTGGCGCTGGCCCGCGCCCGTCGCTGGTGCTCCTTGCGCGGGCGTCGCGCCACGAAGGGGGCGCGCCGCGTCTGATCGACAAGAGGTGACGCCGCCTTTTCCCGCGCGCCGCCGCGCGCGCCTGTGTGGGAGCGTGTGCCCTCGACGACGTGGGCGACACAGGGCCGGCCCTGGGGGCCGGGAGAAACGCGCAGGCCACGTCCTCCTCCACGCGGCGTGAGCGACGACGGGCAACGGCGTACACTTGAGAGAGAAGGGGGGACGCGAGACGATGGCGCAGTGGGGCGGGATCGAGGAGGCTGACCGGGGTGTGACGCGCCAGCCTTGGGTATGGGAGCGCCGCACCCGCACAATCCTGACGCTCGTCGGCATGGCCGGTGTCGGCCTGCTGACGTGGAGCATCATGGGCGGCGCTCCCACGAGCGATGCGCGCGCGGCCCTCGCCGCCCTCCTCATCTACGTGACGCTGTGCGCCCTGATCGTCCAGGTCGACCGCGCCATAAAGGGACAGGAGCGGGCCGCGCGTGCGGCGGGTGAGGAGCGCCGCCGGCAGCTCAGGCGACGGCCGTACAGCGTCGTGGACGAGGCCGAGGCGGTGCTGGCCCGTGCGCACAGGCGGCGGGGGATGTGGTGAGCGCACGCGAAGGTGTGGCAGAGCGCGTCACCGTGACGGCGGACGACGCCACGATGCCGGCCGTGGAGGGCATCGTGGCAATCCTGCACGCCCACGGCTTCGTCGTCGAACGGCGCGTGTTTGTCCGTGCGGCGGCCGAGGAGCCGCGTCGCGTCGTGCTGCTGGCCCTAGAGCGCCCCCTGCCCGCGCTCGTCGCCCTGGTGGTCCCGCCGGCGGCGTTGCCCGGTCTCGGTGCGGCGCTCGCTGCCGCGCTCTATTCAGACGGAGAGGCGCACGCGAAGGGCGGAGTCGCCACCCTGCAATTCAAGGGGGTGGGCGCGTTCGCCAGCGTGACGGTGGGATTGGGGTCGGAACTGGCCGATGCGCTGCTCTTGCTAGCAGGCCGGGTGCGCGCGGTGTCGTGGTGGTCGCGGCCGGCGGACGGTGGCGAGCGACGGATCGCCTACGTGGGGCGTCGGTGGTACGTCGAGTAACGGTCGCCGCGCGGGCCGTGCGGCTATCGACGGACAGCGGCGCGGGGTGAGGGATAGTCCGAGGGGCACCCCGGCCGGCGTCCCCACAACGGCCAGGATGCCCCCCATCCGTCTATAGCGTAGCAGTGGTCTGCGTGGCCGCGCATGATGCGGAACTCACAAAAATGCGCGTCGGCGGCCACGCCCTTCTCCACGCAGCCGTCGGCGCCCGCCGGCGCGGTACTATGGAGGTATGAGCAGGGTCCCCCTCGCAAGGGTCGTGACGAACGGGAGGGTTGGGTGATGCCAGAGGTGTTCACGGGCAAGGTGCTGATCCCCGGCGACCAGATCGACGCCTACCTCGCCGCCCTCAAAGAGGCCGAGGAAGCGCGCGCTCCGTTCCGGCGCTCCCTCGACGAGCTTAATGCCGCGTTCGCGGCCGCCCTTGCAAAGAAATACAGCCGGCGCACCGTCCTCAAGCATACGAGCATCGTCGAGTTGTTCAGTATCTTTCTGTGCGACTATACGGACGTGGAGCGGTTGGAAGACGTGACGCGGGGCATAGTCAACACCCACTTCCGGCGCTGGTATCGGGGTAAGGTGCTCGACCGCATGGACCCCGATGAGACCCGCGTCGCGCTCAGGAAGTTCTTTCAGTTCCTCGAGCAGGAGAAGGGCATCCACAATCCGAAGGCGCTGGAGGCTTTGACGTAAGCGCGGCATGACGACGATGAGCCAGAAGCGGCGGCGGGACACGCCGGAATGGGCGTGGGAGCAGGCACTCATCGACGCGTACGACGACTATCGCTGGCACGAGGTGCTCGACCCGCTCACTGCGGCGGTCAGGCGCTGAGAGGCAGGCGAACTGGATCGTGTGGACATGACGCGGCCGGCCGGCTGCGGCCGCAAGGGGGTATCCCCCCCCATCGACGACGTATTCAGCCAGAAGCGCGAGATGCTGGTGCGCCTGATCGAGTTCGACGAGGAGTGGCCTGGCCCCTGGATCGCTGCCCATCCCCGCCCGAGACGTCGGAGCTAGGGTCATGGAATCCACGACCGGTCCATCCTGTCCCAACCCCAGCGCGGACGACGCCGACCCGCAAACTTCCCGCAGTGCAGGGAGTTTTGCGGGGAGTTTTGCGGGGAGTTGCCTATCGCCCGTCGAGGTGCAGCACATAGTGCCGATTATTGGTTTCACCTCGCGCCTCAACGAGGCCCCGCTCGACCAGATCGCGCAGCGCCGTGTCCTCGGACACGGCCTGCTCCGTCGCATAGTCTCGCGCGGTGAGTGGCCCTCGGGTCCGCAGGTGATCCAACGCCCGGGCTTGACGGTCGGACCGCTTCGCGCGGCCCCGTTGCAGGGACGCCCCAGTCCCGCGCTCGGGAGCTGCGTCCGCAAGCATCCGGGCGCCACGCCCGCGAAGCGTGACGACAAATGTACCCTCGGTCTGCTGGAACTCGGGTGGCGGAAGGCCTTGTTCCTTGAATTGTTGCGCCACCCGGTTGAGGCCGAAACCCAACTCCTCCATGACGCCGAGCGCGGCGAGGCCTCGCACCAACACTGTGTTCCTACTCCACCTCTCGGTCAGTAGGTTATCTAGGCGCATTGGCCCGCCCAACCTCCCTGGCGAGACGATCTCACACCGGTCGCTGAAGAGATAGATCCGCACCCGAGCACCGGAGGCGAGGTAATCCCTATGGACGAGCGCGTTGAGCACGATCTCTCTTAAGGCGGCCAAGGGATATTCGTCGACATCCGTGCGCCCAAAATCTTTCAACTCCACCGCGTGCAGCATCGTCGCCGCCAGCCACGCCTCGGCCGCGTCGAGCTGGGCCGGGATAGGCCCCTCTAGCTCACGGGCGAGGAATCGCTCCCCCATCGTCGGGCCGGCGTACCGTACCACGGCAACGCGCGCTTGGGGGAGGAACTGTTGCGGGTGACGGCCAAGGAGGAGCAGGCCCGCAGCGGTTGGGACGCGCGCTGCCCCGGGGTCGGCGGGCAATCGCGCCAGGAGTTGCCGGGCTTCCAGGAGATCGTTGGTCTCCATGACGGCTCCGGACGGGAAACGCGCCGCGAAGGCGCGCACGCGTTCCTCGTCCAGGTGTGCGCGCGTTGCTCCAGGTACGATCGACGCGTCGTACGCGAAGCGTCCGCGGCTGTTGAGCAAGGAGCGAATTTCGTCGGCGTCGAGCGCGCGCCGGAACGAACCGCCACGGGCCACGAACCGGCCCTCGACGCTGTAGGCGTCGCGTAGCCCCTCAGGAACGACCGCGACGAGAACGAGTCGGCCAGCCACCTCGACGCGCTCGGGCGGGAGCAGGTCGAAGCGCGGACTGCACAGCGCGGCGGCCGTGTAGAGATGATCGAGCGTCAGCTTCGGGTTGGGCACGCCTTCGATGATGGGCCGGCCGCCCTGCTCCCGGACACCGACAATGAGGGTCCCGCCTTCAGCGTTGGCGAGCGCGGCCAGCGTCGTCGCCAACTCAACGGGCCGCGCATCGGCTGGCTTAAACTCTAGCAGCGGTCCCTCGCCTTCGGCAACCAGTCGTTCCACCTCCCACGCGTCGATAGCGAACCTCCATCGCACTATCCACCTGTTTGTCTCTTGCGTCCGCGACGACACCTTGAGGGCAGCGTGACGCCCCTCCTTTTCCCGTGCGGCGCACGCCCTGTATCGGCGCCTTTCTGTATGCACATCGGCTGCCGTCAGGTACAACGGCCGTTCCACATGACAACGAGAGCGCGAGAATGCACAGGTTTGCATAGGTGTTTAGTGATATGCTATCGTATAACCGTGTTGAGTGCAACAATAGACCGGGGGCATGGATGACCCAATCGACGGCGGAGCGCAAAACGCTCACGCTGCAGGAGGTGTGTGATATTCTGCGCATCACGCGGCGCACGGCCATGGGACTCATTGGCCGCGGCGAGTTGTCCGCCTTCAAGGTTGGTCAGGCGTGGCGGGTCGATGCGCGCGACCTGGACGCCTTCATTGAGCGGCAGAAGCGCGTCGCGCAACACGGCCGAGATGAAGGGAGCGCGGGATGAGCAAGACGAGCGCGAAGATCCTCGCGGTTGGCGCCCAGAAGGGTGGTGTAGGCAAGACAACATCCGCGATCTACCTCGCGGCCCGCGCGGCCGAGCTGTTCGGAGGGACCGTAGAACATCCAGTCGTCGGGTTGGTCGATCGCGACGAGAGCCAAAACCTGACGGCGCTGGCGCGCATGCGCCCCGAGATCCTGCCGCCGGGCGTTGTGCTGCTGAAAGGGTCCGACCTCCCGCCGGCCGAGTCCGGCTTCGAGTTGGTCATCATCGACACACCACCCGGCCTCTCCGCCATCGACTCTTTGCAGGAGGCCAATCTCGTGGTGATCCCCGTGCTCCCGGAGGAGCAGGGGGTCAACAACTTCGCCGTCTACCTGCGTAACATCGACCGCTACCGCATCATGACGAACCCAACGATGCGCCTCGTGGCCGCGCTGCCGACCATGGTCGAGGCGCGCAGTTCGATGCATAAGGCTCTGCTGCCCGTCGTCGAGCGGGTGGCGCGGGAACATCAGCCGCCGCTGTCCGTCCTCCCGGCCGTGCCGCGGCGCTCCCAAATCAGGGACGTCGATCTACGCGCTTTGTACTACGATGAGCCAGCGAAGGAGTTGTGGGACCATGCCGGCATCACGCCCGTCGCGCTATAAAGACCGCTACGACAAGCTGCTGGACGACAGCCTCGCCATCGTCCAGTCACGCGATTTCTCGGCAGAGGAGCTGGCGCAGACCGCCGAAGACGCCTTCAAGCGCGTGCCTGGCGCCGTGATGGTTCCTATCGAGAGGATCGAGTCGAACCCCGACAATCCGCGCCAGGTGATGGATGAAACGGCTATGGAGAACCTGGCAGCCTCGATCTCTGAGCGGGGTTTGCTCCAACCGCTCGTCGTGCGGCGTGATGGCGCACGGCCGGGCCACTACGTCGTGATCGCCGGCTCGCGTCGGCTGCTGGCGGCGCGCCTCGTCCACGGCGACCCTGACGAGGCGGTCCGGGCGCGCGCGGCGCACCTCCCCTGCATCGTCAAGGACCTCAGCGACAATGACGCGTTCGCGGATGCCCTGTTGGAGAACTTGGCCCGTGCCGACCTATCCCGGGCGGAAACGATGGACGCTCTTTTGCGGCTGCACACGGAGTATGGATGGTCCGGCAACAAAATCGCCAAGCGCACGGGCCGGAGCCAGGGGGACGTGTCCGAACTCCTTGGCATCGCCCAGGATACCGAACTAGCGAACCTGGTCCGTGCCGATAAGCTCAAGCCGTCGACGGCGACGATCATCAAACGTATGCCGGAGGATGCCCGCGCCGCCGCGATCGCCGAGGTTGATGCCGGTCGGAACCTGACGGCCGAGGAAGTCAAGCGTCGGTATCAAGCGGCGACTCGACCGATACCCACGACGTCTACAATGCCGGCGTGCCCCGGCGCGCCTCCGAACGCTGCCTCTGTACCAAGCGGCGATGCGGGGATATCGAATTCGATACCCCCGGTGCAGGCAGCCCTAGTGGTATCGAATTCGATACCCCCCCCGGCCGCAATCATTCCGTCAGCCGGTGAATCGCTATATAAAGGCCATGATGGGAGCCAGGTATCGAATTCGATACCCCTACATCCCGATACCGGCATCGTTGACAGGAGTGACGTACCGGGATCACAGAATACTACCATCGACATCGCGGAGGACGAGCCGGCGACAGCGGTGGCTGCTATCCTCGATCTGATCGAGTCGGTTGGCACCCTGGCCGCGATGGTCGATGCGGGGACACCAACGGGACAGGCCATGTTAGCGGCCGTGCGTCGTGACCTAACTGTCACCTATGATAGGCTGGCGGCTTACGTGAAACGCCTAGGCTAGCGCGAGGGCTATCTACGCATGGCTATGGCGTTGTGGCAGATGCTAAATGAGTGGGCATGAAAACTGCTGGCATTACACGCTAACAACGACAAGATCAGGCGTCTAAACAGGGTATCGCGCAATGCGTAACTCGACGCATCGACAATGAAACGAAGGTGTACCACCCTGCAAGGGGAAGGGACACTGTGATGAGGGTTGCCGCCATCTACGACATTCACGGGAATCTGCCGGCTTTGGACGCCGTTCTCCAGGACATCGAGCGGGAGCAACCGGACCTTATTGTCGTCGGCGGGGATGTTGCATCAGGGCCGCTGCCGCGCGCGACCGTGGAGCGCCTGATGCTCCTGGGGGACCGAGCACGGTTCATCTGTGGCAACGCCGACCGCGAACTGGTCGCCTGTTTTGATGGAGGAGCGATCAATCCACGCCTGCCCGACGCGGCCCAAGAGACGACGCAGTGGGCCGCCGGGCAATTGAAGCGGTTGCACCGCGACTTCCTCGCACAGTTCCCTGCGCATGTGAATGTCGCGGTCGACGGTCTCGGCGACATCCTGTTCTGCCATGGATCGCCGCGTAGTAATGAGGAGATCCTGACTGTTGCCACCCCGGACGGACGGGCACGGGAGGCGCTCGCGGGCGTCGCGCAGCGCGTCGTCGTGTGCGGGCACACACACATGCAGTTCGACCGGTGCGTCGGAGCGGTGCGCGTGGTGAACGCCGGCAGTGTCGGCATGCCCTATGGCGAGCCCGGCGCCTACTGGCTGCTGCTCGGACCGGGCGTCGAGCTGCGGCGCACGCCCTACGATCTCAACATGGCGGCCACCGTCATCCGCGCCAGTGGCGACCCGATGGCCGCGGACTTCGCCGCCAATAATGTGCTCGCGCCGCCAACGGCTGCGGAGGCTATCGCAGTCTTCGAGGGCATGGCCTCCTAGCGATTGCTCACGATGGACCCAGATGTCTCATGGTAGATGCGTAGCCGTGATGGGAAGCATGAAACCCTGCTACAGCCCCAAGCAGGGGACGGAGGGGATAGATTCTCCGGCCACGAATGCAACCGTGATTGGGGACTACATCATGTGGCTGTGGCTGTAAGATCCGGTGAGGAAGCGCGGCTGGTATCGCGTCCAGTCCGGCACGAATTCCAGCGTCCACGACGAAATCTCGGCTAACTCGTGTCCGTGCCCGGCGCACAAACCGTGCACGCATATAGGGGTAGAAAGAGCGAAGCTGAGACCAGGGGGTCGGGTAGCCGGGCGACATTGCTGTCGTCCGGCCCCCTCAGAACCGTGCGTGCCCGTCACCAGGCACACGGCTCAAGTAAACCACTTGCGTAACCAGGAGCGCGTCGGTTCATGGATGGGCACGTCGATAAGCTCGCCGTTGCCCGCGTGAATCTGTTGATGGCAGTAGAGGTGTGTCAGTTCCAGGTTGGCATAGGTGTCTTGGCCGCCCCCGGCCCGTGGTTCTTTGTGGTGCTTGTGCAGCTCCTCACCGTTGAAGAGGCTTTCCCCGCACCCTCGGCACACATACCCCTGGTTCCGCGCCAGCTTTTGGGCGCTGGACGTGTGGTCTTTGGCTCGTGCCGCGTACCGCGCCGCCCAGTACCCACGGAGTTGGGGATCGTCCGGTGAGGCTGTGCCGCGGACCAGGATATGCCGCTCGATCTTGAACCACTTGAACTTCATGAGATACGCCCCGGTCTGCGTGTTGCCGAACACCCAGCGGTCGTTCCTCGTGGGGTGCAACTTGCCCCAATAGCGGGCTTTACGCCAGCTATTGGATTTGCGCCGATGGGTCCGCCGCACGTAGCGCATTTCGCGCCCGAGCATGAAATGATCCATCCCGGCAAAGACGTCACTCGCTACCTGACTGCGGAAGTAGTTGGCCCAGCCCCGGATGAGGGGGTTGAGCCGTCCGATCACCGCGTCGATGTTGTGTCCTCGTAAATGAGCCCATTCCTCGCGCAGTTTCTCGCGCATCTTCCGCACCGACTCCCTGCTCGGTTTGATCAACGGCTTGTACCCCGACCGCGCGTGGGCGGCAGGGTAGAGTCGGACGTTGAAGCCGAGAAAATCGAATCCGTCGGTCAGGTGGACGATGCGGGTTTTCTCCGTCGAGAGACGGAGTCCCCGCCGCGCCAACCAGTCGGTCAGGATGTCGATGACCGCTTCCCCATCCTCCTTTGTGTCGCAGAAGACGACCCAGTAGGGTAGGCCGCTGACGAGTTTCCCCTTGTGAGGCACTTTTCCATCGGCCCCCCTCCGAACCGAGCTTACGCCTTTCGGAGTACTCGGCTCTCCAGTGTCTCATTCCGCGCTGTTTCGTCGCGTTGGCCGTCCGGCATGGATGGCCGCGTGACATTCCCGGCAGACGACCAGGGTTTTGCGACGACGGGCTGCCATCACCCGCACCCAAGCCGGTCTTTCCGGTCGCCCCGCCTTCCGCAGGTCTTTCAGTGCTCGGACATGATGCACCTGGACGGACTCCCGTGAGCCACAAAGCTCGCAGTGGTCCGCCAAGAGTCGTTGGACGAGTTCTGATCGACCTGCATACGTCGCGGGCGGTTGGTCAGTGAGGATCGCCGTCATCTGCCGCCGCAACGGTATCCCGCCCCATGTCGCCACCAGTGGCTTCTTCCCTTCGCCACGTTCGACCACAATACGCAGTCCGGGCGATGTCCCGAACTCCGTCTGAAGCGTGGCACGGTAGCGCTCGTAGACCGTGTCGACGCTGACGCGCCCCTTGTGCGCCAGTGTCTTGGTCAGC
>JAABUH010003463.1_pt1 | contig 13531 bp, 19 predicted proteins | sample 5559121 | NCBI WGS metagenome assembly JAABUH01 (sample SAMN10711871, study PRJNA513364) | rock metagenome | isolation source: Antarctica rocks | place: Antarctica: Victoria Land, Battleship Promontory nord | collected 2015-12-28 | reverse complement strand
CTAAACGACCCCTGGGCCAGAGGCCATAATCGGGGCTTTGCCAGTAGAGCAAACCGAGTTCAAATCGAATCGGATACTCCACAAACAGTGGAACATGCTAGGGCTAGTCCCGATTGGGAACAATGGAGCTCGCTTGCAGGAGTGAGCTTGATGCTCACATCAAAAATGACACCTTCGTCGATTCGGCGAATTCTACCCCCGACCATGACCTAGCTGTCAAACAAATCATTCGTTACCTAGCCGGAACTGCCCAGCTGGGGCTTCGATATGGACCTTTCAAAGTGGAGGGAGTTGGGGGAGCTGAATTCTTTGGATATACCGATTCAGCCCATGCGGATTGCTTGGATTCCCGAAAATCCACCTCCGGCTATATGTTTTCCTATGGAATGGACCAATTAGCTGGAGCTCCAAACGCCAGCAATGCGTTAGCACGTCATCTGCTGAAGCTGAATACGTCGGTGAATGTAATGCAGCCAAGGAATTGACCTTCCTGGTTCAAGCATTGAAAGAGCGGCTATAAAAATGGGTAGCAATCCCGTCAATCACCCCCGGGCTAAGCACATTGATACGTCGTATCACTATGTCCGGAACAAGGTAGAAGAGGGAGCAATTCGATTGGAATACATACCCACCGATCAAATGGTGGCCGACGGCCTCACCAAGCCCCTGGAGTCAGGCAAATTCCTGAGGTCCAGGTCAGTCATGGGACTAGCTTCAAGGAATGAGGCTACCCCCGCTGAGCATGGCGCCGGCGAGTAAAAGAGCATGGATATACAGTCAGTAGAGGGTCTGGATAGCTTCGTATAGAGCTCCAATTCCTAAGAGGGAGTGTTGGAAATAGGGAACAGTACTGTTACCCCTGTGGTTAGTAATCTCCGCATTGATCCGGCGCTAGTGAATGGGTATTTACCCTTCGCCCACTTCTTCCTTCCTCCATAGTTCCTACCTACTAGATAGTTCAGTCAATATATCTACATGCCTATCTGCCCTCATGTCCTCGTTTACCAAGAGGAAGTAGGTTCGGAAGGAAGAAGTGGGAGGAAGGTCAAATACCTACCTTACCCTGAGTCCACTAGCGCCGGATGATGGACCACTGAAATTCCAACATCCTAGTTCTCGCCCTGGCTGTATTTATCGTAGATGATCGTATGTTGAAAGAGCCTAGACCTAACCAAAACGGCATTGAAGCCCAAGGATGCGAGGCGATCACAATATAAATTATGACTGGACCAGATCACCAGCATTGAAACAGAATTCTTTCCCAACAGCACGGGAAAACATCCTGTCCAAGAGCAGGATCGCTTGACCTACTGGCTAGTCAAGATACCGACAGAGGCCGTAATTACCGCCACCTCAATTAGCAAGATTACCCCAAGGTCCATGCTTGATATGGGCGAGGATTGTGCCTAAGCCATAGAGGAAACGAGGACAATGGATTGAGGATGGCAACTAAGGCAGAAGACAACTAAACTACAAGAAGGGACTCATTAATGAGAGAATCACCGGGAGCTTCCGCCAGTGGGAAAAGACTACTGGGAGCGACAACGTATCATGGCAGATTGGGAAAGAAGATAAAGGGCAACTCGTCCAGCCCATCTTGACCAAGAAGGTCAGACAACGCCACCAAAAGACAACCCCTTCTGAAGAGAATTTCCCCAGGGAAAGAGGCCGCCAGTCCCGAAAGGTTTCTGATGATCATTCAGAGGGGGAATCCGAAGCCATACTCATAGGCCACCCAAACCTAGTCGCCGCAATTATCGAGGGTAGATTGGAAACCGTTGACAGCGAGTACATCAACCCACCTTTAACCAAGGAAGATATTAATCATGAAATAGGGCAAAACAGCCTTCCAAAGCACCATATTGAAAACTTGGAAAGATCAGTGATCGTCTAGATAAGATACGCATCTAAGATAGAAATGCAATACATCATGATACTGAAGTTGGAGCCTAGATTCAACGGACCAACCTGCATCACTGCTAATGCTAGACGTTAAGGAACATTCGACAACGTCTCCGTGAGCAAGATCTTGGATAGATGGACTATAATTTCCCATCTTCAAATTTCCCCCAGTATCCGCCTACCCGACGGTGAATATGCTTCCGAAAGGTCACGCTCTTTAAACCCAAATAAAATCCGCTCTTTATATACGCCTTGATCTAGTTCAATAACACCAAAGGTGTACTCGGTCAATAGAAAGTATCGAACACCAGATTCTTTCACTTGCCACTTTCGAGGTCCAGTCTCACAGCTCAGATCCCAGATCAGAGTAAGGTCTTCGTTCTGTAAGGAGTAACATTGCATCGTTTTTTCGACCTTGTTTTTGATGATGACATTTTCGTCACTCAAAAGGTTCAATGAGAGAGTACCACCAAAGTCTTGAAAAAGTATTTGCTTCCCTTTTGGAAAGTATTTAAGCGTCGAGTGATCATCAATAGTGACCCAATCTTCACCAGAAGAGTTCATCGCTGTTTGTTCATTCAAGATCTTCGAATGTTCATGAGATTGCGTCAAACGCAAATTTGTGTTGTATATCTTTAGTTTTTTGTGGGTGAGTACTTTTAGTTGGCAAGATTTGGGATCGTAGCATGCGTCTTTCACATCGTGGATGCTGCGTCGTTTTGTGAGAGAATTACCTTCGAAGACTATGAGCTCTTTCTTTGTGATTAAGCAAAAACTTGACTGAAGGTTTATGAGCTTGATTATCTCGGAGTTGACCTTGTCTATCTCAAAAATTTCTGAAAATCCATCATTATCTCCCCACAATTGTACGGTAACAGAATTCTGGATAACTTTGGAGCAGACAGCGACAATGTTTTCATACACTGCAATTCTCGTGTACTTTACTTTTCCCCTCGAATGATTAAAGGCCAGTTGTTCAGTACGACGGAAATTATTGCCATCATAGGTCCAACAACGTACATAGTAACTTTCGGGTTTTTTTCGTCGTACTAACAACGCTCCACTGTTGTTACGCCAATACGCAGAGTCGATTATTTTGTTGGACTCTGAATCAGGTTGTAACCAAGAGGGCTTGTACGGCTGAGGGTATATGCTAGGAGAATCTTGGCAGAAGGTAGCGCATTTCGCATGATCTTGACAGAAGAGCAAGGCTGCGCATTCCAATGTCTTGAATAACAAAAGATGCCTCTATCTCAGTTGTGGAAAGCAAACAACCACACATGAATCCTGTGTCTCCATGTAGTGTTTCCTTACTGTATACGTTAATGAGTCGAACTCCGCGCGTGTCCGTTTCGTCAGTGTCTTCTGCGAGAAGAACCCATCCATGGGAGGAAATATCGAGAATTTGGATCTCTGAATCAGCTTGTGTCAAATCCCATGTGGGCTTTACCTCCTTGGAAAATCCGTCCCAATTCACAAGTCGTACTGAGATTGCATTTTTTTCTTTATTAATGCCAAAAAGTAGATATTCTGAGGGATTTTTTGCCGTTTGAATCGCATCCAAGTGATAGAAAATTTCCCCAGGAACATCAATTACTTTAGGCAACTTCGCTTTCACTTTTTTGATCGTATCAAGCTTCCATTCGAATATGGAAATCTTGTTGGGTTGAAACAACATACATCGTGTGATACCGTCCATTTTATCATCAAACAGGAAACGAATCTGATTAATGCAAGAATCGTCATAAAATCCCAACTTTTTGAGTTCTTCAATTTTCATGTTCTTTGTGTCGCAATACAAAATGTGCACACTTCCATCTTCAGTTCCAACGGCAATCTGAAAACCTTGAAGTGCAACGCAGGCGATAACAGCATGAAGGGGAAGTTTCCACCACATAAGTTCGCCTTGAAGAGTCCAGACCCGTAATGTGTCGCCTGCCTTAGCTGCAACTATACTATCCCCGTAGTAGATCTCGTAATATATACCAGTGTCAATTGGGTACTTTTCTTCCAAGACATAAGGAATAAACATAGTTTCCAACTTTTGATCTTAGAAACGAGATCGAAGCTACCTTATTTATAGCTTCGATCAAACAACGGCTCGAATCCGAATGATGAGCTTATGCCAGCAAACAATTCAGATTACCCGAGCTTGACCAGCTTACCACCCTTGCAGAACTTGGTACTCAAGTCACTTTCTGCCCGACTTACTTCAAGAATAACCGAGTCCCTACGGGTAGTAGTACCTCTCTAATCCCTTAGGAGATATGCTGCGAATGGTTTGTGACAAGGTTTGATGTATGCTCTTCGGACGATTAGGTTTAAGTTGAGTATAGACAGAAGCTCTCGACCCTTCTTTTCCAACTTTACGAGATTTTGCTCATCGCGTGTGTCCCACACTCTTGGTCTCCCTCATAAGCATCGGCATTGAAGATCTCTTACGACCGACGATTTCCAGCATACCATGCATGCCACAATAGCATATCGCAGATGGTAGAAGCTTACTATGGGTTTCATCAGGCCTTCCATGGCAGGTGCTATGGACGGTACTTGACGCCAAGTTAATACTTCAAAGGAGGTAGTGTAGTGACTCTTTCAAGACGGTAGTGCTATATGCTCAGCACGTATGCTCTCGCACGCTTAGGGTTAGTAGCTCAACCTCCGAGGTATGGCTTCTCTTGTAAATGTATCCTCAAGCCGGACCAGAGCAAAAGCTTTAGAGGCCAAGCCATATCAGCCATACGTTGCGTTGATACACTCTACAATCTTAAGCGTTTCTTCTAATCCCACCTCGTGGCAGAAGATGCAGGCATACCTGAGCGCAGCTTTATCGTTATATTTTCATACGTATGTCATAGTCTTCGATACCGCCGTCGACAGCACTGCCAAGAAACGGAGAAAGGTAAGGAGACCCCAGCATAATTGCTACATATATACACTTTAGGTGTAAAGAACACATAGACTCTCTTACCTCTTGCTGTTTTCTATAGGCCAGCCAACAAAAGCAACCATCTTGAACACGAAATTGAAGCTCTTTAAACAGTGCGAAACTGCGGAGAGGTTGCTCAGAATGATATGTAAATCCTTGATAACCCACTAAGTTTGGTGTGTAACTGAGTGATGCGCAATGAGGTTCCCCGAGAGTGTACATGTATTTAAAGCAAAGGTGCACGGGGGGTTCCCTAGCAACTATAGTCCTAATTAGACGACTACTTTACTCCTTCTGCTCCTACCTAGGTAAGGTAGATACCTACCTTACTAAATATTTATTGCTCCTACTGTAATTCAAACCCCGCTTTAGTTCAGCGACTATGTCAAGGATCGCTTCTAGTTGTTTTTCGACTTTTCCTAGCGATGAAGAAAGAGTTTCAGCTGAATTGTCAGATGAATCACTTGAGGTCGACGTCGCAACAGCATTTCGTGATCTTTCCTTCGCGCTTCGGCTCCGAACAGGTTCAGACTGTTTGGAATCTGATATATGTGATGAATTTGTCTTCAAGGATTCTTCAACGTTGGAATCATTTGATTCATTGGTAGATGATTAGCCGCCGGCGAATACAAAAGTTCAAGATCACTGCCACTTATATCTCGGGCAAAAGCATGCTGCGCATTTTTCATTCCTGGCTGATCGATATATTGCTTCTTTTTCCGAACGTCTTCATCCTTCACTAATACACAGTAAGGACAACACGATTAGGTAAAGTAGTCATTGTATGCATTATCATCAATACTATAGTCATGGCGCCTGTTGTTACAGGTGAGACATTGCAGGAAAGTTTGAAAACTGCAGCCAGAAAGAATTAACAATAAGCACTCTAACGAAAATATTAGAGAAGATACGACTCAAACTGAAGCGAAGGAAGGGGACTGTACCCATTTTAGACAAAAGAATACATCTAGTTTTCCGGTTTTGCGCTCTTCGGTTTTGTCGCAAAGAATAAAACATCATAAGGATAAAACAACCTAAAATTGTTGGTGAGCATTCAGCCTCTGCAATATAATTTATATAACTCACGTATGTTCATAGAACTGAAGCAGCCAGTATACTTTAAGACACGTCTTGGTAACCTCAGAGTAGATCGGACCCATTCGTTCCAAGAGCTGTCTGCCGCAACATCTGATATTCATCTCGGAGTTCTGAGGGAGAAGAGTTCAGCTTTCTCTCCATACGCCTAAGAAGTAGTAGTCGAATTCTCTCTTGAAAGATGCGAGACCCTGTCGGTAGTGGGGATGTTGGTACTCTCTCGTTTCCCTGCTGTTGTCAGGACCCCATGTATAAGCATCGGTCTCATCCTCACGGCTGTATTGAAAGCCTACAAGATAAGGCATCCGATAGTCTGATTTGCTGATTTGAAGAGGATGTTGTAGGAGCTTAAGTTCTTGTGCACCCAGCCGGATATGCATGTCCTGTAAGCACGTAGCCACAATGATAGCTAGGGTGAACTTCTGTCCAATGTGTGGCGGACGCAATCCTTTAGAGCTCCCTCCTTTCAGCAAGTAGTGAAGCCTGAAAAGTTTGGAATGTTTGTCGGGGAAACGATAAACAATCCCGATTCTCGGCTGTTCGGGGTCTCAAATAGTACCTAAGCAACCAAGGACTCGAATATTCGACGATTGAGGCATCTGTAGCAAGGCGACAAGGCCTTGAATAGGGCGGAACATTACCTCTACTCGCTTTCAGGATTCCTCGTGATCCATATCATCATCTAAATTCCCCCCATAGTCTCTTCATTCCACAAGGATTCTCTGCCTCTGATCCTGTGGGCATTCCGCGTTGTACCAGTATACCTTGGGGCATACATCCAAATTGCTAAGGTGCATCTCTTTTTCGATCTGATAATGCTCAATTTTTATACTGCTACCCAAGTCCCCAGAATGCTGTGAGTCGAGGAAAGACATGCGCTCTATTGCGGCAATCCTGAAGGTGTTTTCGTATAAGAGACTGGGGGCTGGCATCTGCTCTTGCCCTCAGAGTCTTCGGAAGAAGATCGTAGATCATGTTGTGACATTGGCGTATGGTAATAAGACCAAGGTTTTCGTTCATTTCGATTGGTCCGGATACCTTACCTACTTGTAGGTAGCTCTGCAAGACAGCTAACCCAAAGGGGCTTAAACGCCGCCGCTTACCCGAAAACGTGTAGCGCAGGGACTCAGTCCCAGGTTACCAAATACAGTTTGCAGAAGCTGCATCGCCGACCTTCTAGCCAATCAGCTACCTTCCATGCCAATGTGACTGTCACACACGAGAAGCTGCAGGAGGTCGCTTCCAAAACCACCTCCTACAAGGAAAGGAGTTTGGGCTGAGCTTCGTCAAAAGATGAAACATGATAGAGTCAATGCTCGAGCTTTGACTGCAGCGGAAGCAGCTGAGCGGGATTGTAAGCAAAGGGATAAACAAAAAGAGAAGGACAGTGAGGCTGCTAAGCAAATGAATGAAGAAAAAGAGAAGGACAGTGAGGCTACAGCCTCATTGTCACCGGACCCCCCCCCACCCTCCGCTTCACCCTCCGTCAGTATGACGTTCAAGTAAAAACCTTACATCGACTACTACTACTACAACTTTCAACGAACCTTCGTCCTCTTTCGCCCCATCTGTGATGACTAGAACAACTAAATCTGACTGTGCAGTGAAGGAAACAACTGTATGGGAGCAGGAGTCACAGCCTAGACGTCGCCCCCGAGGTCCTACGTTGGAGGTAGTGGCTCCGAAGCCGGTGAGGAAGAGGTCTAAGCCTAATTTGGTGACGGCAGCAACATTAGATGACAAGAAGTCTCAACAAAAGAGGTTAATTGAATCGGCATTCGTAATAGAATAAATCAGTTTATGGTGGGGAATCTACATGTATTTGTTAGCAAACTACACCTAAATGAAGGTATCGTTGTATCCGAAAGTCCAGGTTTTAGCGAATTGCGAAGAAAACACCCAAATCAGCCTCACATTTGGTGCAAATAGAGCAAATACCTAGTTACCATTCCCACACCCGGACTGCCGAAAGATCCTGCCCTCTATGATGTCGACAACTTTCTGGATCGAGCCAAGGAATTTCAGGAAGAAATGACTTCGATCAAGGCGGCGCAGGAAGAGTTAAGCGAGGGGAGTGGGACCGATGGGCTGTTGGAATGATGGGAGAGCGCCGCACTGCCTGAACCCTGGCATTGCCGCCGGACTTCTCTCGTCGTGAGTGACGCCGGGCTCCATGTTGCCCAGAGAGACGGGGGTTTCGGTCGGAAGGAAGAAGGAGAGGTCTGTCAGACGAAAGAAGGAGGGGAGGGGTCTGTCAGGCCCGAAGGGGGGACGGGGGAGGGAGGTCTGTCGGAATGAGGGCAATAGTTAGCAAGGTTGATGCAGTGGCAAAGCTGCTCCATACAATCATCATGATGCACGACTCTACAAAGGCTAGCTATCCTGGAGTAGGCATAGAGGGAATCTCTTGTATTGAGAACCTGTCTTGAGGATGATACAGTTCGATGGCGATTGTATAGTCTGTGAGTAATCGGGCCTAAACACTTAGCGAGTGTGTTAGCTTCGTTTAAGACAGCGCGAGCTGCTTACCTTGCGGGTGAAAGCAGAGACAAACCGGATTATCTTTGAACAGTCGGTCATCGTGTTATTCGTGCGACGTCTACAAGATTCCTCTTGGTCGGCCGATTTAGCTTCAGACATGGTCGACTTCATCTACTCTCTATTTCAGAAGGTCAGTAAGAGATTGACAGTCTCTCATCACCGGATCGCAAAGTATCATGATCTAGCTGATGTTCTTATCACCCTGGCATCTCTGGGATGTGCTATCCTCGTGTCAGTGTTCATCTGGCTCCAAAAAGTGTTCTTGATACCGGGCACCTTGGCTTTGACAGCGGTCTTTCTTTCAAGCGTTTCGCTCTGGGCCTGGGTTTATCTCTCAATTCCTCTGACACTCGCCGCTTGCCTGAGTATTCCCCTTACTTTGGACCTTGAACATCTCCCTTCAGATACAAGAACGATCACTTTCCTCGTAGTGATCTCGCTTGTTCTTGCGACACCGATTCTCTACATTTGCATACAATTTATGAAATTCGGAAGACGATCACTCGTCAGTCCTATCAGACGTCAGAATTCTGAACAACACCATCAAGGAGTCGAACCAACACCAACGTCATTGAATCATCCGCCGCCTGCTTGCCCATTGCCTACGTATACGTCGCGTCCGACGAGTCTCGACTTCTTCAACTCAAGGTCTGTTGTCTAAATTGAGTAATTCTTCGTGCTTAGTACGAAGTCAAGAAGGAATTCAGAAATTACGAACAGCGGCCTTATGGTATGCTAGCCAAGCCACCTAGTGTACACAAATCTCTTTCTAATATCTGGCTTGTCAAAGCTTCGCTTCGATCTGTCACTGATGTCTACGTGTCGAGGCTACCTTCAATTCTTAGAAGGGTTGAATTAGTTATAATTCATAGTGATCTACTGGTTCAAGGACAGCTTTCGAAATCGACCTGTGTGAATTTGGCCTCTGTGTTGCCGAAAGTCTGCCCGAAGCATGAGTTCCGCCTCGTGTGTCATTTCCCACCAAGACTGATTGGCCGAAGCCCTTGGAGACAAACATCCCTTCCTCTTCTCCCGTGCACTTCCTCTCACCCTCCTCATCCTTCACCAAGTCCGCTTCTCCTTTGCTCAGATCGGGCCGCGCCCTTCTGTCATGAGGAAGAGGGAACTTCGAAGTCGTCTATCCCAAAAGACAATGGACCGCGCAGGCGTACCTTTCCTCTCTTCTCCCTTCGCTCTCGCTCTCGCTCTCGCACCCTTCTCTCTCGTATCTTCTTGGTAGAGATAGTAGGTAGGAACTACGGAGGAAGCAAAAGATGGGAAGAAATCATAGACTGAGAAGATCGACCCTGCCTTCTTCTATTCCCTTTTTCGGAACTCTAAACAGGAATGACCTGTAAACAATGGGGCTCTCCGTGCCTGTCAAGTCGATGCCAGCATGCCGGTGGCAGAGAAAATATGCGACAAAAATACCACAATTGGTCGAGTCTTGTCTACTTTGCTCAGGGCCAGACAGCTGTTCTCTTTTCCAGGTAACTCCACGACTTTCGGGGAAGATATGGGATATCCATTCAAGGATGCGCTAGAACAAGGTGTCAATATATGACGGTAACATTGAGACGGCGCTGTACCTACAGTGAGGATTTGCGTTCTGTCTTCCCCCAAAGGATCATAATATCCGAGTACTTCTTTGTCCCAGTCTATCATTACGGCGATCCAATGATAGGTTTGGCACACGGGAAATAACCACCGTCCACATTTAGCAGGCCGAATCGTTCCTTGTTCAATTTTTGGAAAGATGTAGTTGTTCAGTTGTATTGAACCAACTGCAGGTTGAACCTGAGCAACAATGATATCAATAAGATCACCATTGACTATATCTGCTGCGATTCTGCATATGGTTTCCCTTCCACAGCTCACTCGCACAGCTAGGCTTTCAGATGCTTCAACGACGATTGTGTCTTTCACATTCACATCCTCTACCTGCAGACTGTCTTAGCTAGTAGCGTTTCGTGATATCGCTTTCAACTCACAAATTGTTTGATCGCAGCCGACAGTTGTTCTGCGAGACCGTGCTCGCTTTGCTTTGAGTCCTCTAAAATACTGCGTTAGAAGTGTCAACCAGCTAGACTTTCTCTTCTTACCATAATAACCCGAATCAGATTTAGCAAGTTTTAAGCTCTTGACACTTGAGTCAGAAGATGTCTGTGGATTGACTTCTATAGTCATCGGACTGGCCGTCAGTTGATGTCGATACTTCAAGACATAGCCGAGCGCAGTCATATCGCTGCTTGAGTCCGCCATGTCTATGTTATTGAGACACTCAAGTAGCTGATGGAACGCCAATGGTCGGTGGTCTGCACCAAAGAACGTCACTATTACTGTAAGCCTGGTACAAAGATGCGTGATCAATGACAGATGTCGCCCATCCCAAGCAGGTTTCAACAAGTAACATAGAGCATGTAAACACAAGTGAAGGCAGAACTTGTTCTTTGATTCCTTCCGGAGTTCTGACAGAGTGTGAATCCCATATAGCGCATGTACCCTTAGCGAAGGACCTCTTGAAGATTGTTCCCCTCACAATGCGGCTGAATGAATTCCCACCTGGGATTTGATTGTGGTAACTGGCTATCCTGGTTGAGTACAAGTTTCTTAGTCGAATCTTGGACAGTTCTACGTATCTTCGAGAATATAAACGGGTTCACGATCGCATTGTGTCAGGACCGGATCAACGCTTGGATCCGATCCTAGGTTTGATACCTAGTACGTCACTTGGCTCGCTGGTTATAGAGGGTATTAGGGACGTTCTAAGCTTAGCGCAATTGCTATCTTTTGTACAGATGGTCGAGCGGTCTAGGTGGAAACTCCGATGTGCGCATCGCGCATGCGCCCAGAAGCCACTTGGCACTTGGCCAACTGAACAAGTCGATTAGTTAGGCTCAGGGACCCTAACCCTGGCGCTTACACATTGGCATTTGGCTTAACTCTATAAGGATTGAATTCGTCTGTATATGGGTCACCAAACTGTAGTAGTTTCGCAAGGTCTTTTAACCCGAGACTTGCATAACTCTCGCAGATTTGAACTGACATTGGAGGCGGTAGTTTTGGTGGTTCCAAAATGGGTTTGGTCCGGGAACGGTCACAACATTGGCGCTTCGTTTCATCTTCGTCTTCTCTGGGTCGTTTTTGTTTTCGTGATGGCGTAGATGTATCCAAATCCTTTGTATCATCAGGATCGACCCTAAATTGTGATTCTGTGTTGAAGGCGGTTGAGGAATGACGACTTCCAGACAATTCTGTGGTATCATGCCCACGGCCACGGAACAGAAATCTAGCAATTTTTGGATTCTGCTCCTGTAATTTAATTGTGTTCTTCAAGATTTCGCTTCGCATCCACCCAGGTGAAAGACTGCTGAGACTGCCGACACTGCTTGGGATAGACGGAAGGCAGGGAGTGACAGGCGTGGAAGGAGTGAAAGATGACACTTTGACACAGAATGGATTGGGGACTTCTGCATTCTTTATCTCGGGAGGAGGTGATTGACTGTAATGACGAGTCGGATCGACAGGAGTTTGGGAAGTGGCAGCGTCTAAATGTATTTCGATGGAGGATCAGTGTCTCGTTTGCCTGAAATGTTTAGAGCAACAACCTACCAATCGCCGTCTGCATAACAAGGTCAGATCTCAAAGACGAAGGGGCTGTCGTCGTAGCTCCAGGATTTTCCTGCTTATCGCTCGACAGAGACGTAAAGTTCGTTCTTGGGTGTAGACGCAGTGGCTGTACTTTGCAAGAATCATCTTGGTTCTCTGTTGAAGGGCCCACTAACGATACAGTCTGAGGATCGTCAAAGTGGCCCCTCGGAAATAGGGATTTCTCAAGTTCAAATCAAAACAGCACAGACACTCATTAGGAGTTTACTCGAGCGTCACGCGCTGAATAGAAGCTATAGGTTCATTATTTGATGCATAGCCTCGAAACCTGTTGTTTCGGCGACCCGAAGTCGGCGAGCGGTTTTCTCCCCCAGAGGGTTTTGTCCGTTCGATACACATAGCATAGTTTCCCCCATGGGTCGGACTTAAACCGATGTCACAAGGGTGTATGAATTCAAATTCAAATCCAAATCCAAATCCATGCATGTATTCTATTGACCCGTTCCAGCCTGGAAAGACTATGCGGGTGACTCAAAATACGCTTTACAGAGAATGACGCTACGCCTGATGGCCTCGCCAACTCTCATCTGGAAGGTTTGCCAGCGCTCTTCGGCCCATCGCCTGCATGCGAGTAGGACGTGCTTTACGGTCTGAGTGCCGGCCTTGCAGCTACTCCGGGTCCTTCTGGCCAGATTTTCGCTTTCGGGAGCCCGTTATGCTTCATCAAGACTGCCTTCTTGGGCTCGGGGATGAGCTTTGTTCATGATATGTTGAAGGACGAGGTCATATGGGACATTTTGGTATGTAGGTTGAAGCTATCCGTAGATAGGAGTCTATCTACGGAAGTAGGAGCGAGCTGGTAAAACTCTACTAGCGGGCCCCAGCCCTATCAGTCCTGTCTATTGATTACTGAGCTCGTATCATGACGGCTGACGAAGTATGATGCGAACAAGTTTTTACGTAGTGACTTTCCATTGACTGAGCTTACGAGTATGCTGCGTAATCACTTCTGATCTAGTTGGACTGAGGGCGATGGGCGAGTCCTTCCAAGTAGGATTTATATATGACCACCATACATAGATTTGCTATACGAGGTTCACAGACCCTTGAACCTTCAATAGCATTCTTTATCGACTGGGCAATGTGCATGTTGAAACGGGAGTTATGCTCGGACCTATCGAGGTCACATGACGCACTGTATTTAACCGAAGCTTGAACCTCCATAGAACTTCACTCAAACATACATTCTTCATATGCTGCAAACCTTCATACTTCTACAGGTTATGAGCCCGGAGCTCTGTAGTACGGTTACTACACTGAGTAGACGCTTTTACTGTGTTTGAGTCCGGTTAGGCTACGAAACAGTCAAATTACATCTTCATCAATCATTCCGTACATCGTCACCATGGGTAAAGAAGATGGATACCCGTTCGAAAAGCTGAAGGGACCGGATAA
>JAABUH010003461.1_pt1 | contig 13537 bp, 13 predicted proteins | sample 5559121 | NCBI WGS metagenome assembly JAABUH01 (sample SAMN10711871, study PRJNA513364) | rock metagenome | isolation source: Antarctica rocks | place: Antarctica: Victoria Land, Battleship Promontory nord | collected 2015-12-28 | reverse complement strand
ATTGAGAAGACCATACACGAGTTCGCCACCAGACACCAAGAGTCCATCGTCGTTGAGAGGCGAGAATCCTTCATCACTACCACGCAGAAGATTCAGTCCGGCGGGGATCACGAGACTGAGGATTTGCTTCCCAGTCCACATTGGGCGCGGCTTCACGATAGCAGGCTGGGGGATTACTCCATCCCAGTCCGGCACCCACAAGAGGATATTCATCACCTTTTCTTTGGTCAAAAAGACATCACGTCGACACATCTTATATATGCCACATAGCGTATCCTGTACGATACCCATCAATGGACCGTTGCGTTGGGGTGAGACGATGTTCAAAGGAACCATGCACAGTTGATTGACCTCTGCACGGGTTTCCTCACTCTGCGGTACGTGCAAGTTCATTTCGTCGCCATCAAAGTCGGCGTTGTAAGGGGATGTGACCGAAAGATTTAGTCGAAAGGTCGAGTAGGGCATGACCCGAACGCGATGTCCCATCATGGATTCTTTATGAAGCGAAGGTTGACGATTAAAGATGATGAAGTCCCCATCGACAATGTGGCGCTCAACTTTCCAACCATACTGCAGTGAAATTTCTCCAGCGCGCTTGTGATGGCGGAGATCGATTCGCTCTCCCGAATCACGAATGACATACTTCGCGCCCGGGTGCTCATTTGGACCATTCTTCACAAGCTGATGGAGCTTTTGTATATTGTAGGGCGTTACGGTCTCTGGGTATGTCAGTGTCCTTGCGATACTTCTTGGAACACCGACTTCGTCAAGAGACAGGTTGGGATCGCCTGTGATGACAGTTCGCGCGGAAAAGTCAACTCGCTTTCCCATTAGATTGCCTCGCAGACGACCCTCCTTACCCTTGAGACGAGCGCGAATTGACTTGACTGGGCGTCCTGATTTCTGCAAGGCTTGTGGCTGACCCGCAATATCGTTATCCATATAGGTAGCGACATGGAATTGTAGTAGTTGCTCGAACTCGTTCACTACATGGGCTGGGGAACCTTCTGTTTCGCATCGGCGAACATTTCCATTAGCACGAATGATATCACCAAGTTTGTATGTCAGATCATCTTCGCCTCGTGGACCATTTCCACCGTCAACAGAAATGCTGGGCCTGACCGGTGGAGGTGGCACAGGAAGAACGGTGATGACCATCCACTCTGGGCGCGCATAATCATTACTCAACCCCATACGTCTTATGTCTTCTGTTGTAATGTGGCGAAAGATGTTGAGGGCCATCTGTGGAGTTATTGGCTTCTTCTCGGGCTGTTGACCCTCGTTCTCCTCGTCGCCTTTCTGTGGCTTCCACGTGCCGTTCAGTCTCAGACCCTCTCGGCGAATCTCTGGTTGTATATTTCCACAGCCACCGTGATCATGCTTTGCTCCTTTTTGTTTATCTTGCGGAGTGTCGTCGTCCAGCGTGACCGTAGTCTCACAGATCATTTTGGGCTTGCAAAGTCGCCAGACCGCATCAAAGCGTCTCTTCGGATCTCGGTAGCGCAAAGCGTCCACGAATGCTGGATTGCTCTAGATGATGAAGATGTCAGCAGAATACAAGAGAAGATCGGCCATCCCATATGGGATGACTAACTTCATCTACTAGAATCTTGCCGCAATTATGGCAGACTGTTTCCAGTAGTTTCTTGATTTTAGTCATGAAGCCTAGAATGTTGTAAGCATACGCAGGCCCAGCGAGGCATTAGCATTCACAAAACGTACCAACATGAAAAACGGGTACCGCCAGCTCAATATGGCCGAAGTGTCCTGGGCACTCAGACATATTTTCATCGCAGGTGGCGCACTTGACCGCTCTATCAATAGAACCAAGTCGCGGATCTGCCAGACCCATTTGCCGTGGCCGTAGACCTTGTTCATCCATAGTCTCGGGATACTCGATCGGTGCGACACTCATGTTCTTGATCTCTTCGGGTGAAAGAAGTCCGAACTGGATCTCTTGGATAGAGCGCAGCGGCGCGCTCGAGAACTGAAAGTTGAGATTCGCCATGATGGATGGAGGTAGTTGCGTTGGAGGCCAGCAGTAGGAGTAGGTATGAGAACAGGAGTTGAGGCGTCGCTAAAGGCGACCTCTGTCTCAAGCTTAAGGACTGTATTCCAAACCCATCCAATCGTTCACTCTTCAGCTCAAAGCTGAGAGAAGTTTGAACTCTTGCGAATCTTGTCGCAACTCCAGGACAAACCTTCGGGCAGGCCACAAAGGCCTCCCTGTGTTGTGAGTCAACCACTCTCTTCTTTGAGTCAGGCCCATTCAGTTTTGACTGGTCTTAGGGTAAGTGAGCCTTTCGACGTGTTGTCGCAACTATCCAAGCTTTGCTTTGCGATAGCCAGGTGATACAGACGGATGACGTGGGTTGTTGTAGGAGATGATCTTTGTCGGTTGGTCATTGAGGAGATTTACGGAATACAGTAGCACCAGTCGCTAGCGTGTTTTCGACGGAGCCGCATTCGCTAGCGCTAGTACTAGCGGCTTATGTACTTTATGATGCTTTAATGCACTCTTCATATTCACGTAGTGTTGTGTTTTTCGAAATGCTGGCTCCCGCGAGCATTGGTCAGTGCTGGTACGCTATCGAAATCTGAACGGACTGCTTGATGACTCTGATTATCTGGGCTCATTTCAATCATGAATCTTGCACTTACCGATCCCTTCATCCTTGCGCAGGACTATCCCGAAGCTCTTACAGGGAAACTGAGTAGGTTCGCTTCTCCTGCAGCCCACACATACAATACTGAATGTCTCGTGCGCAGGATCTGGCCATGCGACATGTCTCAGATTCAATCGCAGAGGGGATTTCCTTGCTTCTGGTCGAGTAGGATACTACGTCCTTAATGCTTGCCGCCCTGACCCTAATATCTTTGTTCAGGTAGATGGCACTATCGTGATATTCGATGTCGAGACCAGTGAGGTAGCCCGTAAGCTCCGTGGCCACACGCGCCAAATTCAGTCAATAAGGTATAATGAAATATGATCATGTGTCGCCATGATGACTTACCGAAATCAGCTGGTCAAGAGATGGCAGACATCTTCTCAGCTCTTCACAGGATTGGAAATGCATTCTCTGGGATCTCAAGGATGGTACGAGGGCTCGGATCGTCCGATTTGAAGCACCAGTGTACATTGCAGAATTGCATCCTTATAATCAGTGAGTACGCATGTGGACCAATTACAGCCTGAACTTATTCTGCTCAGTTTCCTCTTTGTAGCCTCACTATTTGAAGACCAGCCAATGCTCGTCGATATCTCTGGCTCGGTCCCAGTCAAACGTAAATTACCGTCCACTCCAAGGAGACCTCGCGTGGAAGGCGAGGAGGTCAATGAGAAGCAAGCAGCCCAAGACGCTAAGCAGACGACTTGTGTCACAATATTCACCTCTTTGGGTAACCACATTATCGCCGGCACCAGTAAAGGGTGGCTCAACATTCTGGAAACAGAGTCCTGTTCTGTAATACATTCTCATAAACTATGCACTGGGGTTATCATCTTTCTACGTCTCACGCCTTCCGGGCGCGACATGGTCTGTAATGCCAGCGACAGAGTCATACGGACTATTCCGGTGCCCGACTTAGCTCTGATTGGCATGAGCATTGATGACATCAGTATCGAAGTGGAGCACAAATTCCAGGACGTAGTCAACAGGCTATCCTGGAATCACGTTTCTTTCAGCTCTACAGGTGAATACGTCTGCGCTACTACCTACATGAATCATGATATCTATGTCTGGGAGAGAGGTCACGGCAGCTTGGTAAAGATTTTGGAGGGTCCTAGAGAAGAATTGGGAGTGGTAGAGGTCGGCAGCTTCGACGTTCCGCACTATAGCAGTCTAGACTAATCTTTGCTAGTGGCATCCACATCGACCTTTTGTTGCAGCTTGCGGTCTTGAATCTGGGCGGATCCACCTCTGGTCAATCGTTACGCCGCAGCGTTGGTCGGCGCTTGCACCTGATTTTGCTGAAGTTGAGGAGAACGTGGAATATATCGAACGTGAAGATGAATTTGATATTCACCCCATAGAGGAGATCCACAAGCGCCGCTTAGATCTTGAGGATGAAGCTGTCGACACTCTGACGTTTGAGCCTGCAAAGACTGAAATTGAAGAAGAGAGGTTTAGCATGCCTGTTCTACTCGACATTGGCGATAGCGAGAGCGAGGAAGAGATTGTAGCCGTGGGACCTGGCACCATGAGGCGCAAGAGCCCAGGCGAAGGCAGAGAGTGGATGAACGGTGTTGACAGTGGAGAGAGTGGTGACGAGCGAGGGACCGTAAAACGTACATCTACAAATGGCGCCACAAGGTCTCAACCGAGAACACGCAAACGCTGAACAGTCTGGACAAAGGCATGTAAGGTGAAGAGTTGTCCATCGCCTCAGCACATCCGATGCATCAGATGCCGGTTGTCCATATCTCATGTCGGCTATGTCGAAGGATGGAATGCTGCCCAGGCAGATCGCCCCACTCGGAGCGCATCTGCTGAAAAGAGAGTCAAGGCCGGGGATGAAGACGCAGCCAGCGTATATTACGGACTCTCACCACTGGTCTGGTGGACGATCTACAGTGAGGGCTCTACTATGACGGAAGAAGATGGCACATACGTGGGGCGAGACGTCAGCACGAAGCTCCAGATATTGACATGCTAAGGAGGGTCGGTGCAGTCACGTCACACCAGCTGATGACACTTTCGCAGCGATTCAGATCTGGCGGAAATGTAAGCGAATGAAAGGGGAATAGTCGATTAGATTGCATCAGAGAAGATATCATGCTTATTAATATTACCGCTTCTGTGCCATGAGAGCGTGAGAATGCGGGAGATGCATGCAGTGGCGCATTCCTGTTGTGGCTCTGACATGCGCTCGAACTCGAACATTCAACTCGGTTAGGCAGTTTACAGTTTAGGGAGAGCGATAGGGCAGGACCCTCCACCGCGGGGTCTGCCATCTGCCATGCTTTACCCGAGGCACCTGCAGCACGTTGGATCCAACTGTTCCAGGCCGACGTTATCCTAGCGTAAACACATTCCCCTTTCCACTCATCGGCCATCTTGCTTGTCTTCAGGTGGGAAACTCGCAGCAGCCTAGAATAATCCTACAGGAAGAAGAAACCATCTAAACAATCATGTCCTTCCCGGCTTGCTGAGACTTTGTAGCCTCCGCATTTCGAAAATTACAGGCAACGTGATGGAGCTGCCTGAAGCGGTCGTCGCTCAAGCGGAAGCGGCCGCCAGCACAAATCAGCCCAAGGCCAGTGGGCATCACTCGGAGCGAGGTTCAGAGGCATCAGGAGAGGCAGCACGTTCAGAAGGGAGTCATGCATCGTCCTCGAAGAACGATCACGCTCAACCCAAGGCGTCCAAGCCATCCGCGGCCAAGGAGACCCCAATCGAGCAAATACCGCAATTGGCCTATGGACCACAGCTTGGTCAAGTGGACTTCAGTCAGGACGGATTTGATACTAAAGCCAAAGTCGCAGGTAAGACTGAGCTACACACAATACTCTTCCTGCCACCCTAACTATGTTCAGATGATGGCCGTCTCAACATCAATATCAACCAGAAATCTCATCGATTATCGAACTTGCTCGTCCCGGCTCTACGAAGTCAGCTCAATCTTCAGCACGTCGAGGAGCCGGAGGAACATCCTCCAGGCTATATCCCCTCTGCTCTCGGTGGGGCACCCGGTGAAGCACCTCCTCCGCCGCTAAATGTCGTGATTCATGTTGTTGGCTCCAGAGGTGATGTCCAGCCATTTGTCGCATTGGGAAAGGTCTTGAAGGAAAAATACAAGCATCGTGTGCGGCTGGCCACTCATGGCACGTTCAGACAATTCGTGGAAGAGAATGGTTTAGAATTCTTCAATATTGGAGGAGATCCGGCAGAGCTCATGGCCTTCATGGTCAAGAATCCAGGCCTCATGCCAGGAATGGACTCTCTCCGCAGCGGTGATGTGGGTAAGCGGCGTAAAGGGATGTACGAGATTGTCGAGGGCTGTTGGAGATCCTGCATCGAAATTGGTGATGGCACGGGGATCCGTGCATCAGATGATCATTTAGACAGTCGATCCAGTCTCGACAGTGGAGTCGGCATGGAGGGCGACGCTTCGGCAAGGCCATTTGTAGCAGACGCTATAATCGCAAATCCGCCAAGTTTCGCGCATATTCACTGCGCCGAGAAGCTCGGTATACCGTTGCATTTGATGTTCACGTAAGTATACGAGTCTCACCCCAATTTTCGCCTGGTTTTAATGGATAGCAGTATGCCTTGGTCGCCAACACAAGCTTTCCCTCATCCTCTGGCTAACATACAATCTTCAAATGCTGAATCAAGTATCACCAACTTTGTCTCGTACGCTTTGGTTGAGATGATGACATGGCAGGGTCTTGGGGACATAATCAATAGGCTTCGAGAAAAAAGTCTGAATTTGGAGCCGGTGAGCCTGATGTGGGCACCTGGCATGGCAAGTCGGCTCCGTATTCCTTACACATATTGCTGGTACGTCTGACCCATCAGTAATGAGCTACGTGGCATGCCAGAATAATGTTTCGTTTTAAGGTCTCCGGCTCTGATACCAAAGCCAAAAGACTGGGGTTCACATATCTCGATCTCTGGTTTTTATTTCCTTCCACTAGCGAGCACTTTCACGCCTGAGCCAGATCTTGCCGCCTTCCTCGCAGCCGGAATGCCTCCAGTCTACATCGGCTTTGGGTCTATCGTCGTCGATGATCCAAAAGCTATGACAAAACTCATCTTCGAAGCCGTCAAAAAGACAGGTCAACGAGCTCTGGTCTCTAAAGGCTGGGGCGGGTTTGGTGCGGACGACCTTGATATTCCCGAGGGCGTTTTCATGCTTGGAAATGTTCCGCACGACTGGCTCTTTAAACATGTTTCCTGCGTCGTCCACCATGGGGGCGCAGGTACTACTGCAGCAGGCATAGCTTTGAGTAAGCCGACCGTAATTGTCCCGTTTTTTGGTGATCAGCCATTTTGGGGAGCCATGGTTGCAAGAGCAGGAGCTGGCCCTTTGCCACTACCTAGTAAACAATTGACCGCGGATGAATTGGCGGCTGCTATAACCGAAGCTTTACAACCGAACACCCAAGAAAGGGCTCAAGAATTGGGTGCTCGGATAGGTTCAGAGAAGGGCACAGATGCTGGAGCTCAGGCTTTCCACGAAAAACTAGATGTTGACTCCTTGCGCTGCTTGATAGCCCCAAGTAGAGCCGCTGTATGGCGTGTGAAACGAACAACCGTCAGGCTGAGCGCTTTCGCTGCGACGGTCTTAGGTAATGAAGGGCTACTGGACTTCAATAACCTGAAACTGTAACACGCACTGCTGATAATCTGTGGTATTCCAAGCTAATTGGTGACAGATATCGGCCGCGCGAATACGATTCAGAAGATGGGCCCTGGGATCCTATTTCTGGAGGAGCGTCTGCACTTCTAGGGACTACAGGAAGCCTCATGATGGGCATCGCCGACTTCCCCGTTGAAATCCTAAGAGCTTTGAAAATTAAGCCATCGGAAAACACTATCCAAGAAGAAGGTGAGTACCATTTCTGCTTTTACGTCTCCACATAGAGAATTTTCCTAACTTGTCTTTCTCCCGGCATGCAGGGTCTCACGTCGAAATTAAACCCAAGTCTGCCGGCTCATCAAAGGTGTCACTCGAGTCGGTCCAAACAGGATCACCAAATACTGAGACTTCAGCTGAACCTATCGTTCCCTCGTTAAGTCAAGACAGCTTTGAGGGACCATCTTCTCCCACACACGAAGATCGACAGATTGCAAGCAGACAAACATCAAAATCCGACCATCGAAGTTCCATAGGAAATGCGCTGAAAGGGTCGCTATCAAGGTCATCATCTAGGGGGTCGAGTCCTAGCAGACCCTCTGCACATGCTCATCGATCGCTTTCGAATACCCAGGCTGGTCAGATTTCCTTGGAGGCGGCAATGGGAGCTGGGAAGAGCATCAAACATATCGTTGGTGCAGGCTTAAAATCCCCCATGGACTTCACTCTTAGTCTGGCAAGAGGATTTCACAATGCGCCCAAGCTTTATGGCGACGAGAGCGTACGCCAAGCAGACAAGGTGACAGGGCTACAGAGTGGCTTAAAAGCCGCGGGCAAGGTAATGCTGCAAGACCCTTTATATTAATGCGAACTAATTACCTCAGGAATTTGGCTTTGGGCTGTATGACGGTATTTCGGGCTTAGTGACCCAGCCTTTCGAGGGCGCGAAGAAGGAGGGTGTAACGGGTTTGATCAAAGGATTTGGCAAGGGTATCGGTGGTGTCATGTTGAAGCCGAATGCTGGTCAGTAATCTTTCCGGCCATATCTGCAACTAATGCTAATAGTTTAGCTTTCTGGGCGCTACCGGGCTATACCTTCAAAGGTATATACAAAGAATTACAGAATCACCTAGGCTCGAGTGTTCAGAATTACATTGTCGCGGCTCGCACCGCACAGGGCTACGAAGAATGGCACAAGTCGAACGAACAGGAAAGGCGGGATGTCATTAGCCGTTGGCATGCAATCCAGATTGAAATTGAAAAAGAGAAACACCACACACGTCATGGGAATATCCAAGGGCGTCATTGCTATCTCAAAGAGACGATGGAGGAGAGAAAAAGACAGTCAGCAGAGAAGAAGAAACACAAGAAGAATGCCAAGGGCAAAGTTGCTGACAAATCCCTGACACCAATTCCCCCTTCTCACCCGTTCATCCGCCAGAAATCCGAGGGCTCGGGTTCAGAGAATGTCGACTTTGAGGAAGCAATCAAGGCCTCTGTCGCCGCCACTTCGCACGGTGACCCGGAAGAGGACAAGATGATTGAGAGAGCCATTCGTGCAAGTGTTCAGGAGCTTCACTTGGCGTCGAATGAGGGTGATGATAGGGATGTAGTGCAACGGGCGATCCAGGCTAGTGTGGCTGAGGCCAATCAAGCCCGCCGTAAAGATGCTACAGGGCCTCATGCCGAAGGTTTGGATGGTTCTAGTGATCACAGCAAGGAATTGGAGGCAGCGCTGCACCGTAGCCTCCAAGAACATCCGTCATCGCAAATCAATCATACGCATATTGACTTAGACGACTCAGGGGTTGATACTGACGATGACGAGAACATCAAGCTTGCGATGGAAAGGTCCAAGTCTGGGGATGCGGGCGGCTTGAAAGCTGCAGACCTTAACGATGATGAGCTTCAGAAAGCAATAGAGTTCTCCAAGAAAGATCACGAAGAGCATGAGCAAAGCCTCAGTAAATCGAAGACGGAAGAGGATGTCGTGCTCGAATACATGAAGAGGCAAAGTCTGGCGGAAGAGGAACACAAAAGGTCAGTTACTGCTCAAGATGGAGCTAGCTAGGATCAAAGCGACCAAGACATACGGAAAGTTTTGGAGTAAAACCCGGAGCATCCATAGTAAGTAAAGCGAATGTCGCACGAAATCACTGTTCACGTACTTTGCATGTGGGATGAGACAATGACGAGATCTTACGACCGTCCCACGAATTTACTGTCAGATAAGAACCGACGAAATATACATATACCAAATCCAGATTCCGCAACGACACTTCCTGCGGAAAAATCCCTCTTCTCGAACTATACCTCGCCGGGACGGTCATTGCCAAATCTTATGGCTTGTTCCTCGAAAATGCATAAGACACTGCCAGAGAGAAAACTCACAGCCGCATGAACGTTCAGTGAAGCATGCAAGGCAATTTTGTGTGCTTCATAAAGCTCATGTGACATGAGCGTGTGGAGGTGTGGGAAATTTTGCCATCATACAAGCGACATGCATCTTCTATGGCCTCTCCTTGTCCGAAATATTGGGCCTGCTGAAATTGGATGATTGAACTCCGTTATTAGGAAACGAAGCCATGTCAATCTTCTTGGCTTAGGTCAAACTGTAAGAGCTACTATGTCCTGAAGAGCGTCCGTGTCAAAAGCGATTGGAAGTACTGCATCCTAACTTGGTTTTGTCTTAGTCACTACCTTGAGTTGGGCAGGCTGGAATTACTCAAACCATCCTTCTTACTAAACATAAGTCGGAGATTCGAATGTACAATGTGCATCGCCGAGAACAACTTTGGCCAAACATTTAAGAGTTGCTTTCATCCCCGGCCCTTCTCTCTGCCTCCTGCTTCAAATCTGCACACCACTCCTCGAATTTGATTTTCAATATGTTCTTGTAGAAATATTTCACGGCCCTTGCCAACACCCCACCTTGACACTCCCAAGTCCGGACTTCACAGCCCTTACCTTCTCCAAGAGGGATGATCTCGTGGAATCTCTCAGATCTCAATCCCCGGGCCACGAAACCACCTTCAGTGGTCCAGGCTATCCTGCATATCCGAGCTAAATCGGACTCATAGGTCCCATCGTCCCTCAAGACGTCATGCGAGATATAGCCTGACACCTTCTCGGGCGTCGATACATCGGTGACACGTAGCTGCGTAGGAGTTATGTCCTTCGGTTTGGCAGCGTCCATCACCACGCGGAAGGTGAACGAGGTATCGAGATGCAAGAATTGAGCCTCTGCCTCAGGAACATGGTCTGGCTGCGAATGTATGGTTACAGAAGGACAGAAGGAATTCCATGACGAATATCTAGACGTGTCGAGTAGGACTGACCAGATCACGGCAGCCGGTGCATAAACCGTAGTCCGGGCAAAGATGGGGAGAGTGGTATCTCGCCTCGAGACAACCTTGGTACTGAGGCCGCTACTGGGAGGCCATGCAGCGTTGTTCATTGCTGCAACTTTTCCTGCTCTTTACCTTTTGGCTTCCCCATCCCCTCGTCCTCTGCAAAACCTGGAGATCAAAAACCGCTGACGCCATTCTGTTACATATCGCGGCTAGATCCGAAAGTAGCGCGACGCTAGAGTGTCGAGAGACTACCTAGGTAGAGTGTCGAGATTGTGTCAATCCCTCCAGCAAAAAACCCCGCCCAGCTTGATCTGTTCTACAACGTCTACAATCTGGTTCAAGCTGCAAGTATCGCCAACCGGCATACTCTATCTTGCAAAGCCATGTCGATGATTCGGATACCTTCGTCACCGGGGTTCCCCTTCAGAAAGACTTTCGTCTACCCTGTTCGTCTTTCTGCAGATGTTCACAAACTGCAGTATCATACTGTTGCTGTCCTGGGAATGGTGGTGTTGCAACGCACTTTAATAGCACTTTACGAGTCGATGGGGGAGGTCAAATATTCCAAGGGTCTCAATCTATCTGTTATCACGCATTCTAATTAAGCCTTTCAATCTTCTACATGAGATACGGGGCGGATGCGCTCTGGAACTTCCAGGTTTCCATCATTCTACGGAATTGTTTGACGATCAGGACCGCTAACCCTTCACCGAGTGTGTTTACGCCGCTGGAGATTGAGACCTACTTGAATCCTCCACATAGAGCGACGAGCGTAGCGCTGACAGCCTTGAGAGGAGGGCCGAAGCGAACTTCAAGCGAGGTCGCTAACATTCCCATGTCCATGTCAAATAAGTGCAGATGTTCTTACCTCAAAAAGCAAAGCAGGCAACAGAAACGATTGCCCCAAGCGGGAATCCATACAGGGCAGCAAAAGCGATGGTCAAAGCATTGGAGTGGGCTCATTGCTAATAGAGACACAGGACTCTAGCTTAAAGTACTAAGGACTAACTTATTCTAACCATCTACGGGGAATTGGCGAAGCCGCTTTAGCGCGAGCGCCACGCAACCTTATGTCCGTCACCTTCAGTGCTGCTTCACGATCTGACATGATGCTCTGTCAATCCTTCGGCTTAAGAAAGTCTCTCGCCACAGAGCATCTTGGTCCTGGTTTAAGATAGCATGGAGTCCGAAGTCTTGAATGACCGCGCCGAGCCTCCCCGTAAACGCCGAAGGCCCGCCCTTTCATGCTTCGAATGTCGCCGCCGAAAGATCAAGTGTGACAGAAACCAACCGTGCAGCAATTGCGTACAATCAAGAATCCCAATATGTACGTACAAGCCGAAGCTATTACTCCGAACGTTGTCAACCGGGGGCAGAAAGAAACGCCAATCACGACGTTCTCTACCGCGAGTAATGCAAGTCAGGCTTGGTCGGAAGTCTTACCAAGGGGAAGGACAGCACACTCTCTAGCCCATCAATTTTCCACCCCAGCATCTTCGCCGCGAACCGGCACTCAAGCAGAAACTTCTCGCTTGATACAGCGACCACCCCAGATTCGTTCAACTCTTGGGGAATCTCGTGATCCACAAACGGTCAGGAGCCTCACCCAGCCAGGTCTCACAAACCCAGATTCGACTAGTAGACAGCCGGCTATCAATGGTGAAATCTTTGTAGTTCAGAGCGCGGCTCCAGAGCTACAAGGAGTTCTATCGAAAGACAGGCTTTATGGACCAAGCCACTACGTAAGGACCCTTTTGTCTCTATCTAAACCCAGCTTGAATCTGGCTGCTCGCTATGAAATGACTTTATGGTATACCTACTTCTAAAGTTTCCTAAATGGCCCAGGTACTCGGCCGAACTTTATGCTAATTCGAATTTCGCAGCTAAGCTCTTTCGAACAGGTGCGAGAAGTTAACCGTGTGAACCCCATAAACATGACTGATGCAGGGAAAGTTTGACGAAATCCGAGCCTTTGCAAGCAACCATGACCATCAGAACACGACCTCTTCTCAGCTTGGGGGTACGGTATCCGAAATCCATGCCCTCCTTCAAAGATGCGAAGACTTGGCCAGGAGGACAAAGGCCCAACGTAGGTGGTTTCTATCTCATTTTTTCCCAGTTAGATGTCGGGAGCAAGTTACGCCAATCCATATCTTGCAATCTAAGAATTGCCCTCAGAGAGCAATTACTGACCGTAGAGATCATCCTTAGGTCCCAGTGGTTGTAGTCTGACTGATGACCTTAAAGATTCACTTCCGTCTCGAGATATCGCAGACAGATTGATAGGCCCATATCTTCGGAATTTCGAATCTACGTACCGGGTCTTGCATATACCTTCATTCCTGTTAGATTACGAGCAGTATTGGGTCGACCCAAGGAAAGCCGCGGATGGCTTTGTTGTTACAGTGTTTCTTGTTATGGCCATCGGCACCTGCTTCTATGTCGATCCTGCCTCCGAGGATCAAATACGCTCAACTGCTATCAAATGGATACACGCCGCGCAGTCTTGGCTTTCTGCGCCAATCCAGAAAGGGCGACTAAGTATCGATGGTCTTCAAGTGCATTGTCTCTTACTTCTTGCTCGGCAAACCAATTTTGTCGGACCTGATCTGGTATGGATCTCCATAGGTACTCTTCTTCGGATTGCGATTCACATGGGATTGCACCGAGATCCGACGAAGTACCCAGCGATGTCTCCGTTCTTGACAGAGGTTAGAAGGAGATTGTGGGCCACTGTACTAGAGTTGGCCGTTCAGACATCTTTGGACGGTGGCATGCCACCTTTGATATCGTTCGAGGACTTTGACACTTTGGCCCCAAGCAATATTGCCGACGAAGATATTTCGGAAACCACGGAGGCGTTGCCAACGTCAAAACCTGAA
>JAABUH010003460.1_pt1 | contig 13537 bp, 14 predicted proteins | sample 5559121 | NCBI WGS metagenome assembly JAABUH01 (sample SAMN10711871, study PRJNA513364) | rock metagenome | isolation source: Antarctica rocks | place: Antarctica: Victoria Land, Battleship Promontory nord | collected 2015-12-28 | reverse complement strand
GCACTGATGCTCACTCACAGGCTTGCTGTACGCACAGCCTGAGGCTATTCAACCAAAGCAGCTACGTTGATTGTGTTCCTGCCTGTTTGAGTTGGATACATGACATACAATTGTTGTGCATGCCATATAGCTTGGTCAGTTGCCTGACACAAACTCTGTGTGTGCATGCATGCATGTCGACACATCATGAAGCATGATTCTCCAGCTGTAGGCAACACTGGAGCAATTTGCATCTGTGATGTATTTCGCCCAACAGGGACAGGCCAAGTCATGCCATGTGACAGTAACACCAGAGCATTCCATGCAGACTTCAATGCCGTGGTCTTCAGAGTGTTGCCTTGGGCTTTTCCGGGTCTTGGTGAAGCTGAGTGAGTTGAGTGCACATGTCCCAGAGGGGCACATCAGCTTGCAGGTATACATAGAGCAGTTACAGTGTCGACCTCGCACAAGGCTCCTCATATTTGTTGCATTTGGGTTTGACACACATGTTGTAATCAAGTGCAAGCCCTGCCCCACTTGACATGCCACAGTTCTTGTGATGGCAACACTGTCATGGCGGATTTGAACTTTACAGCTGTCATAGACACAGATATTGTCAGCTGATTTCACCAAGGCTACTCTGTTCAGCAGTCGCTTCATTCATGATGTAGTCGTGCCCAGAACATGTGTTCAATCAATCACGCAGCTTTGTCAAACACCAGCGCGGCAATATCATTATGGTGAATGCATATGGTCAGGGTAACGTGCTAGTTGCCTTCTTGGCAAGCTTGAGTAATCACTGTTTGCTGTCTGCAGATGCGTGCAGATTGCATGCACTTGGCACTTGCATTAATGCGCCAATGGCGCAGCATTGCGACTTCAGTTGATCTGTCAAGTCTGGTGTTGTTGGCTTCGTTCCAAGTCTTGGGTGAATTTGGTGGGGTAAAGCTCATCAAACCAAAAAGTCTATTCTGCAACAAATTCAAGGTAAACTTTCTCATGGACTACAAGCAAGCTTTGTGGGCAGTCTACCCATGTTCTGAGCGGTGTTCTTGCAGCTCGATCCTGATTGTAGCTCTGTACAAAATTTGCGGCAAATGACTGTCAAATGCAGCAACAATGCACAATGTCAGCCCTAGCCCGTGGGCTTCAAACTGCATATCATGCATGTTCATGCGTGCACTGCTGCCTGCAGGACTATGCAGTGATTCTGACAGACGTGTTGGCTGACCTCCTAGCCCGCCCTGCAGTCCTTGTCAATAGTGACCAGCATGTGACTGGGTACAGCCGCAGTGCCCTGCAGTCTGTGTTGGCACAGCTGCCTTATAGCCTGCTGTATCACATCATGGACATCCCTGTCGCGCAACACTGCTGGCGCTACTTTGGGCAGCACCTTTTCCCTACCTGCGCACAAGTGTTTGTGTGCATGGCAAGGAATCACATGTGCAAGTCAGACAGGGGGGACCCCTCACCGACAGCATGCCCTCACATGGAGCCATTTGTGCACATGCTAGGTGACTGTCACATGCAAGCCTGCCTGTATGGGTGTCATATAACTTTGGTTACATCTGCTAAACTCTGAATGATACAGAGAAGATTAGCATGGCCCTCGCGCAGAGATGACACGCATAAAATAGTGGCTGTCTGTCCACAAGTATGAGTGCAGGTCAGCCCATGTTGATATGCATCAATGCCATCCTACTCACAAATAGAGCTTGAGCCAATCGCTTTGTGGGCTTGATCTGCATCACATGCAGCTCAGTGTTTCTTTTGCTTCTATGATGATGGCGATGCATGCAAGAGCACCGCTAGCATGCTCAAGCTGAATGCACGTTGTGATGCAGCTGAGCATCACAGAATGCAGCCAGCACCGGGGCCAGCAGATTACACACTGCTGAGGGACGGCGCTGTGGCAGGCTTGCAAATCTTGTACCTAGAACTGGACATGCTGAGGCGCCTGAAGTCCACGCTGGAGACCAACAGGAGACTAACAGAACGCACTTGTACCAATGCAGCAAGTATGCTTGCTGCTGAAATTGGTGAGTACAGCTGCAGTTGTTTGCAATCCATCTCGTACAGTAAGCATGAGTTCAGAGTCTTTGTTGGAGTCATCTGACAAACCCTGTCTTTTGCATCCTTGTCCAATCCCAGCACCACTTGCTTGCTTGCTGTCCCATTCACTAACTCAGGTTTCACTCACATGCTCTCCTGCCCAGTCACTCAGTGACTCAGATACATGTCTGTTAAGTCAAGTTCAGGTTTTGCGTTGCATTCACAGTTCTGTTCCATTTGAAACTGTTCTTTGCCATCCTATGCAAGGTTGAGACACCATTACAAAAGAGGGAAAACTGTGAGAAAAACCATATTGTGAAGACACATGAATTATTTACGGTCCAGAACGCGTTGCTAAAGCATGTTGCATCCTGCACAGAGGGGATCACAGCACGGTTGGAGAGCATGCGCATGCAGAGTCACTGGCTGCCTGTCTGGGCTCAGCTCAGTCCCCAAGATTGGTGCAAAGAGTTCAAGCAGGCCAAGGCATGGCTTGCCAGCAGTCTACATGACCTCAAGGACAATACCATTGGACTGTCTGCTCAAAGCGTGAAGCGAATTCAGCACTGCTTCACACTGGGTCAGCTCAGAGCGCAGGTCAGACTACTGCCAAATACCTTGCTGTGATATCATGCCATGCTGTGACTTGCTTGCATTACCAATCTCAATCTTGTACACACAGCCTGAAACTGCAGTCATGCACTGCTTGTCTAAAGCACATACTGAAAGGCTGATTCTGAGTCTGCAGTGTTACCAAGCATGTCATATCAGCTTCCATTCCTGCCCGCTTGCTGATGCAGGCAGGGGATGACGATTCATTCACAGCAGCACCACCTGCTGAGGGCTTGAGTGAGGAGGAGCAGGCACAAGCTGATCAAGAGCAGGCAGCCTGGGCAACAGCTGAGGCAGCAGCTGCTGAGCTGATGGCTGAAGAAGAACAGGCACAAGCCAAGCAGCAGCAGGCAGTTGTCAAAGCAGCTGCTAAGAAGGCTAAGAAGCAGAAGCAGAAGGCCAAGAAACAGCTGCAGTTGCCACAAGCTGAGAGCAGTGATCAGCCAACACCCTCAGAAGCTTCTCAACCTGCAGCTGCAACAGCAGCATTTGACACATCTGGCCTCCCTGACAATGCTCCTATGGAGGACGCTAGTGACACAGACCTGATACAGGCAATGCGCCCTGTGAAAGCTCAGCACAAAGAAGGCGTCTTGCCCCAAACTCAGACTGTGATTGGTGCCATGCAGCAGCAGCAGCAGCAGCAAGGCCTGCTGAACAGACAACCTAAGGCAGGAACTAAAGACCCAGATTCAAAACCTGCATCTTGGGCAGATATCTGCTCTGTTGCTAAACGGGGTTCCTAGACAAGCCACTTCATCATTGCATGGGATCATACTGTTACCAAATGAGCCATATCTGGATGGCATCATGTTGCGAAACGAGCCATAGTTCGAGGCTGCTGCAGCACTGAATGTCACTTGCAGTGTGCCAAATCAGTGTTGATTTTCATGCAGTTGTACAATTCCAGCAGAATGAATTTGAAACTGTAGCTGACAGGGCAGATTCGTTCAGCAAGATGGTCACCTTGTTTGCCCTGAGGTATTTTGTTGTTGTTGGTCAAGTGAGCCTATTTGTCATGGATGTTCAAGGATGCAGATGCAGAACACATGTACATATCTTGCTTCGAACGCAGTAACTGCTCAGGTTCGGCATACACACGTACATGATGCACACTGAAAATTCCAGAGCAGCAAGCTCTAGAGATCTCAGCTATGTATCCATGCATATATGAGTAACATCTGCAAAATATGTTATTACATTCACCGCATTGCATTTGCACATTACACTACAGATCAGCCTCTGTAAGCTTGCTGCAACCTATCTATGCATGCATACATAGGCTTGCATGCATAATGCAAAGGCCTGTTGCATTTAGTACTGCCTGTCCTTGACTGACATTAGACTCTCCCACCATGCTCAACAGTATTGTGGCAAGGCTGCCACCGTGTCCTTCAGATGTTGCCTGGAATGATCAGCTTCAACGGCATCAGAGCCTACTGTCTCGTATGGATGAATGGTGATTATGGTGCCTCCATCATCAAAGTTTACCTGAATTGCCGCAGAACACTCAACTACCTCCACTTGTCTGTCTGCAGTACATTGCAGCAAGGCTGAGACATTCACACTGTAATGGTCACAGTCACAGCCTACCAAAAAGGCTGATGCAAAGCCATGCATAAAGCAGAGTTCACAACGAAGAAGGCCTTTGGTGTTGACACAGCTTCAAGCAGAGGCTACTAGCCTTGCCAAGGGGTGCTGATCTCTGGAAGATTGCGTCGCAGCAAAGCTGCAAAAACCCTCATGTCTGCCAGGATACGACAATAAGACCCCATGTATTTTCACAACATGTAGCCTGCCCAGCCAGATGTTTTCATGTGGTTTGTTGGCCTCATCCTCCGTTGCTTTTGGACTTGCAGGCTGCAAAATGCATATTTAGGGTGTTTGGCGCATTCTCATCCAGCAAGTAAGGGCAGACCCAGAGCAGCCAAGCCCGCTGTTGACGTCACTTACGCTGTTTTGCTTACATGCACTGTGTTGCTCAAGATGGTTCTTCTCCCTGATCCCAAAGCCTCAGCAGCATCGAGCAGGTGTGCAGATCTCTTACTCAACAGCAAACACGAGTCGCTCAAAGACACATGAGTGGAGTCAACTTGCAATCGAAGTTCTCAATGAATACAATGCTTCAGCAGGCCGGTTCTGATTACAGGCCTCTGGAAAGCACTGGCTAAGTGAGGTCCCATCTGATGCTGCCATGTCACGCTCTGGTCCTAGGACTGGTTCTTTTGGTGCAACATGTTTCAATAGCTATAGCTGTCCCCATGGCATGGGCAAAAGGCAGTATCTGCCCTGATCACCAGGAATCTAATTCAAGTGCTGAATACCTACATAGCTGCTGTTTTGTAGACAGCTAAAAGCTTGCTGCTCTGTACATGTGGTCGCTAACCTGAGCAATTAATGTGTTCATAGCAAGATCTGTGTTCTGAGCCTGCATTCTTGACAGAATGGCTCACTTTACAAACAGCAGCAGCAAACCTACGGACATGCAAAGTGACCATCTTGTCAAGCATCATGTGAGCGGATTTGCCCTGTCAGCTATAATTGCAAAATAGCACTCTGCTGGAATTGTGCAACTGCATGAAAACCAACACTGATTGGGCATGCTGCAACTATCATTCAGTGCTGCAGCAGCCCCAAAATACGGCTCATGTGGAAACAACATGATTCCACATGAGCCAACATGATTCCATGCAATGACGAGGTGGCTGGTCTAGGAGTCATGTTTAGCAACTGAACCGATACCTGCCCAAGATGCAGGTTTTGCCTCTGGGTCTTTAGTTCCTGACTTTGATTGTCTTTTCAGCAGGCCTTGCTGCTGCTGCTGCATGGCCCCAACTCCAATCTGAGCTTGGGGCGAGACGCCTTCTTTTTGCTGAGCTGTCACAGGGCGCATTGCCTGTATCAGGTCTGTGCCGTTTTCAGAAGCATTGTCAGGGAGGCCAGATGTGTCAGATGCTGCTGTTGCAGCTGCATGTTGAGAAGCTTCTGAGGGTGTTGGCTGATCACTGCTCTCAGCTTGTGGCACCTGCAGCTGTTTCTTGGCCTTCTGCTTCTGCTTCTTAGCCTTCTTAGCAGCTGCTTTGACAACTGCCTGCTGCTTCTTGGCTTGTGACTGTTCTTCTTCAGCCATCAGCTCAGCAGCTGCTGCCTCAGCTGTTGCCCAGGCTGCCTGCTCTTGATCAGCTTGTGCCTGCTCCACCTCACTCAAGCCCTCAGCAGGTGGTGCTGCTGTGAATGAATCGTCATCCCCTGCCTGCATCAGCAAGCGGGCAGGAATGGAAGCTGATATGACATGCTTGGTAACACTGCAGACTCAGAATCAGCCTTTCAGTATGTGCTTTAGACAAGCAGTGCATGACTGCAGTTTCAGGCTGTGTGTACAAGATTGAGATTGGTAATGCAAGCAAGTCACAGCATGGCATGATATCACAGCAAGGTATTTGGCAGTAGTCTGACCTGCGCTCTGAGCTGACCCAGTGTGAAGCAGTGCTGAATTCGCTTCACGCTTTGAGCAGACAGTCCAATGGTATTGTCCTTGAGGTCATGTAGACTGCTGGCAAGCCATGCCTTGGCCTGCTTGAACTCATTGCACCAATCTTGGGGACTGAGCTGAGCCCAGACAGGCAGCCAGTGACTCTGCATGCGCATGCTCTCCAACCGTGCTGTGATCCCCTCTGTGCAGGATGCAACACGCTTTAGCAACACGGTCTGGACCGTAAATAATTCATATGTCTACGCAACATGTTTGTTTCTCACAGTCTTCCCTCTTTTGTAATGGTGTCTCCATCTTGCGTAGGATGGCACAAAACAGTTTCACACGGAACAGAACTGTGACTTCAAGGCAAAACCTGATGTTGACTTGACAAATATACATCTGAGTCACTGAGTGACTGGGCAGGAGAGCATGTGAGTGAAACCTGAGTTAGTGAATGGAACAGCAAGCTGGATTGGACAGGGATGCAAAACACAGAGTTTGTCAGATGACTCCAACAAAGACTAAACTAATGTTTACTGTATGAGGTGGATTGCAAACAACTGCAGCTGTGCTCACCAATCTCAGCAACAAGCATACGTGCTCCACTGGCACAAGTGCGTCCTGTTGACATCCTGTTGGTCTCCAAGGTGGAATTTAGGCGCCTCAGCAAGTCCAGTTCTAGGTATAAGATCTGCAAGGCTGCCACAACGCCGTCCCTCAGCAGTTTGTGATCTATTGGCCCAGGTGCTGGCTGCATTCTGCGATGCTCAGCTGCATCACAAAGAAGGTGTGTTGCAAGTTGAGCAGGTGCTCTTGCTTGCATCGCCATCATCATACAAGCAGATGAATCACTGAGCTGCATGTGATGCACATCAAGTCCACAAAGCGATTGGCTCAAGTACATTTATGACCAGGATGGCATTGAAGCCTATCATCGTCGGCTGACTTGCACTCATACTTACGAATAGACAGCCACTATATGACACTCAAGCATGTGGCAGTCACCTAGCATGTGCACAAATGACTCCAGCCGAGGGCATGCTGTCATTGAGGGGTCCCCCCTGTCTGACTTGCACATGTAATTCCTTGCCATGCACACAAACACTTGTGCGCAGGTAGGGAAAAGGTGCTGCCCAAAGTAGCGCCAGCAGTGTTGCGCGACGGGGATGTCCATGAGGTCATATAGCAAGCCATGTGGCAGCTGTGCCAACAGAGACTGCAGGGCAGCGCGGCTGTACCCAGTCACATGCTGGTCACTATTGACAAGGACTGCAGGGCGGGCTAGGAGGTCAGCCAACACGTCTGTCAGAATCACTGCATAGTCCTGCAGGCAGCAGTGCACGCATGAACATGCATGATATGCAGTTTGAAGCCCACGGGCTAGGGCTGACATTGTGCATTGTTGCTGCATTTGACAGTCATTTGCCGCAAATTTTGTACAGAGCTACAATCAGGATCGAGCTGCAAGAACACCGCTCAGAACATGGGTAGACTGCCCACAAAGCTTGCTTGTAGTCCATGAGAAAGTTTACCTTGAATTTGTTGCAGAATAGACTTTTTGGTTTGATGAGCTTTACCCCACCAAATTCACCCAAGACTTGGAACGAAGCCAACAACACCAGACTTGACAGATCAACTGAAGTCGCAATGCTGCGCCATTGGCGCATTAATGCAAGTGCCAAGTGCATGCAATCTGCACGCATCTGCAGACAGCAAACAGTGATTACTCAAGCTTGCCAAGAAGGCAACTAGCACGTTACCCTGACCATATGCATTCACCATGATGATATTGCCGCCTGGTGTTTGACAAAGCTGCGTGATTGGTTGAACACATGTTCTGGGCATGACTACATCATGAATCAAGTGACTGCTCAACAGAGTAGCCATGGTGAAATCAGCTGACAATATCTGTGTCTATGACAGCTGTAAAGTTCAAATCCGCCATGACAGTGTTGCCATCACAAGAACTGTGGCATGTCAAGTGGGGCAGGGCTTGCACTTGATTACAATATGTGTGTCAAACCCAAATGCAACAAATATGAGGAGCCTTGTGCGAGGTCGACACTGTGACTGCACCTGTAAGCTGATGTGCCCCTCTGGGACATGTGCACTCAACTCACTCAGCTTCATCAAGACCCGGAAAAGCCCAAGGCAACACTCTGAAGACCACGGCATTGAAGGCTGCAAGGAATGCTCTGGTGTTACTGTCACATGGCATGGCTTGGCCAGTTCCTTTTGGTCGATATAACACTGGTGACATATCTCACAGATGCACATTGCTGCCACATTGCACAAAGCTGGACAGTCACAATCAAGTTCCACATGCACGCACCCATGCACTGCTTCGTGTCACAGACTCATAACCAAGAAGTTTATGGCATAGACATGCACATCAAGTAGGCAATTCAGACAGGCACAGAGGACACAATTGACGTAGCTGCTTTGGTTGGATAGCCCGAGGCTGTGTGTACAACAAGCCTGTGACTGAGCGTCAGTGCGTACCCTGTCCAGTGAGGTAGTGCAGATGTAGCTAAGGATGTCCTTCAAGACGTTCTGCTGATATATGGAGCAGGCTTTGATCTCAGGGGATGTCCCTTGCAGGTGTACAGAGGCGATACATGCCCAGCACACACACAGAGTGAAGCATGCTGGCTTGTCATCCCTCAGCTGGTGGAGACCCTGCAGAAAGCCTGTTGCAAACAGCCCCTTTGTGGCAAGGCTCTTGCATTGGTCCCCATCACTCAAGGCAGCATACAGGGCACCCAAGGCCACCGGTGCAGCTGGCTGCAAGAGCAATGCATCTTCTGAGCCTGCACAATCATTTAGACATTTTGCCTCTCAGTTACCTTGGTTGCATGCCAAAGATGATTCGGTTTACATGCAAGATGCTGATCATGACACTCGTTGAACCGGTGCTAGGTGCTAGGCCTGCGGTGCTTCACCTGCTTCATAGGCTGCAATACGCAAATCTGCTGAAGGTCAAGCAAGGCTCCCAATACAATATGCCAACTCTTGTGTACACACAAGTTCAGCAATGGAGATGGGCTGCTCACCAAACATCTTTGCCAGCTGCTGAATAGCACAAATCTCGCGTTGCTTCCCACTTGCACCCACAGCTTCGTCACAAGACCTAACGGCAGCATCTGTGCTCATGCGTGTCAGCAGCATCTGGCCTAGAACATTCATTTCCAGACATGTCAACCCACAGAGTGACCATGCCTCCAGCACTGGCAAAACACCGCTTGTGAACACCCTTTGCATGTTCAGCTTTTTGTCCAACAAGTGCCCAGCTACCAGCTTGTAAATCAAGGCAGCAATGGCATGCATCAGGCACTGGGCGGCTGAGCTAGCATGTGAGGCATCAGCCTTCAGGGAACCCTGTCTAAGCAGCCACTCTAGGGTCAGGAATGCCCCGGTCACGTTTGTCTGGATGTCATCCCATATAGTAACAGATGGTGTTGGCCAACATGGTAAGATGCCAAACAACTGATCCTCTGAGTCCTCATCACTGTGTGACAGCTGTCCTGAGCTTGAAGCACCTGGCCTCTGGTCAGATGCTGTAGCATCCACCGCTCCGATCTGGGAAACATGGCTTGCAGTTGCAGCTGCGCTGTCATGACTGGTCTGGATAGATCTACTATGGGGGTTTGCTTGCCTTGGTCTGCCGGTGGCAGGCAAGTTGCCTTGCTGCTGATCTTGTCTGTCCACCAATCTCGCCATGACAAAGATGATAAAGTCTATGTTGCTGAGATCAAATTGGCTCTTCTGGACCGCCGCTGTGATGAATTTGGGCTCATATGCAAATTTTGCTGCAGTCCACACAATTGATCTGCAGAAATGTGTGTGTTGGAGAGGTTGTGATGCTTCTAGCTGTGCCAGCTGGGGTCACATCGATGTGCTGACATCATTCCAGGCCAAGTGAGTCATGGCTGGCGTAATCAAGGTTTTTGATTGCAGCCAGCAATTTCTGCAGAGCTTGAGCAGTACTAGTATTTGTATTGTCAAACCACAACAGTCTTCCTGAGGCTAACATGCAAAGCTGTTTGTCACAACAGAGCCCAGGACTTACCCCAGGACAGGAAGGTTGCGCCATGCAGGGCTGTCTGTTGAGGTGTTGACAACTGCCCTCCGTCAAAATGTGGACACAAAAGGCCAGACAGATGGTGTACAGCTTTTGCAGCTACCAGTTGGACCTCAATGCTGGCAATTTTGCCTTCAGGTAGCTGGCAATTCATCATGCTGAAGATTGCACGACATGCAAAGAAGGCTAGTGTCTTGCTTTGAGCTGCTCCTTCAGCCAGAGTAGACAGTCCTCCTGCGTTGCAAGCAGGCTCCTACCAAGGACGAGCATCTCAAACAATTTAAGAAACTCATTCAATGCCTGTGAACACAAGATGTATGACTTGCACATGGCAATGACATCTAAAGACACAGGGGCAGTACAATACATGTTTCATGTGATGACTTGCCTGTGTCGGCAAGCTGACATGCTACGGCCTGACAAACGACAGGTTGGAGCATGCAGCCCAACAGCAGCTTGCAGCAAATTTCAGCCCGCCAGGCTGAGCGCTCCAGTGCGATGCTCTTGCCCATGATAGGCATAACCAGCTGAGTCAGCTGCAGGGACAGCTGGCATTCCTCTGTATCTTCAATCACCACAACAGATCTCTTGCAAAACTGCCTGCCTATGATTATCAATACTTGCCACAGTGCCATGTGCACATCCACCATGTCTGTGACGCTGCCCATCAATGAAATGAGCTTGAGTGTTATCACACAAGCCCGCAGGGCATGGGTGAACGTCAGATGCAGGGCGCTCACAGACTTTGATACAACACCTTCCGTTGAAATAGCTGCTGCAAAAGTGCTGGCCGATTGCCTGTACACGGCCATGTCAGCTTTCAAGCACTCAATTGTAGACAAAAAGAGGCACTCCCCTCTGTTTTGTTCCAGCAAAGAATACTTGCTGTTGTGTCCTTTGTATCTGCAGACTGGACAGCGCCCTTCAAACTGCAATGAAGGGGGTGCCATTTGCTGTGAACTTTGCAGCCTTAGCATCTGGGCTATGTCTGCTGAGTTTGCTAGATTAGACCTGGCCACTGTCAGTACAGACTGATACCAGTCTCTTCCTAAGGCTGATCGGTCCTTTATACATCTTTGTCTAAGACTCAAGCATACATGAAAAGTAGCCGTGATGTTAAATGTTGCACTCAGGCACAGTCCAGAAGGTGCTGTGCTTGCACTGGGCACCTGCAGGGCAGCAGGTGGAGGCATACTGACAACAATGGGCACCTCTTCCCACACATGTTGACAGCACATTCTTACCCTCTGTAGCACTTGACTGGGGTGCAAATGTTTACGCCCGTGCTTGAGTTGTGTGCCAGCAACAGATAAGCCATAGTAATGGCAGAAGTCTGCAAGTACTGTATTTATGAGCGTGAGCCCAGCGTACTCGGCTTCCCAATCGTCAACGTCATCGAATTCCTGAGGCAATACACGCACAGAAGGTTCAGGACATCGGGGACAAGCTCTGGACCAGAGAGCTCTGGACTGATCAGTAGGTGATCGGACACACCTCTAGCGCAACGCGCAGCTGCATTGCTTGCGCTTTGCTTTTGAGCATTCAAGAGCACCCACGACGGCTAGTGGCGAGCTTGCAGCTGGCTATCATCACTCATGTGTCTTCGAGCTGAGTAAGAGACCTGTACACCTGCTCGATGCCGCTGAGGCTTTGGGATCAGGGAGAAGAGACATCTTGAGCAACGCAGTGCATGTAAGCAACACAGCGCAAGTGACGTCAGCAGCGGCGCTCCCGGGCTTTCGCTGGTCACGCTGCTCTGAGTCTGCCCTTACTTGCTGGATGAGAATGTGCCAAACACCCTAAGTATGCATTTTGCAGTCTGCAAATCCAGAAGCAATGGAGGAAGAGGCCCACAAATCAAACTAAAACATCTGGCTGGGCAGGCTACATGTTATGGAACTGCATGGGGTCTAAATTTACAATCATGGCAGACAAGAGGTTTTTTGCAGCTTTGCTGCAGCGCAATCATCAAGATCACAGCACCCCTTGGCAAGGCTAGTAGCCTCTGCTTGAAGCTGTGTTGATATCAAAGGCCTTTTCCATTGTGCACTCTGCTTGGCTTTGCATCAGCCCTTTATGCATGGCTTTGCATCAGCCTTTTTGGTAGGCTGTGACCATTACAGTGTGAATGTCTCAGCCTTGCTGCAATGTACTGCAGACAGACAAGTGGAGGTAGTTGAGTGTTCTGCAGCAATTCAGGTAAACTTTGATGAGAGAGCCACCATAATCACCATTCATCCATACGAGGCAGTAGGCTCTGATGCCGTTGTAGCTGGACATTCCAGGCAACATCTGAAGGACACGGTGGCAGCCTTGCCATCAATACTGTTGAGCATGGTGGGAGAGTGTAATGTCAGTCAAGGACAGGCAGTGCTAAGTGCAACAGGCCTTTGCATTGTGCATGCAAGCCTATGTATGCATGCATAGATAGGTTGCAGCAAGGTTACAGAGGCTGATCTGTAGTGTAATGTGCAAATGCAATGCGGTGAATGTAATAACACAATTTGCAGATGTTACTCATATATGCATGCATACATAGCTGAGATCTCTAGAGCTTGCTGCTCTGGAATTTTCAGTGTGCATCATGTACGTGTGTATGCCGAACCTGAGCAGTTACTGCGTTCATAGCAAGATATGTACATGTGTTCTGCATCTGCATCCTTGAAAATCCCTGACAAATAGGCTCACTTGACCAACAACAACAAAATACCTCAGGGCAAACAAGGTGACCATCTTGCTGAACGAATCTGCCCTGTCAGCTACAGTTTCAAATTCATTCTGCTGGAATTGTACAACTGCATGAGAAATAACACGCTGCAAGTATCATTCAGTGCTGCAGCAGCCTCCAACTATGGCTCGTTTGGCAATGTAATGCCATCCAGATACGGCTCATTTGGTAACAGTATGATCCCATGCAATGATGAAGTGGCTTGTCTAGGAACCCCGTTTAGCAACAGAGCAGATATCTGCCCAAGATGCAGGTTTCGAATCTGGGTCTTTAGTTCCTGCCTTAGGTTGTCTGTTCAGCAGGCCTTGCTGCTGCTGCATGGCCTCAATCTCAATCTGAGTTTTGGGCGAGACACCTTCTTTGTGCTGAGCTGTCATAGGGCGCATTGCCTGTATCAGGTCTATGCCAGGAGCGTCCTCCATGGGAGCATTGTCAGGGAGCCCAGATGTGTCAGATGCTGCTGTTGCAGCTGCAGGTTGAGAAGCTTCTGAGGGTGTTGGCTGATCACTGCTCTCAGCTTGTGGCACCTGCAGCTGTTTCTTGGCCTTCTGCCTCTGCTTCTTAGCCTTCTTAGCAGCTGCTTTGACAAATGCCTGCTGCTGCTTGGCTT
>JAABUH010003459.1_pt1 | contig 13538 bp, 12 predicted proteins | sample 5559121 | NCBI WGS metagenome assembly JAABUH01 (sample SAMN10711871, study PRJNA513364) | rock metagenome | isolation source: Antarctica rocks | place: Antarctica: Victoria Land, Battleship Promontory nord | collected 2015-12-28 | reverse complement strand
TCCAGCTTGTAGGGCGCAGCAGCAGAGATGAGGAAGCCTATACTGCCCCATAGCTGCCAGGCATTGATCCAGAAGGGCAGACTTTTCATCTCCCTCATGGTCAATGGAAAATAACCTGCATCACAGGATTTTGTTGTAAACAGATTCATTTTGATGGGTATAAAGCGATGCTTGTGCAGTGAAATGTCGTGCAAAAATGTCAACAGACTGAGATGACGCTCTCTGGTGCAGACACATGTGAGAAGGGCTGCGTGCAAAAATTGTGGGCATGATCCATGCAGATGGGCAAAGTACATTGCTGCAAAACTGCGGTCTCTACAGTTGGTGCGAGTTGCTGTATTAAGGTCAATATGAGCACTATAAGTGTTACTTTGAAGCAGGAAGGGAGACACACCTCGCCACCAGCTATGTACACCATCCATGCAAAATGGGATTGACGCCACCACAAAGCATGAGGCCCCCAATGTGATTGTGAAGTAGATCCACCACTCCTGTAGTCAGCAGCTTTGGTCAGGTGCAATGCAACACTAATTCGACCCAGTGCATGCACACTGACAAGGTGGCATTGACAAAACAGTGAGACATGCAGGCTTTCATGCAGGCAGGAACATCACTATCTATTCAGAAGTGTTCACTCTTTAACCACAGACGTGCATGTTGCCATGGCAACGAATCAATATGAAGAAGTTCTTCAAATGGCATGTGCCATGCATACCTGCTGATTGACTGACAGATTGAGGGGCACATCTCCGTATAGAACTCCAGCAATGTTGGATATGTTGAAGCCCGTAGCTCCAATAAACATGAGCACGGATGCCCACCAAAGCAAGTTGTCTACCTTGACTGGAAACAGTACACGGTACCTGCAACATTTCATGCATTCTTTCACTCGTTTGATACATGTCTTCCAATAGGGTCAGGTGCGTACAATCCTGAGTAGCTTTCTGTACAAGGTCCTTTGTTGGCAGTCAATTTGTAAACATAAGGTGATGTGTGCACTGCTGCATCCAACACCAGGCCTCCACCAAACAACTCAGCATCACATAAAAGGGGAAACAAAGCTAAGTACCCATGCTAATATGGTCCAATGAGTCATACCCGGGTCGCTTGCCCTGCCTGCCACCAGCTTCCCAGTTATGCCGCCGCATCTCCAAATCTGTATTAGCATTCTCCACCACAAGCAGCCACACTCCAGGCCAAAAGAAGAAGCATGCAGCAAAGACATCTGGGTAGCCAATCAACCAATCGTACTCGCTGGCTCTGTGCGTTCCGTCAAGAAAAACCTGGGGAGGCAAAAAAGCATGTGAAAAAGCATGTTACAGATTTGCAGCCACAGGGTGAAATCTTACATGCAGCCCAGGCAACCTTTCCACTCAAACACGCTGCTTTGTGACCTGACAGCCACACGTGAAATCCAAAATGTCACAGTACCAACACAAACGGGATGCACATTGGCCATAAGTGCAGATGCCTGCAATGCTGCAAGCATTGCAGGCATCTGCACACTGTGTGAAAGTCGCTAAGCCATACAGCACTGTAGACTCCAGCCGAAGTTACGACCAGGTGTACACTTGTGTCTTTGACAGCAGACAAAGTAGGTATGTGCTGCCCCAGAGCATTCTCTCAAGCAATGCGCGGTGCATGACGTGAAAGGTGCCCAATACCTTGTGGCTGAGGGCTGCTGCAGAACCTAGGGTGAAGAGTGCAGACCCCCAGAAGAAGGTCCATGCAATCCACCAGGAGATGGCCAGCTTGGGTCCCTTGTTATTATAGTTCCAGAATGCCAACCAGCGCCACCAATGGAACCTTTGCTTGCCCTCTTGTTGAGCTACCTCATGGTGTTGCAACCTTCCTTTCCTGGAGTACCAGTAAACACCGGTGTCAAGGGACAGACAAGTTCAGTATAGCAGTGCCTTGGTTGCACTGAGCCTGGTTGCAACGTGAAGTAGCTGCACACTGACAGTGGAGTACAGCATCAGCAGCATAAGACATCAGCCAGGACAATGAATGAATGCAGAACCGCCGAAGGCTTTACCTTTGTCTCCTATGACTCCAGTGAAACGAGTGGCCATTTGCATCCTCACCTTCATGTCAAGCACTGCAGTTAGTCATGCATGCTCACATGCTGTTTGTGAGCTTGATTTATTTTGCAAAATGAGCAATGTTCAATGTGCCAAAACGGGGCTGGGATTCTGCAGACTTGCCGGGCTCTGCAGACAATATTCAGCAGGCTTGTTGAGCACACACATTGAGTGCAAGCATGATGCCATGAATTTATTTGGCAAAACAATCACCTGCTCAGATGGTCATGAAGCAGCCACAGATGCTGTGAGGAAAATAGGTGACAAAAGGCAGTGCTGTGAAGATGCTGTAATGTCACCTTGTACAGCAGTGATATGCAAAGGCTTGCCATTACGCCAGAAGAATCCATGGTACTGCACCTTGCCTTCCCTGCAAGAGAATGTGATAGTCAACACAAAGAAACTTTGTACCTCATGTCATTCCAGCACAGCTCCAGGGACAGTGCGTACATTATGTCAATATGGGTCACAAACAACAGCATACCACATACTTAATATGATCAGGAACTGGTCTGCCTTGAAAGATGCGGTGCTCCCAAGGGTGTGAGTAGGTGGCCAAATGGTGGTGTTGGTGGTGTTGATGACCGCCCTCGACATCATGATGCGACACGCCGGGTGCGCTATCTCCGATTGCCTGGTGTCCCTTGCCTGCGTGTAGAGTATGAGAACTGTGCAGTCGAAAGTGACTTGCAAACAGCCCGAGCTGCAGCAGGCAGTGAGGAGGTTTTACTGACCTGTTGGGTGGCCATTTTGCTGAACACCTTCGCCATTCTGTTGCAGGCCTGTGCCGTTCATTTCTACGGAAGCCATACGACCGACGAGTTTGCTTGACGACAGCTCGCGGATCTGACTTCGGTGCGACACAACCGTCGAGGGCTTTTAAGCGGGCTGTGCGACTCGCCCAGCGCCTGTGGTGATCACGGCCATGATGTCAAACAACGCCATGAAGCCGACACTGCGATTCGAAATCAAGCCACTGCGTCACCAGCTTCCACCTGTCGAGCTTGGGAGCAGAAGAAGACGAGCGGGCTTGGGCAAAGAAAATGACTTGGATTGAGCGCTAAACATTGCGCCTTGGGAGATGAACTGGCTTCGTTGGAGCCTCCCTCATGGTCATGCAGCAAATCTCAAACATCTGATCTGCAGGCACAGCATAACTGGAAGTTATATGTCAAATTCTGTGAGTTACAACACAACAACTCAAATTGTCACACGGATTATGCAAGCATAGGCGTAAACCCGTGTCCAACAGTTGTGCATTGTTACATCTCCTTGATTTTTAGCACGTCGTCTCTATGATATAGCGCCAGCAAGCGTCGACCGAGGCGTCCTGCTATATCGAGTTTCAGCCACCAGCTGCAGCTTTGCGCCACAGTCGGCGTCAGATGAAAAGCTTTACCACTTCACGAGACATGCCATCGTCAGTAGTGGTGGCAAGACATGCCCAGAGACGGCAGCAGGGGCGCTGCAACTTGTGCACCCACTTGTTCAATCAGTGTGGGATCCACAGCAGCCTCTGCACTGCAGCTTCCTGCTGCAGCACAAGCGCTAGCACCAGTACCAACCTCGTGGATGTTAAACGATCAGGTCTCAATCAGAAAAGGGCAGCATCACGTTTTGGGGAGCCCAGGTTGCAGCTATCTCCAACAAGCAATATGCCCCATAAAGTCAAACTTGCGGAGGGACTAGTACAGCCGCAGCGCTGGTCAAGCGGTACACAGTTATTGCTTTGTGGACCAAAAGACAAGCTGTGTAAATTCAATGCAATATTTGCGGCTATCAGCTTCCCTTGCTCCCTTTTGTCCCAATCTTGTTAGGAAAGTAATGTATTTAGCATCTGCTTCTATGCAGATGCCAGCATGTCAGGTGCCAAAACAGAGCAAAAAGGAAAACAGAGGCCTGACAGGAAATCCTCCTTGCTGTCAAGGCCAACCTCCAGGCTAAGATTGTATGATTCAGACATACGAGAGGAGCTGGTGGACACAATGCTGTTATACAACATACCGTTTGACAAAGACGGTATAGGAGCGTCAACAGACCGTTCACGCAACAGATTCGAAACGTGAGTCACGGCAGCATGTGCATAATATGAGCATGCTTGACTGCAGTTGCATTGCTACAACAGTTGCCTAGCTGCATTTATGACTGCAGTCAATCACGCTGCATACTCTGATACCTTCAGGGCGTCATAACCTCAAAGGATGACTTGTTATGGCTCAACCGAATAACAAGTTGAACTCATCCGATTTTGGTCATGCCTAATTTGATACTTGTGCACCAGACACATGGCTCGTACTGTCAACCCTTGCCACTAATCAAGATGCATGTTTGACCCGTCACCATCCGCCAACTTGCTGCATGCATGCTGCAAGCACGAACCCAATGCAACAATTATCATCCACCATCTTGCAATCTTTCTATTGCATGGCAGGCTGATGCCCAATGGCCCAGATGATAGACGCTACTCGGCTGCTGGTATTCTAGCCCTCAGTTTCGGGCCTCCTGACAGTCACATCAGGCTGCTGTTGACACAAGAGAAGGCTAAGAAAAGCAAGTGGTGTAAGAAGATGGTCAAGAGGGACCTTTGGCGCACAATGCACCCATTCAACATACCAGGTGAGAATGACCCTCCTACTTGCATGTGCAGTTATCCCTTCCCCCTGTGAATGGCGATGCCACTGCCTCAGACTTCAAACCATGTCCTTGCCCCAGCTGCAGCCTGTTTATGGCAAGCAATGCATGTCAATGGTTTGTCCAATATTTTTCAGCCAATACTTTTCGCAGACAGCCAGCCAGCAATTGTGCACTGCCACCTTAGGCAATGTACTGCATCCTTATCTCCATAGACTGCACGCACACCCTTGTGCAAGAGGCAGCCCTGCAGATGCGCTGCACCTGACGGACACACAAATAAATGGCCGTACATGGTACAATGTCACAAAATGCTGTTGGCTCTGTTGTACAACATTGGGTACACTAGGTAGCCAGCAGTCCTCCTCTGTGACGTCGTACTATGTATGGCCGTTTTTGTGTGTCCACATTCAGGTTTCAACATTCAGGTGGCAGGGCATACATGACACTCATTGCTATGGACTGGAACAATGCCTGTTGGGGCAACACATGTCACGACATTCGCAGGCGGCAAGAGGAAGATCATTGACACGGATGCCAAAGCCACGGCTTTGAGAGAGCTGGAGGAGGAAACAGCAGGTGCTCACTCTGAGCATGCCTGGCTTCATGCTCACATTGCGTATGCTTGATTCACATTCGCATACAGTCTGCTATGCACTTGATGCCAATGTACAGCAAGCAGTCGGGTTCAGGTCTCCAGCTCTTGAAGTTGTGTCTCAGCTTTGGGCTTGTCTTGTCAGGAGTGAGGTGTTGTAGGTTTGCATGACACATTGTCAAGCTGGCATGGTGAGTCCACAGATCAGAGTGGACAACATGCCCAGAGTTTAGGACTCACCGGTCAACACCCGGTCATCCATGCTTTGTATCAGACATTGGATGGAGTCCTGTATGCTGATTGCAGGCTTGCTCACCAGCAGCAATGTGGACCTTGCCCAGGCAGCAACCCATTTTGGACCTCCTTCCAACTACTATGCATTTACGTGCAAGCTGGAGGGGCAGGTATTGCACTTGCTGCTTTTGATGGGCCACAGGATATGTCTGTACACCTGGACATGGCCATTTGCTGTACACTGCTGCAGCCACTGCTTAGGCATCATACGTGATGTCTGCATGGCGGCTGATGCTCCTCATGACGCTGTGCAGCCATTGTGTTCTACCACAAGTATGGCCTGCATCAGCCTGCATGCATCCACAATCTGATATTCAGCGTGACGGTTGATGCCAACCTGCCTGTCCAGCTGGCGATGCTTGTCTGTATCAGAGCCTTCATGCACCATCTGTATATCTCAGGCCAGCACAACACTTCCACCTGACTGTTTGAAGAGAAAGGCAGGACAAACGTGCACAAGTGCTTAAGAGTCAGCTGTGTCAAAACCGAGTCTCTGCAAATGCTTGGTCAGCTTTATGCACTAATAGAACCTTTATCTGGCAGGATGATCTGCCAGAGAGGTTTGCTAGCCTCATAGCAGACCCGCCAGCAGACATGAAGGCATGCAGAAGTAAGGCCCTGATATGGATGCCTGTGCGTGAGTTGGCTAGGTATCCACAACCCCTCTGCATGCTTCTGCAACTGTGGCATGTGCATCCTCATACCTGCTTGTGCATCCTCACAGCAGTGCAGCATGCTGTCGTCAGGCTCTATGCAGAAGCCACCATTTTGCACAGCATGTGCAGTGCAGCATAGAGTGGTGCATGCTTCCAAAGTTTGCGCTCGGGGTATGATGGCTGCAAGGGGCGCTGGTGTACAAGACACATTCGTAATTTGATTTTTTGGATGGCTTTTGCAAGGGAATGTCTTTTAATACGAGAAGGTGTCGCTTTTAGGAACTGGTGTGGTTGCATAGTCTCTGCTTTTCAGTCTGGCAATCGTGACTTTTAGACATCGGCGGGGCATAAGTAGGATTAGACATACCTAGCAGCAGGTACTCAGCAAGAAAACAGCCAGAACACCTGTGGTGGATGTTATTGTTAGTATATTATTGCTTTTGGTCAGGCAATGGTGACTGAATGCATGCAGGTGGCCAAGGAGTGACTTTCTGGATAGGCTCTTCAATGGGACTTCCATTCCGGCATGGCTATGTGCTCAACAACAAGAGCATGACCTGCTCCAAGAGCAAGCGCAAGAGCAACCCCTGCTGGGTGACTTGCCCTAGGCCAAAGCAGAAGGCCTGATGGGCACTGCATGCTGCTTCGCCATTGGCACACGCCAGGACACGCATGCATTTTGCAGCGTGATCCGGCAAGGCGATGTGCAAAGCTTGATCAGGCTCTGGCTGGCATGATTGAGCTTCTGCAGGAGGGGCTTTATTCTGTATGCGATTGTGCTGTACCACTTGTGGATGGCAGCCAAACAATGCCTTGATCTTGACCACGGCTGGATCAACACTGTAATGAGGCAGCACAGCCTGGACCACAGCTGGGCAGAAGGGTTCAGAGGGTCAGTCAGCTTGGCAGTCCCCACAGCTGGAGGGCTGGCCCCATAACCAGGCCACAGGTTCTTTGCAGCTTCATGAGCGCCACTGCTGGACAGCAGCCTGGCCCACAGCCAGGCATCTAACTCACCGTGGTTCTCGGTTCCCAGCCCAAAGCTCAGCGCAAGGATGCAAAATCAGTTTGACAATGTCACACATGGAAACCGAAAGAAGTTGCCACTGCCATGAGGCACAGTTATGCTCCTGGGCCTGGCAGCCTGGCATTGATGTGTCATGCAATCAGGTATGTGCTGCCAATGGTCTGACATTGTGACGTCCCACTAACAATTTGTTTGCATAGGCATGCTGCATTCAGTCTCCCTGCATATATTGGTAAGCTGTTTTCAGCTGTGCTGATATGTCCTCACGATGCATACAAGCTGTCCCAAGGTGTCTTGACAAAATTTTCTTCTCTAGCATGATACAAGCAAACCACAGTACAGCGGACTGCTGCAGGTGATCAAGACTGGTCTTGGTCTGCTAGCATTTTTTTGCTGCAGACCGTGAGCTGTCAGTGGCAGGGCTATGCAAAATTGCAACCCACCATTCAATTTGTTGAAAATGCGTGACTAATCTGACTAGTGGAATATCATGAGCAAGTGTTGCTTACAAAGCATCAGACAGGCATGTTGCAGCAAGGCTCCTGATTGAAAGGCCAATGCAATACTGGCCAGGATGGGTGTCATCAGTGCTTTGACCAAATAGTGATAGGCTGGAACCATGATCATGTACATGTGACGTATGCAGTAGCCTATACAATCTGCTGCTTTCTGTGTAGCAACACTCATACAGACTTGGTGAAGTGCACGTACATCTTCATTCAAAGGCAAGATACACTTAATTTTTGTTGCTGTGCAGACTTGTCAATGCAATGCATGCATGCCATGCACATCATTGATCAAGGCTGCCAAAGTGAAATACAATGTGGCAACATATGTGTAGTTAGAGCCCTTTGACACAATACTACATTGTTAGTACGTGTGTATGCATGCCTTCCCCAACAGAATCTCATGCTTGCTCTGCCAGCGCAATGATCTGATCTCCAGCTTGCAGAACCTGCTGTTGATCAGCACTGGGCGCAGATATCACAGTCCCATCCTGTAGAACGTACCCCAGAGCTGTCTCTTGGTGTTGCCGCGCTACTTCTGAGACCTCTGAAAACGTCATGGGGGTGTTTGAGTTTGTCGGCAGGTTGTATCTACTGGGATGCCGCAAGTATATCTCAGCACCTGTGCATCATGCCAACACATTTTGAATACACACTGGCAGCCGCAAATACAAGAGTGTTTGTTTGCAGCCAATTTACTTACACAAGTGCAGGATCTCACACAATATGTTGTGACAAAACAAGGCAACATAGCAACAGCAAGCTTGGTCGGGAAAGGTATCAAAACGAGTCAGCATCATCATGCTAGTGACTACTGCTAAGCCTTGGCATACATATGACTGATGTGGCAGGCCTTAAAATGCTTTGTGAGAGATCAATGGAATCCAATAACTGAGTTCCATGACTGAAACATACCTTGTGCATCAAAGAGGTCATTCATGACACTCAGCAACTCAGGCTGCACTGAGACCTGAGTCAACAGCCCACTCAGCAGCTCATCAGGAAGCAGCACATCCACATCCATTACCACACCTTGCCTTCCCTCCCTCTCTATTGTCCCACCACCATCTAGTTGCTTATGCCCCTGAGCCTTGACACTGGCATGCCCAGATGTTCCATGTGATACATGCTGATGCTGATTGTCAGTGACTGCTTCCACAGCTCCAAAGTCCTTTTGGCTGTTGCCAGCTGCTTTGTGACTGTGGCTGGTTATGTAATTGATCAGCTCTATGGTACGTGGATGCCGCACTGGAGCAACCACATGCAGCGGTGTTGTGCGGCCAGATTCCGTTGCCAAGTCCTGCAGCTGTATGAGCGATGCCACCACCTACACAATGCACAACATGCAACACACATTCGAATCATGACCTCAACGATTGTGTACGTTGCTATGGGCGCGTGCAGCATGTGTGTGCAATCATATGTGCTCACTGTCTCAACTGACTATGTGAGTCAAGAGGTACATCATCAGCTTGCATGGGCGGAAAATGCCGTATGAGCCCAGAAAGCCGTCTGGTCTGCAGGCCAGTATGCTTCAAAACAGAAACGCGATAAATCCACCAAATCAATGACCATTACATGGGCTTGAATTGACCGTACCAGACAGGCAGGTGATAGGCAGGTGACAATGATAAGATGCCTACTGAGGCAAAAACTTGCCTCAGCAGGTCTGGCGAGACACTGGGAGTGAAGAGTGTTATCACCTGTGTTTCATTTAGTATCTTACAGGCTGGGGTGTGGAGCCAGTTGAAAACGAATTAAATGAAATCGGGGGGAGAAATCCTGTGCATCTGCATCATTGTCTGCAAGGGAATGCAAAGGCATCCTCAGGATGACAGCATCAGCTTCTGCTACGCCTGCCTGTAGAGACAAGCGTAAGCATAAGAAATGAGCATCAATGATTGATTGGTGGTCAAGCTCACTTACCAGTGCTAATGGAATCTGACAGTTGCTCATCACATGCTGCACAATCTCATAGCAACCGAGCAAAGTACTGTACCTCTAAGAGGATTTGGAGGGAAGCGTGGCTTCCCTTCAAATGCCGACAGCGGCAGTTGCCACACTCTGATGGCAGATCATCAGGCTCATCTGGACTGACTATCGTCACGGTAGATCCAGGCGGTGCAAAATCCCCTAGACCGCTGACTAAACCCTCCACAGTCTGGTCCACATTCCAGCCTATCACCACCATGTCCTTTTTATGCGTCTGCAGGGATGGAACTGTTATTCAAAAGTCTTGAATGGACAAGCCAGGGAGGAACAGCATTGAGTCACAGGTTGCAGTTTGGTAGCTGCACATGTACTTTGTGATCCACAGGTGCAGAAAGGACTTGTAACAGATATGTTGCTACTCCAAACCATTACTATCACATGCAGAACTACAAAAGTGAGAACCAACAAGAGACTAGGTTTGCAACAGCCCACTGCTCAAGGCTGTGACGCAGCATGGTGATGCTGCACACAAAACCGCATCAACTGGCATGACATGGAATGCGACAAGGCAGGTGCATGAGCTCCAGGCCTACCTCTGGATTCTCCTGTGGTGCAGCATGAGATGCTGAGAGGCGTGTGTTGACAGGAAGACTGGCGCGCGCCCTTGCCTTGTACATGGCCTGGTACATGTACATATAAATTCTGGGTAATATTTTTGTTTTGGTTAAATAACACTTCTTTACTGTACAAACTGACAAACAATGCAATCGTTATCTGGCGACCTGTGAACAAACTCTGACACAAAAATAGCACTCTTGCATCAAGCTTGGGGTTGCATGAGAAAGAGCTGCTGCATCTAGCTTTAGTGGCCCTGCACGCTACACGAGGTTGTCACCACTGTTCTCATTTTCTGGATATTCATGCTACATGAGGTCATCACTACTATTCCCATTGTCTGGATGTTCATGCTACAGGTCTATGCAAACCTGTCCTTGCAAGTTGTGCCTCATTCTGCAAAGCTCTGATGCATCTTGCTTCATGCTGGGCCAGAAAGCTGCATACACGCTGTATGAGAAAGCCACTCAAACTGAAGGGGCAAAAAAAGGCATGCATGTACCGTTCAAAGTCTACACAGGTTTTGGCATACAGTTGTCTCTGAGGATTCACTGTTGTTCTTGTATAAGAACTTGCTGTCACCTGCTTGGATGGCTTGACATCTGGTGTGCTTGACAGGAACACAAGCCTGTGATGCGTGTCCAGCAGGCAGTCATCAGAAGGGTTCAACTTGGCTTGACCAGTCTTGGTGTCCATCACACCACACAGCACTGCATTGTCAAAGCTCCTGCGTGCTTCTGCGTAAGACTTGCGCAACAAGGCGGGAAACATGTCCTGCAACAAGGCGGGAAACATGTTCTGCAACAAGGAGGGGAACACGTTCTGCAACAAGGAGGGAAACACATTCTGCAACAGCACTGCAGCTCAGACCAGTTTGCCAAAGCTTGCTAGCTGCTGACATCTTTGTAGTAATAAGATGCGCTTGTCTCTGACTAAGCAAGCAGATGACTGCCACCAGGCAACAAACACATGTCAAGCAAGCAGACAAGGGATGCTAAAAGGATACAATAAACTTTAGGGTCCTTAAAACTTTGTGCTCGTTAGGATACCAAAAACGTAAAACTAAAACTAATCCAACAGGCAGTTACCAGCCAGAGCAACAGTATGTGGGCCCATGCAGCAGAATAAGTGACCCGGCAAGACAGCCAGCTGTACCAATGCAGACTCGGTGTCATGTGAGTGACAGTACTGCTGAGGTTGGCCTCACCTTGAGATAGAACTCGGCGCTGGTTTGCGTCTGAAGCAAGATCTGGCTGTATACTTTGCCCAGTCCTGGCTGCACAGCACATTGAGAGATCAACCTGCATCAGACCAGACAAACAGAAAATTACAAGGTCTTCGGGATACAGATACGTCACTTTTTTTAAGGTGAAACGTCCCTTCTGCAGCGTCAATCTGTACTAAAAGTCCGTGGACTAGTAAACGGCGCTCTTACATTGGGGAGATATGATACGCTGATCAGATGCATGTGCTATGGGGTAGCATTTGTAGGACTGATAGGGAATGGCCCCTTGCAGGCAAAGCATGTTTTCATCTTGGCTGATGGCTGGGGCAAAAGGCAGACCAGTTGCGCTGATCTCATGGGCCCCTGACCAACTGCTTTCGTTCGTGCTTGCGCCATACACAGACATTCAGGTGATTCATGATAACGCGTGTCACAGCACCTGTTGATAATGTCGTTGGCAGTCTGTAGTAGCATGCAGGTTTTGCAGCAGCAAATATTGATGAAAGAGAGGCTGTGACTTTCCTCAGATCTCTATCAGCTCTTCACGGAACAAAAGACCTTCAAGACGTTATCAAAATTGCTTTTTTGAAGTACATTCAAATCTGCATTAGCTTTAACACCCTAGTCACAAAAAATCAGCAAGCTGCATGTACCTGTCCATGCGCTCTTGATCCTTCATCTCGATCAGGCCCAGGTTCATGTGCTTTGGCAAGGAGCCCTGGGTTGCAATGGCCAGCAGGGCATCACCCTCTGTGCTGTCAGGGCCGCTCTGGATCAGCAAGTTCTGCCCAGCCTGGCAGAGGGGTCACAGAACCATTTCACACGCGCGCAATATGACAGCAACTACGTCTCACAAGGCTGCGTTAGAGTCTGCAGTGCATTCAGCCGTGCAGGACATCCTTGACCATCTATACAGCAACTCTGACGCTACTTGGTTCAATCAGGAGATGCACAGGACCGATGTGGCCAAAAAGTGAAAGAATTTTGTGCTTTCAGCTCGCTCCTGCATTCTCACGATGATGGCCTCCACCTTTTGTGATGCCTGCAGCTCCACAGGCAGCCACAGGTGGGGAAGGTTCCTTTGTATACTGATGCTCTCAAAGTAGTTGAGGGATTGTTTTACATGTATGAGCTGTGTGTGCATAGCTAGAGGAAACCATAGTGTGAGCCTGATGGCATGGATGCCACTTTCCATCCCATACTTGTCAAGATAGGGACAAAGTATCACATACAGTGCCTACTTCGTGCTGGATTGCAGCGTGTATGTCATAGCTGCTGAGCATATGCAAAAAAAGGATACAAAAAAGCTTTGTATGTAACTCTGACCAATCTCAATTCTTGAGCGATCTGTTTAAGAAGCCTGTGGGATCAGGTACTGGGAGGCTTGCATGCTGAGGCCTCACATGACTCTTGACCAGCTCATGAAATATTTTGGCTATTGTCTAAACAGCTGAACAGCATAGTCAGGATCAACTCTTTGCTGAGTGAATCACATGGCTCGAGAGGTGTTTTGAGAAAAGGAAAGCAGGAAAGAACACACTACGCCTTTTGGCGTCAATTGAAGAAAGCCGGAGGGTGAGGTACGTTGGGCTTCCTTAAGGGGTGAGGTATTTTGCCCTGTTCTCTGAGCATTGCTCTGAGTTGCTGCAGATTCTGAGTTTTGCTGGCAAATTGTCATTGGACAATGTAGTTCACAGACAGAATTGACCATAGAGAAGGTATTGCAGTTATGTGTAGGAAAACAGACATGTTTATCTTGTCTCTTGCATGCACGTCAATGGCTTGGCTGCAGTCCATCCCAGGCAGAACAACTTGGGCATAAATCATCCCCCCCCTCCACTCCCACTCCACACACACCCTCCCACCCTCACCCCACCCCACATACACCCTATGGTTGGCTCATCAGCTGAACCACTTTGTTGCATCCTTGTACAGCCAATTTTGCATGTCAATGCTAGGGACTTGGTCCGCCACCT
>JAABUH010003458.1_pt1 | contig 13544 bp, 16 predicted proteins | sample 5559121 | NCBI WGS metagenome assembly JAABUH01 (sample SAMN10711871, study PRJNA513364) | rock metagenome | isolation source: Antarctica rocks | place: Antarctica: Victoria Land, Battleship Promontory nord | collected 2015-12-28 | reverse complement strand
TGCGAAGGGGAACCACATAGACGGCTACTATGCGGTGGGCGGGTTCACGTTCGGTCAGACGGGGACGCATCCTTTGACATTGGCGGCTCAGTACGACGTGTTGCGGCGTGGGGAGGGTGCTGGGGGCAGCCGTTTCTACACGGACGAGAACGTGGGTTACGGAGCGTTGTACAACTTGGACAAGGCGACGCGGCTGCGGGTATGGTACGAGCGTGCGGACGAGGTGGCTCATTTGCCGGGGACGGCCAAGCCTCCGGTCTACGGGCTGTTCACCGGCGAAATCCAGGTCAAGTTCTAGGCAAGTTCGGTCTTGTAGGGAAGGCGAATAGAAGGTTCGCCCTTCTCTCCGCTCTCGCACGTTTCTAAGGAGAAAGTTTCGCAATGCTTGAATCAATCACCAAAACGCTCAAAGGCGCTGTCCTGGCCGCTCTGAGCCTCGTCGTCCTCGGCGGCGCGGCGGCGCAGGCGCAAGTCAACGGCGCGGGCGCGACCTTCCCCGCCCCACTTTATCTCAAGTGGTTCCAGGAATACCACCAGGGCGGCGGCCCCGCCGTCAACTACCAGGCCATCGGGTCCGGCGGCGGCATCAAGAACATCACTGCCCATGCCGTGGACTTCGGCGCGTCCGACGCGCCCATGAACGCGGCGGAGATGAGCGCCGCCCCCGGCATTTTGCACATCCCGACGGTGGCGGGGGCAGTCGTGGTCGCCTACAACGTCCCCGGCGTCGGCCCCGGCATCCAGCTTACACCCACCGTGATCGCAGACATCTTCCTGGGTAAGATTACCAAGTGGAACGACCCGGCCATTACCAAGCTAAGTCGTGGCACTAAGTTCCCTGCCATCGACATTCGTACCACACACCGTTCCGACGGGTCAGGTACGACCAACATCTTTACGACCTATCTCGCCGAAACGAGCGCTGACTGGGCGAACAGCGTCGGCGCGGGCAAGTCCGTCCACTGGCCGAACGGCCTGGGCAACAAGGGCAATCAGGGCGTCGCGCAGTATATCAAGACGAATGAGGGCGGCATCGGGTATATTGAGCTGAACTATGCGGCCACGAACGTAATCCCCTACGCTGCTGTCCGCAACGCGCGAGGCAAGGGCGTTTACCCCACCGTCGAGAGCACCACGCTGGCAGTGGACGCCGTGCCGCTGCCCGCCGACTTCCGCAAGGTCGTCGTCAACACGTCGGCACCGGGCGGCTACCCGATCACCGGCTTTACCTACCTGCTGGTCTACCGGAACGGCACCAAGCCGGAAGTCAAAAAGATGCTGCAATGGATGCTGACGACGGGGCAGAAGGATGCCGCCCCGCTGTATTACGCGCCCCTGCCCTCCGGCGTGCGGCAGCGCGCACTGGCCGCCGTCGCGTCCATTCGCTGACAAGCGGTGTGACCGTATCACGAGTAAGCCGTTTTTGCCCTTGCCTGTCCTATCGTGCTGATAGGAAGGCAAGGGCCAGGCTGTCTCTGGAGAAATGAACCCTATGGCTGATCGCGCCCCGAGTGTCCCTCTCAGCAGCGCCCCGCCGACGGCGGCGACTCGGGCGCCTTCGACCGTCCAGCCCCGCCGACTCACCCCCGGCGCGACATTGGCCCGGTTTGGCGACCGGATCTACGCCGCCGTCACGTTTCTGGCCTCTTTGAGCATCTTCGCGATCATCCTCTGGCTGGTCTGGCAGCTCACCGGCGCCAGTATGCAATCCATCCACCACACGGGCCTGTCGTTCATCACCAAGTCGGACTGGAATGAAGAAACGGATAGCTACCACGCGCTGCCGTTCATCCAGGGCACTCTATACTCGTCGTTTATCGCCCTCGTTTTGGCCGTGCCTGTCAGCGTCGGCGCGGCCATTTTCCTGTCCGAACTGGCCCCGCGCTGGATTCGGACGCCGGCAACCTTTTTAATCGAGCTTCTGGCAGCCATTCCCAGCGTCGTGTACGGGCTGTGGGGCATCTTCATCCTGATCCCGTTCCTGAAAGTGTTCATCTTCAAGCCCGTTCTGAACTCGCGCCTGCCGCACCTGCCGGTCATCGGCGGGCTGTTCGGCGGTCAGGCGGCGGGGTATTCCATGCTGGCGGCGGGCGTGATCCTGGCGATCATGGTGACGCCGTTCATCACCGCCGTCACGCGCGACATCCTGCGGGCCATTCCCCGGTCGCAGCGCGAAGGCTCATATGCCCTGGGCGCGACGCAGTGGGAGACCATCGCCCAGGTCGTCATCCCCTACGCCAAGTCCGGCATCATCGGCGCGGTCATTCTGGGCCTGGGCCGGGCGCTGGGCGAGACGATGGCGGTGACCATGCTGATCGGGAACCAGGCGCCGAACACCAAGTCGGGCATCTCGTTCTCGCTGTTCGACTCGGGCTACACCATGTCCAGCGTCCTGGCGAACAAGTTCAACGAGGCCATTCCCGGCCTGAACATCTCCGCCCTGGTCGAGATCGGCCTGGTCCTGTTCTGCGTCACCATCGTCGTGAACATCTGCGCGCGGCTTCTGGTCTTCTACACGGCCAAAGACGTGCAGGGAGGCAAGTAGTCCCATGAGCGTGGCTGTTTCACAGAATTCCCCGCCTGATGCCGCCCCGCGCGCGCGCGGCGGCAGCGTCGGGCGGCGCAAGCTCGTCAACAAGCTGATGCTGACGCTGTGCATGGTGGCGGCGGGATTGGCGATCCTGATCCTGGGGCTGGTGCTGTTTTTCCTGCTCTCTAAAGGCTTTAGTTCGCTCCACCTGACGCTGTTCACGCGCCTGCCGGACAATGTTGACCCCAAAAACGGCGGCATGGCGCAGTCCGTGTTCGGGACTCTGGTCCTGCTCGGCACCGCCTCGGCTATCGGCCTCCCGCTGGGGATTCTGGGCGGCATCTACCAGTTGGAAGCCAAAGGCCGGTTTGCTTCTCTTGTCCGGTTCTTCACGGATGTCCTGAACGGCATCCCGTCCATCGTCATCGGCATCTTCGCTTACGCCGCCGTCGTCGCGCCCACCGCCGCCCGTCATCCCGGCTCGGGCTTCTCGGCCTACGCGGGGGGCTTTGCGCTGGGCATCCTGATGGTGCCGACCGTCATGCGGACGACCGAAGAGATTTTGCGCCTGGTCCCGTTCTCGCTCCGCGAGGCTTCGCTCGGCCTGGGCGCGACCCGGTGGCGGACCATGTGGAGCGTCGTCCTGCCCGCCGCGCGCGGCGGCGTCATCACGGGCATCATGCTGGCCCTGGCCCGCATCGCCGGCGAGACCGCCCCGCTGCTGTTCACGATTTTGGGCAGCGAGTACTTTTCTACGCATAAAGTCGCCGGGCTGAAGCTGCCGACCCTGAACGCGCCGATTGACGCTCTCCCCTTACGCATCTATAACTACTCGCAGGACGTCAGCATTGACAAGCAGAACCTAGCCTGGGCCGCCGCCGTCGTCTTGATTTCGCTGATTTTAGTTCTCAGCATCGCCGCCCGTTTCGCGACCCGCAGCAACATGATGGAAGAAAAGTAATTCTTATGGCTGAAACGACTACCCAACACCCCGGCTCCATCCAGGAGATTGCGCGCGGGCAGTCCGCCGCGCCGGCCCCGCCCAAAGTCCTGGCCGAAAACGTGGACTTCTATTACAGCGCGTTCCAGGCCCTCAAAGGTGTCAACATCGTTGTCCCGGACCGCCAGGTGACGGCCCTGATCGGGCCGTCGGGCTGCGGCAAGACCACCTTCCTGCGGACCTTGAACCGCATGAACGACCTGATTGATGGCACGAGGCTGACCGGCAAGATCACCGTGGATGCCGAAGACATTTATGACAAGCGCGTGGACGTTGTAGACCTCCGCAAGCGGATCGGCATGGTCTTCCAAAAGCCGAACCCGTTCCCGATGTCTATCTACGACAATATCGCCTACGGCCCCCGCATCCACGGCCTGACCAACCGCAAAAAAATCAGCGAGATCGTCGAGCGGACGCTGCAAGGGTCCGCCCTGTGGGATGAGGTCAAGGACAAGCTGAAGCAGTCCGCCTTCGCCCTCTCCGGCGGCCAGCAGCAGCGCCTGTGCATCGCCCGGACGCTGGCCGTCGAGCCGGAAGTCATCCTGATGGACGAACCCTGCTCGGCTCTGGACCCCAACTCCACCTTCCGCATCGAGCAGCTCATGGAGGACCTGAAGAAGCAGTACACGATCATCATCGTGACCCACAACATGCAGCAGGCCGCCCGCGTCTCGCAGAAGACCGGCTTCTTCCTGCGCGGCGAATTGAAAGAGTTCGGCGACACGGACCAGATCTTCACCAACCCCAAGGACAAGGACACCGAGGCGTATGTCTCGGGGCGGTTCGGTTAAGATGTCGGGGCGCGATTTATCGCGCCCACGTTCTTGGCCAGGTCCCGGTTCTCTGCCGGGGCCTCGGGAACCGGCATCGGAAATGCCGGTCTATTGAAGGTATCTAATGCTCCAAAAGCGATATTCTCCTTTGTTCCGCGTGGCGCTGGCCCTGTCCTTCATGCTCACGCTTTTCCTGTGTACTTGTATCGGTCAAGCGCATTCTCCAAGTCGTGCTCGTTCCTCAAGGCGTGCTCATTCCTCAAGTCAAGCCTCTCTTGCGGAGATGGCGAGACGGGTGATTCACTACAGAGGAGGCCGGAAGCCCTATGTTCTTCTCACGCCGGCGGCGGCGCTTCCTTACTACACGCAGGACCAATATCAACTGCCGGGAGTTGACGGCAGTTTCTCGCGTCGAACGCCGAGGGGCACTGTTTCTGTGTACTGGATGATTGATTCCGTTCTTGAGGATGGATCGATGCTTGTCAGAACGGGACCAAACGCTCCAAACAATGAAACATCGGAGCCACAAGTGATGCATATCGCCATCATCTCCCCCAAGGCTCTTCCAGTTGTCTTAGAAGTTCAAGAGCCCTACTGGACCGGATGGACTCATGTGAACGGGCATCGGTTATCTTACTTCAATACTCAATCGGTGCCGAACAATCCCGTTGTGAAGCGTATCAAGCTGGGCGGCGGCCTTAATCTCCTCCAAGCAGGAGTCAACTGGGGCGAATAGCTTCTCCAGGTTGTTCTGCTTGACTTGCGCTTTTGGCAGAGATAACAAGTATGGACTGCACCCTTGAAGTGAGACACCAGGTTGAAGGACGAAAGTCGCTCCGCGACTGAGGACGAGACAGGAGGGCGCAGCAAGACCCGGAGGGCGCAGCAAGCGGCGCCCCTACGATCTTGATCTTCAGTCGCGGAGCGACTTCCATCGGTTAATAGGCCAGCATTTCCAATGCCGGTTCCCCCTCCGTCCCCCCCTCGCGCGCCGCCCCCATTTCCGTGCTATAATGTCTTATGTCTGTTGAACCCCCCGGCCTCCGCATCATCTTCTGCGACCCCTACCTGCCGCTGGTCGAAGCCTGGCAAGCCTACTTCCCCGGCCTGCCCGATGTGTCCGTCACCTGCGACAACATCTTCACCCTCGAAGCCGACGCCCTCGTTTCCCCCGCCAACTCCTTCGGGCGCATGGACGGTGGCCTGGACGCCCAGATTGTCGAGTTCCTGGGCGAAGACATCGAATCCGAAGTCCAGCAGCTCATCCGCGACCGGCACGACGGCGAATTGGTCGTCGGGCAGGCCGAGATCATCATCACCCAGGCCACCCAGTTCCCCTTCCTCATCGTCGCCCCCACCATGCGCGTGCCGCAGAACGTCAGCCGGACCGTCAATGCCTACCTCGCCTTCCGCGCCGCCCTGCGCGCCGTCCGTGCCTTCAACGAGGAGCACGGCGACATCATCCAGACCCTGCTCGTGCCCGGCCTGGGCACCGACAACGGCTTCATGCCCCCCTTACGGGCCGCCCGCCAGATGCGCGCCGCCTACGACCAGGTGATGCTTGGGGCCGCTCCCAACATGGACATCTCCCTGGACGCCGGCGCGGACAGCGACGACAAAACGAAGCTGCGGGCGAGCGAGGCGAAACCCCCGGAGGTCAGTTGATGCGTCCAATAATTCCAATCTCCCCTATCAAGTATGCCTTTGCGGTAACGATACCCCTGGCTCTTGCACTTTCTGTTCAAGGAGCGCCTGGACGGCCTAAGTATGTCAATAACGCCGCACTGACTCAGGCGTTTATAAGAGCGGTGTCTGCTGGCAATCTGCGGAAGATGCAGATATTGCTGTCTGAGAGCGTGAATCCAGCAGCAACAGGCGAGAACGGTGAGATCGCACTTTATTTGGCAGCAGACGGCGGCCTGACCCGCAGTGTCAACTTCCTGTTGGATCATGGAGTGTCTGCTAAAAATAAGAACGGAGATGAGGCTTTGTTCGCGGCTATTTGTGATGGTCACACCGGCGTCGTCAAGGCTCTGTTGAGGCATGGGGCGAACGCCAACGCCAGAGATAGTGACGGAGCCATGCCGTTGATGATCGCGTGTTTCTATGACACTCACGAAGGTGTGATTGGACAGTCCCCTGACATTGTCAGGTTACTGCTACTTTACAAAGCCGATGTCAAGGCAAAAGATAACCATGGCAAAACTGCTCTCATGTATCTAAAGAACGCTCCAAACGCCAGAACACATGGAATGCTCCTGAAGGCCGGGGCAGTCAAGTAGCCGTGAGGAAGCAAGACCAATTCAGCCGTGACCTGCTCGCGTGGTACGACGCCCACAAGCGTGACCTGCCCTGGCGGCGGCTGGCGCATGACCCGTATGCCGTTTGGGTGTCGGAGATCATGTTGCAGCAGACGACGGTAGCCGCCGTGATCCCCTTCTATCACAAGTGGATGGCGCGGTTCCCGACCGTGCAAAGTCTGGCCGACGCGCCCTTGGACGACGTGCTGAAGCACTGGGCGGGGCTGGGGTACTACGCCCGCGCGCGGAACCTGCACAAAGGGGCGCAGGCGGTCGTGGCGGAACATGGGGGGCGGGTGCCGTCCGACCCCAAGACGCTGCTGGCCCTGCCGGGCATCGGGCGGTACACGGCGGGGGCCATTCTTTCCATTGCCTTCAATCAGGAAGCGCCCATCTTAGATGCGAATGTCATTCGGGTCCTGTCCCGTGTCCATGCCGTCACGGGCGACCCGAAGACCTCGGGCCAGACGCAGGCCGAACTGTGGCGGCTGGCGGAAGAGGCCATCCCGAAGGGCAGGGCAGGGGACTTCAACCAGGCAATGATGGAACTGGGGGCGCTGATCTGCGAGGCGGGTGCGCCCAGATGCGGCTCGTGCCCCGTCAGCGCCGAGTGCAAGGCGCGGCTGCTGGGCGATCCGACAGCCTACCCGCAGTTCGCGGGCGTCAAGAAGTGGCTGGATGTGGAGGACGTGTCGGTCGCCGTTCGGAACATGGCGGGGGAAGTCCTACTGGTGCAGCGTTCACCGGAGCTTTCGCTCTGGGGCGGCCTGTGGGAGCTGCCGCGCGCGACCCTTCAGGACGGGGAGGGGTTAGAGCCGTGCGCGGCGCGGGCGGCCTGCGAAAGCGTCGGCGTGGCCGTTCAGGGGCTGACGCCGTTCGGCCAGCTCAAGCACGTCGTCGCCAACCGGCGGATCATGCTGCACGGGTACGAAGCGGCAATGGCGGATAGGTCCGCGCCCCAGCTTGTAGGCTGCGTCCGGCTGGCCTGGGTGACGCGCGAGGCGTTGGCTGGGTATGCGCTGGCGACGCCGCAGGTCAAGCTGACCGAATTGCTGTGGCGGCACGAGGCGCAGGGGCGGCTGGAGTTCTAAGCAACCGTGTGGGTGGAACGCCAATCCGGCTAATTGAGGTACTATTCCGGGGGCGGCTGCTTATGCCGGGCGTGACGCGGGTGGACGCGCCGGTTTCGTCCCCCTTCCCTCGCCGTGCTGAGAGGCAGTCATAGTGATCTACAAAAAACTCTTGGTTATCATTCTCCTGGCTTGCTCATCATACGTCGCCGGGGCAGCGTATTCAAAGCCTCAAAAACCGGCACGCCGAACAGTAGTCGTTGACGTGCCGGAGCGCACCCAAGATGCGTTCATCCTGAAGTCGGACACGAACAGGGTGATGACGCCGATGGAGTGGAAAAAACTAGCCCTGGCTTTGGAAGAAGTCAAAAAGCTGAAAGTCGGGATGACTCGCGGAGATGTTCTCAAGGATTTTTGTCCTCTATCAAACGAAATTTACAGTATCGGAGACCGGAGGTACTTCTTCAAAGCTTACCCAGATTTAGTCGTGGCCTTAAGGTTCCAGACAACTGGCCCCGGCGACAGCTCCCGTGTCCGCATAGACCCTGAACTTATTCATCGTTTCGACGCTTACAAGTTAGCGGATTACTCCGGGTATGTGATTGATGTTGTGACCAAGATCAGCCTGTATTACACAGGGCCTGCCCTGGAGAAAAGGCATATAGTCGTGTTGTGATGAGTGTCCGATGCCAGCAGTCTGTGCTGGTGTAAGGCTCAATCCCGCACACTTTACCGGGTAACGTCAAACCCTTTCGTTTCCTATAATAGCAGTGTGAATGAGCTTCTGACAGCCAAACCCCGCATCCTGGTCGTGGACCATGAGCCGATGGGCCGGACCCTGCTGGACGCCGTGCTGCGAACCGACAACCGCTACGACGTTCTGACGGCCTGCGACGGGCGGCAGGGGCTTGAAAGTGCGCGGTCGGCGCGGCCGGATCTGGTCATGCTCTGCGCCCACCTGCCGCCCGCCGAGGACGGTCAGGACGGCTTTGCGGTCTGCCGCAGGCTCAAGGAAGAGGCGCGGACCCGGCGCATCCCGATCATCCTGATCATGGCCCAGACGACGACGCCGGAGCGGGTCCAAGGGCTGGAAGCGGGGGCTGATGATTTTGTCGCCAAGCCGTTCAACCGGATCGAGCTGCTGGCGCGGGTGCGCTCCCTGCTGCGGATCAAGGCGCTCAACGACCAGCTCGACGAGGTGGAAGATGTCATCTATTCCCTGAGCCGGGCCATCGAGGCGCGCGAAGGGGACGCGGAGCAGGAAGGCTCCACCCGGCGCGTGACGGCTTACGCCCAGGCGCTGGGCCGCGAGCTGGGGCTGAGTGATGAGGCGCTACGGCTGCTCGGCCAGGCGGCGATGCTGCGCGATGTCGGCAAGATCGGCCTGCCGGACACTCTCCTGCAAAAGCGCGGTGCGCTCGACGACCAGGAGCAGAAACGGATGCAGCGGCACACGGTCGTGGGCGAGCAGATTATAGCCCCCTTGCGCTCCACGGCGGCCTTGCTGCCGATCATCCGGCACCACCACGAGCGCGTGGACGGCAGAGGCTACCCCGATGGCCTGGCCGGCGATCAGATTCCCCTGGGCGCGCGCATCGTCGCCATCGCCGACGCTTACAACGCCATGCTGTCCCCTCGACCGTACCGGCCCGCGCTCACCCCCGAAAAGGCGCTGCAAACGCTGAAATCCGGGGCGGGCAAGCAGTGGGACGCTCCCCTGGTCGCCCTGTTCGTCGCGTGGGCCTGCCGCCAGCCCCGCCCCCTCTCCACCTTGAAGTAGCTCCCGAAGATATTCCCCGTCCTCTCTTTTTTCTTGTTCGTGCGCGATTAAAAACGCGAAGACTTGGGTAAAGTCCCAAGTCTTCGGGAAACCGCGCCGAAATAATTTTATATAAACGTAATGTAAATCACTGAAATTCGTTGCGTTTTTTGAGACAATGAGAGACCTGCTTCCGTAAGAGAATAGAAGAGACGGGACTTTTGGGCACTTATCAGCAATCATACATTCTTTGGATATGGAACCCTGAGCGCCATGAAGGTGTTCAAATGAGTAGGTAATCATAAGGGTGTTCTGTAACAGCTTTGGGGACAAAGGGGAAATCAATGGCGAGCAACACAGCACTGATGGATAACGCGGCAGCGCTGCCGCGCGGACTCGCTGTGTCGGATGAGCGGCGTGGGAGTTCGGATTTCGGCTCGGACGAGGCGGCGCTGGCCGTGGGCGGGGCATTGGATGATCCCGATGCGGTTCGCTTTCTGGCACTGGCGGTCAGCGGCGACGATGACGTCGCTACGCCGGACGGTTCGGCCCAGGACGAGGACACCGAGGATCTGGCGGAAGACGAGCCGCAAGAGACTGTCTACGCGCCTGTCGAGGAGAACCCGCGCGACGAGTCGCTCCAGATGTGGATGCGGAAGACCAAAAGCACCAAGCTTTTGAGCGCCGACGAGGAGATTGATCTTGCCCGCCGCGTCGCCGACGGCGACCAGCGCGCCAAAGACATCTTGACCGAGGCCAACTTGCGCCTGGTCGTCAGCATCGCGCGGCGCTACTCGGTGCCCGGCATCAGCCTGGCCGACTTGATCCAGGAAGGCAACATCGGCCTGATCCGCGCGGTCGAGAAGTTCGACTACACGAAGGGCTACCGGTTCAGCACCTACGCGACCTGGTGGATTCGCCGGGCCATCGCGCGCGCGGTCATCAACCAGGGGCGGACCATCCGCATCCCGGTTTATGTGGCCGAGACGATCCACAAGCTGGTCCGCACCGAGGGCCTGCTGCGTCAGCAGCTTTCGCGCGAGCCGACCCAGGACGAGCTGGCCGCCGAAATGGAAGTGCCGGTCGAGCGAGTCAATGAGATCAAGCGGATCGCGTCCGAGCCTTTGTCGCTCGAAACGCCGGTCGGCGAGAAGGATTCGGCGCAGCTTGCTGACTTCATCCAGAGCAACGCCAACCAGTCGCCGTCCGACGCGGCCGTCAACCTGATCCGGCGCGAGCAGCTTGACGCCGTGCTGGACAAGCTGACGCCGCGCGAGCGCGACGTTGTCCGTATGCGCTTCGGCCTGGACGACGGCTACGCGCACACGCTGGAGGAAGTCGGCCAGCGTTTCGCCGTCACCCGCGAGCGCGTCCGCCAGATCGAGCTGCGCGCGCTCAAGAAGCTGCGCCGCATGGGACCCGTAGACATCCGGGCCTAGTTCCGGCTTTAGGACACGCTGACAAAGACGCCCCCGCTCTGGAGACAGGGCGGGGGCGTTTCACCAATGGGAGGACACACTTATGAGCAGCACGTCTACTTCTTCCAATCCGAAAGTCCCGCTGTCCGAGAGTAATGGTGCAAATGGCACAGCAACGCTTCCCCAGCCTGGTTGGCCCGTGCCTGAATTCAAGCACAACCTCGGAGACAATCCCCTCTGGCAAGCGCTCATGGACGAAATAGAAGCAAATCGCCAGACAGACATTGCAGAGGCGAACCGGCTCGCGGATCTGGAGCTTGAGAAATAAATGGCGTACTTGCTGGACACCGATTCCGCTTCCCTTGCTTTTCGCGGCAATGAACGTGTTCGTATCCGCATCAGGCAGGCTTCGGTGCCTGGCGTATGGCTGAGTGGTATTGCCGCTGAAGAAATCATGCGCGGGGCTTTGGGGTCAATCAGCGCAAACAGGGATAAGGCTACTGCAATCACTGCCTACGAACTTTTTTCATGGTCGCTAGAAGCAGTGTGCGAATATCGAATCCATCCCTACAACCAACAAGCTGCTCGTGTCTATGCGTCGTTTTCTGCCCAGGTCAAACGGATCGGCACACAGGACTGCCGCATCGCCGCCAGCGCAACAGCGGCAGGCTGGATCGTCGTCACCGCCAATCAAAAGGATTTCTCCCAAATACCCGGCGTCCAATTTGAGGATTGGAGCCGCTGAAGACGGTTTTGGTATAAAAGCTCACAACGCCCCCACACTGGAAGCAGTGTGGGGGCGTTTTGTGTTGTGTCCGTTTGCACTGTTCTGCCATGCTGGAATTGGCCTCCAACTTCCTGCTATATGATGCTGGGCTGTTCATCGGCAATGAGTTCGGCATACAGAGCCTCATGCCGGGCGCGGGCCTTCTCGTAGACGGCGTGATGCGCGGCATCGGGCGCATACTTGCGGCCCAGGTAAGTCGGTACGTCCGCTAGATCGGCAATGAGGCCCAGGCTGTGGAACGCCAGCAGGGCCGCGCCCCGACTGGACGCTTCAAAGACTTTAGAAGCAGTGACGGGGACGCCGAAGACATCGGCCATGATCTGAGTCCAAGCAGGGTCATGGACAAGCTGACGCCGCGCGAGCGCGATGTCGTTCGTATGCGCTTCGGCCTGGACGACGGCTACGCGCACACGCTGGAGGAAGTCGGCCAGCGTTTCGCCGTCACCCGCGAGCGCGTCCGCCAGATCGAGCTGCGCGCGCTCAAGAAGCTGCGCCGCATAGGTCCGGTTGACATACGGGCCTAGACAACATTGACAAAGCGCCTTCGCCCTGACAGCAGGGTGAGGGTGCTTTTCCTATGGAGGATTCTGGAAGAAAACTGCTCGGCAAGAGCGGCCCGCGCGCATTTTGCAGCGCAGTGCTAGGCCAGATTTTGTCGATTCCAGGGTTCTCACGCCTCTTCATATTTCCGTCCCTCTTGCGGCTGCGCCTCTTGCGCTATTTTCTCGTTGTGGTGTTCACTTCCAAACTCATCGGCAAGCCTTCGCGCTTCCTCGGTCCGGCGTGCCCCGAGGTGCAAGAGCACGCGGCCTGCTAATCCCTCGCCCTCTTGGATCAACGCCAGAAGCACATGTGCGGGACACACTGAGGTTCTTCCAAATGAGTGCGCCTCGTCTTCGGCCAGATCCATCACGCGCTGGACTCGTGGAGCTAACGGCATCTCCCCGCTCTCCTCCGGCGCCGAACCTCGCACGACATTACACTCGATCTCTCGCCGCAGCGGCTCTGGGGAAATATCAAACTGCTTGAGAAGGCGCCCCACCACGGGGTCGTCTTCGCCGAGCACTCCCAGGAGCAGGTGCTCCGTACATACCTGGGAGTCGCCGGCGTGCCGGGCCTCGTTTCGGGCGCTCGCGATAGCTCGCACGGTCCCTTCGTCTTCCGGGGGGCGCAGAACCGCCGCCGCCAGCGCCTGCGGGTCGTCCTTGCGAACCAAGTGCCGAACACCCGCCGCGTAGCAGGCGGTGACCATCAGCGCGTCCGGCTCCCGTGAGTGGAGCAGGGTCAACGGGATGTTGAGTGTCTCTTTGTAGGCTTTGCAGAAGAGCACGTACTCCAACGTGGGCCGTCCACCGATCTGCTCATCCAAAATGATGGCGCTGTAGCGTATCAAAGCGTCGCGCAGGGGCGCCTGGTCCGAAGCGAAGTCGCCGAGGTCGGCTGGCGTGATCGTTTGGGGCGTATAGCCCGCTTCCTGCAGCGTTGCCGTTACCTTGTCAAGCATCTCCGGTGCCAGGTCCGTATGGAGGATGGCGGCGCGGCGGAGGCGGTGTTTACGGGCAGCCGACTCTGCCGGTCTGGGTTCGGCGGGCGTAGGCCGGGCGGGGGTCGGTTGGGTGGGCTTGGGTTGGTGTGTCATGGGAGCATATCCTTCAAGTTGGACGGCGAGTTGGCGGCGGCCCCGCAGAAGCCACATCTTCACCATGCCTTCCGTCACGATGTTTTGCGTGACTATGCCTTCCGTCATGGTGTCCTGCGCCCCGCTCATTCGATGAGCGACGTCGCGGACCGAGAACCCATCTACTGATGTTTACATAAAGACCTAAAGAAAGCCCACCTGCTCAAAAAAGCCGGTGACGATCTGCGGCTTCTGACGCAACCGCTCCGCAGCGGCACAGACTTCCTGC
>JAABUH010003457.1_pt1 | contig 13550 bp, 8 predicted proteins | sample 5559121 | NCBI WGS metagenome assembly JAABUH01 (sample SAMN10711871, study PRJNA513364) | rock metagenome | isolation source: Antarctica rocks | place: Antarctica: Victoria Land, Battleship Promontory nord | collected 2015-12-28 | reverse complement strand
GGCAGCAGGCTCCTGGGTAGGATGGGTGAGTGGCATCCCCCACTCTGCCACGGAGCCTTATCCGCTGCCAAATCCCTATATTATGTTAAAGCCGACCCTCTCTCCTTTAGAAGCAACACTATGGGTGGGCGTTAGGGTCCTCAACAAGTAGACTCTCGGCGACGGCGGACTGGCGCTGATTTTCGTCAGCGGAAACAAAACGTAGGTCCGATGCGCGCGTTTTGCGGGTCAGAGCTGCGACCACCCTCAGGCCTCGAGCGCGCGGTCGAGCGGCAGCGCTACGGGCTGCCCGCCCTCCCGCGAGGATTGCCGCAAGGCCAGCACGATCTCCTGGTCGAGCCGCGCCTGCAGCGGCCCGTAGCTCGGCTCGGCGCCCTCGCGCACGGCGGCGACGAGGCTCATCAGGCACGAGGCCACGGCGATCTCGTCGTCGTGCCACTGCGGGCCGTGCCCCTTGGCCCGCGGCGCGAACGGGTTGTCCCAGCGCACGATCGGCAGCGCGGGGTCGCCCGTGTGCGCCACCAGCGCGACCAGGGCGCCGCCGTCGTTGCGCTCGTAGCGCCGCTCGACCGCGATGTGGCGCGGCACCTCACCGCCCGGCGCCAGCAAGGTCAACGTGTCGTGCGGGGGCGCGCCGATACCGGAGTCGGTGGTGACGCCCATGCCCTTCTCGGCCAGGAAGCGGCTGCTGCGCCACCAGCGAAGCGCCGAGTCGTAGCCCACATCGGTCCAGTGGTAGAAGCCCAGCCGGCCGTCGGCGAACTCGACGATGGCGTGCTCCTGCGTCTCGCGGCGCGGGCCGGTGGTATCGGCCAGGCGCGACCAGTGTGGCGCCAGGTCGTAAGAGCGCACGGCGCCCGTAACCTTGATCGGCGCGGCGTCGAACCCCAGGTAGCTGCGCATGAGGCTCACACCGTGGTAGCCGTGGCCGCCGAAGTCGTTGAAGGACGAGTAGACACGCCCGAACAGGCCCGACGCGATCAGGCGCAGCCTGAGCGCCTCGTGCGGCCGGCGGTGGAACTGCTCGGCCACCTCGACCTTGAGCCCGCGCCGCGCCGCGGCGGCGATGATGGCGTCAGCCTCGTCGAGCCGATGCGCGATGGGCGTCTCCAGCAGCGCGTGCAGCCCGTGCTCCACGGCCATCAGCCCGACCGCGCCGTTGGCGGCGTAGGCGACCGAAACGATGGCGATCGCGGGGGCCGTCTCGCGCACGAGACGGTCGAGGTCGGTGTACCAAGGCGCGCCGAGGCTCTGCCCCAGTTGTCGCGCGGGCTCCTCCCGCCGCCCCCACACGGCGACGAGCTCTACCTCCCCCCGCCCCTGCAGTCCCTCGACGATGGGGCCGTACAGGTAGTCCGAGCGGGCCGAGGTACCGATGATAGCGACGCGTAAGGGATGATCCGTCAAACGTGCCCCCTCTATTCCATCTCAGACTTGCGCGCGTGGAAGGCGCGACGCATGTTCTCTATGATAGCGGAGTTGCCTACCCTGTGGCTACAGCCAGGGCTCCCGCTCCCGCAGAGCATTTTATTGTCATACTTGTAGGGGCGTATGCGATACGCCCGCGCGGGCGTATCGCATACGCCCCTACGCCTCCCTCCACACGCCCGGTTGCCAGGGGCGCCTTGGGCTGGTACTGGTAGTGGTCCAACCGTCCATAGACCGGCCGGGCGTCGCGAGGCCTGCGAATCATCGCGTTCATTAGGATGCTCGTCCGGGACCGGGGGCGTAACCGGCGGACTTGCTATGCTTCTCGGTGTACACGGTGGAGCGGCGTGGTAGGCCCGCGGCTCGGGGGAGGAACGCGACATGGCGACGGTTACACACGCGGGGCCGCGCGCGGGCAAGGGGCTGACCTCTACCTCCTTACCGCGCGAGGGCGGGTGGGCCGCGCTCCTCGTGGGCCTGTTCGTCCTCTATTACGTCGCGCCGGGCGTGCCGCTGAGCCTGGCCCTGCTGGCCTCCTGCGCCGTCGTCTGCTACCTGCGGCTGCCGCTCGCGGTGAGCCTGGTCCCGCTGGCGATGCCCTTCTACATGCTGCCCAAGCAGCTGGGTCACCCCAGCCCTGAGTTCTCGCTCGGCGAAACGGCTATCGCGCTCTGCGCGGCCGTCTTCGCCCTGGTACAGGGTCGCGCCCTGCTGACGAGCCGGGGGGTGCGGCGGCGCGTGTTGCGCCGGCTGACGCATCCGACGGGGCTGGACCTCGCCGTGGGCCTATTCCTGGTCGCCGCCACGGCCGCGACGCTGGCGACGCACGGGGAGGCGCTGCGCCGTCTGGCCCTGCGACAGTACCGCGTGGCCATCCTCGAGCCGGTCGCCTACTACGTGCTGGCCGCCTCGACGCTGCGGGGCGCGCGCGCGGGGCTGCGCGCCCTGTGGGCGCTCGCCGGGGCCGGCTTGCTGGTAGCCCTGCTCGGCCTGGGGCAGTACGTTTTCCGCCCGGGCACGCTCACAGGCGCGACCTGGAGCGGCGACACGCGCCACGCCGAGCGCTTCGTCAACGCCGTCTACGGCAGCCCCGACAACCTGGGCCTGCTGCTCGACCGCGCTCTCCCCGTCGCCGTCGCGCTCGGCCTGCTGGGGCTCGCGACGCGGGGCCGCGCCGGCGCGGCCCCGCTCGCGCTCGCCTACCTGCCCTGGCTGGCCGTCGCGTCCATGGCCGCGGCGCTGCTGCTGAGCAACTCGCGCGGCGGCATCATCGTTGCCGTCGTCGCGGCGGTCGCGGCCGTGCTACTGTGGCGGGCGCAATCGGGCGACCGCTCGCCGGGTCGGGCCGGTCGAGATCGCGCGCTCGTCCTCGCCGGGCTCTGCGGGATGACAGCCGTCATTGGGCTCGTGCTGTGGAAGGTCCGGCACGGTTATAGCAACAACGAGCGCGTGCTCGTCTGGAAGAGCGCGCTGGCCATGATCCGCGACCACCCGCTGCTGGGCGTAGGGCCAGACAACTTTCTGTACTACTACTTCGATCCGCGCACCGGCATCGACCGCGTGCACCGGCTCAAGAGTTGCGTGCCTGACCCACTCGTCGACATCTCCGCGCTCAAGCACTACATGGACCCCCTGGCCTACCGCGAGCCGTGCCTCTCGCACCCGCACAACGTCGTGCTCGACCTATGGCTGAGCACGGGGTTGCTCGGCCTCGTCGCGCTCGTCGCCGTCCTCGCCATCGCCGGCCGCCACGCCTGGCGCGCCTGGCGTGTTTTACAGGCCAGGACAAGGGCAGCCACGCTCACGCTCGCGGGGACGGTCGCGGACGTCCTGGCGTCGCGGGCGGCGCTGGTCGCGGACGTCCTGGCGTCGCGGGCGGCGCTGGTCGCGGGCGTCGTGGTGGTGGGCGCCACGCTCGCGCACGGGCTCGTCGACAACTCACTCTTCCTGCCCGACCTCGCCGTGGACTTCTGGCTCGCCGTCGCCCTCATCACCAACCCACGCGCCGTATAACGCGGCCGGCAAGGGAAGGGGTTGGCGCCGTCCTTCAGAGTGGCGCTATCGCAGCGTCGGCCTGGTAGGCGGGTCCTCGGGATACCCTCTGTCCGACCGCGGCGCGCATGCCCTCCACCACATCCAAGGGCATCGCGGGAGTATACCCCCCGGTCACCGCCCGGACGCGCGCGGGATCAACTTTCGGCTCACGGTCGGCGGTCAGCAGCCCGTTGATCTCTTGCAGCGTGTCCGTCAACTGGGTGTAGCAGAAGCCCGCCACGACGGGGCTGGACAGGACCGCCTCGACCAATTCCCGATACTTGTCGAACAGCTGCTCGGCGTTGTCGACGGTCCCGTAGCCGAACCACTCCTCGCCCTCCCGCGGGCGTAGGCCGACGCCGCCGAACTCCGAGACGATAATCGGCTCGCGCGCCCAGTGGTGGTCTGGGAGCACCACCAGGCGGCGCCCCGGCTGCACCTCGGCCAGCGTGCGCTCGATCGCCGCCACGCTGCTGTAGCGTTCGCGGAGGTCGCCGCCCTCGAAGGTGTAGTCATGGATGCCGAATAGATCGCCGATCAAGTGCTCCCACCCGTCGTTGCCGATCACAGGGCGTGTGGGGTCCAGCGTCTTGGTCAGCGCGTACAGGGCGCGCACATAGGATCGCTGCGCCGGGCTCGTCGCCAAATTGGGGACACCCCAACTTTCGTTGAACGGAACCCAGGCGACGATGCAGGGGTGGCTATAGTCGCGCGCCAGCACCTCCAGCCACTCGCGCGTGAGCCGTTCCACGGCGGACGGAGAGAAAACGTAGGCATTGGCCATCTCCCCCCACACCAGCAGCCCCAGCCGGTCGCACCAGTAGAGGAAACGTGGGTCTTCCACTTTTTGGTGGATACGGATGCCGTTGAAGCCTAATTCCTTGGCCAGTTCCACCTCGCGACGCATGGCCTCGACGCTGGGCGCGGCGAGGTGCGACGCGGGCCAATAGCCTTGCTCGAGCGCCATGCGCAGGTAGTAGGCATGGCCGTTGAGCAAGAAGCGGCCGGACGTCACGCCGACGCTGCGCAGGCCGGCATAACTGGTGACCTCGTCGATTAGCTCACCGTTTCTCAGCACCGTCAGCGTGGCGTCCAGCAGGTTGGGGTGCTCAGGGGTCCACAGCACTGCGCTGTCGTCGTCATAGTGACTCAGGTCGAGCGGCAAATCCATCCGCAACTCGGCGCCGCGTACGATTGCCGTTATATCGGCCAGGGTGTCGTTGCGCAGGCGCACCTGCGCGCGCAGCTGTACCGGCTCGGGGTCGCCCCACTGGAGTGTAACGGCCATGCCGAGCAGGCCACGATCAGGATCGGGGGTCCAGCGGACGTCCACGATGTGGGTGGCGTCCACCGTCTCCAGCCACACCGGCTGCCAGATACCGGTCGTGCGATTATACCAGCCCTCGTGCGGCCGTGGTCGCCAGTCCTGCTTGCCGCGGGGCATGGCCCGGTCGAGCGGCGGATCGTCGGCGCGGATCACCACGCTCGCCGCCCCGTCCTCGAGTGCGGCGGTGATGTCGGCGCTGAAGGGGGTATGGCCTCCCTCGTGCGTGGCGACGAGGCGGCCATTGACCCAGACATGGGCGCGGTAGTCGACGGCGCCACAGTGCAAAACCGCACGCTGACCGGCGCGAAGGGCTGGCCGCTCGATCGAGCGATAGTACCACACGATGGGGTGGTAGGAGGTGTCCCCAATACCACTGGCGGGTGATTCCGGGGGGAAGGGCGCCTCGATCCGCCGATCGAACACCTCCACGCGCTCCTGCCATCGCTCGTCCAGGCCGCGGCCCTCGTCATCGTACGCAAAGCCCCAGGCGCCGCCCAAATCGACCCAGGCAGCGCGCGCGCGTTGCGGACGCGGGTGTAACGGCGTGTGAACGTGTGGCACGTCAATCTCCTCTTAACTTACGTAAGTATTAAGCACAGGCGCTCGAGGTGGTGGGGCCGGCGGGGGCCGCGCGGCCCCGGCCTGCCGATATCTGTTATCTGTTTAGGCTGGTCAAAGTGACGCGCGCGACGATGCGGCGCCGAACGCTGACCTACTGGATGAGGATGGGCTCGCTATGCAGACCTGGCGACATGTGGGCGCGTGGAAGGGTCCATCATGGCGTGAGAGGGTCCATTGTGGTGTGAGAGGACGTCCGCCCCACCGTACTTTGGCGGATCACCAGCCCGAATGCCTGCTCGAACCGTTGGGGCGGCCCGGCGCGGGCGCCGGTGATGCGTTGAATCAGCAACTCAACCGCCAGACGACCGATCGCCGCCTTATCGGGTGCAATACTCGTCAACGGTGGCACGGTATACTGGGCGTCATCCACATCGTCGAAACCGATAACCGCGACATCGTCGGGGATACGCAAGCCGGCCTGGTGCAGCGCGGAAATAGCGCCTATGCTCAGCACATCGCTAAAGCAAAAAACAGCATCGGGCGGCTCAGGCAACTCCAGCAGGGCGCGCATGGCCGCGGCGCCGGGCGCGTGATGCCACTTGAAGGCAGACGCTTGCAGGCGCGGATCCGCCGCTAGTCTAGCGGCGTCGAGCGCATCGAGGTAGCCCTGCAAGCGCATCTGTGGCGCGTTGGAGGTCGGATGCTCTTGCCGGCCGATCACCGCGATCCGGCGCCGGCCTAGCGCGATCAGGTGCTCGGTCGCCAAGCGGGCAGCGGCGACGTTGTCGATGACGACGTGATCGTAGGGGCCGTTGTAGAGGCGCTCGCCGAGCAGGACAATGGGCGCCTGCGGGTTGGCCATCAGGTCCGCGGTGGTCAAGCGTTGGGGATCGAGGATCAGTCCGTCGATGAGATGGGGACGCATCCCCGTGGCAACCAAGAGTTCCTGTTCGCGATCCCAGTTGGTGTAGTCGAGCAGCACCGTATAGTCACGGGCGGCCGCCTCGGCGACGATCACCCTGCCGATCTCCGCAAAATAGGGATTGACTAGGTCCGGGATAACGAGGGCCAGCACGCCGGTCGGCATCTTGCGAAGGCGACGAGCCGCCACATTGGGCCGGTAATTGAGCGCCGCGATCGCCACAAGAACCTTCGCGCGCGTGTCCTCGCCAACGCGCGCGGTGCGGCCGTTGGTCACGTTAGAAACGGTTTGAAGCGAAACCCCCGCGTGAGCCGCTACATCCCGGAGCGTCGCAGTCATGGCCTGTATGTCCCATGGGCAACCCTATGTAGGTCTAGTGAAAAGCCGATAAACCACAGTTTAACGTTCCATCAACATATCATCCCCCGCTAGCGATTGTCAAGGACGTGTAGATGCGTGGGTCCGAACAATGTGTGCGAACAGGTCCACGGCGCACCCCATCACAAAAATTAGTCACACCCGCGGCAACGCGGCAACGCGGCAACGCGGCAACGCGGCGACACGGCGACGCGCCCTCTTGACAATCACTGGCAGGGGATGATATGTTGATGGAACGTTAAACCAAAGTTTAGCGTTCAACCAGCGGTGTGCACGGATGTCGGTGGAGTAGTTTGGTTCGCGCCAACGTTTTTAGGCGTGAGTCGCAGCCAGGCGCGCCGGCGTGCTAGAACCGCGGACGGACTTATATATGAAGACCGGGGATAGAGGATGAGGAGGCGCCTGCACGTCGAAACGCGTGGATAAGCAAGTCGGGGCCGCTGGCTACTCGATAGGCTTCCCTTTGTTGGTGATAAGCCTTTAGCCGTTAAGGAGAAGAGTCATGGATGATCAAGACCCGCGTCCCGAGCAAGGGATCGCTAACGCGTTCAGCCGCCGGACATTCCTGCAAGGCGCTGCCGCGGCCGGCGCCGCCGGCGTTGTGGCCGCCTCTCTGCCGCATGCACTCGTGGACGCCGCATCCGCACCCGCGCCCGCGCAAACCATCAACTACTGGAACCTCTTCGGTGGTGGTGACGGGGCGCGCATGGTCCAGTTGGAGAAGATGTTCGCCAAGAGCCATCCCACCATCACCCTCAAACCGACGACGCTGGCCTGGGGCCTCCCCTACTACACCAAGCTGACCACGTCGACCGTGGCCGGGCAGGCGCCGGACGTTGCGATTCTCCACATGACACGCTTACCCGCCTTCGCTCCTCCCGGCCTGCTCGAGCCCCTCGACACAAAGATGCTCGCACAGTACGGGATCACAGCCAATAAATTCTTGCCCGAGATCTGGAAGAAGGCTCAGTACAACGGGCAGGTCTACGCCATTCCCCTCGATACACATCCCCTCGTGATGTACTACAACACGGAGATCTGTCGGAAGGCTGGCCTCCTGGGCGCCGACGGCAAGCTCAAGCCGCTGGCCGGCCCAGCCGCGGTCCTCGACGCATTCAAGAAGGCCCAGAAGGTCACGGGGAAATATGGGCTCGCCCTCGACACGGCGGATGTCATGCCCTGGCGCCTGTTCTACGCCCTGTATTCGCAAACAGGCGGTAAGGTCCTCTCGCCGGACGGGAAAAGCGTTGTCCTGGACAACGCCAAGGCGGCCAAAGTCCTCTCGTTCATGGCCGAGTTGACCCAAACGAGTAAGGTCGCGGGGGCCAGTGTCGACTACGCGGGCGGCGTCGCGCTCTTCGGCAGCGGCAAGGCCGGCTTCCACCTGAACGGGGAGTGGGAGGTCACGACCTTCCAGGCGCAGAAGCTGCCCTTCGACATGACGCTCGTCCCCAATATCTTCGGTGGCCTGCAAACCCAGGCGGATTCGCACGCCTTCGTGATCCCACGCCAGCGTTCGTTGGATAAGGGCAAGTTGGCGGCGTCGCTCACCTTCATCGGCGACGTGCTCAAAAACAGTGCGGTTTGGGCGCAGGGTGGCCACATCCCCGCCTATCTCCCCGTCACCGACAGCGCGGCCTACAAGCACCTGACGCCCCAGTCCCACTATGCGGCCGAGGCGGCGCACGTGACGTACGATCCCGCGGCCTGGTACAGCGGGGCGGCGTCGACCCTTGAAACGGACGCCGGGGCGGCATTCCAGGCGGTCCTGCAGGGGCACCTGACGCCGGCGAAGGCGATCAGCCAATTCCGCTCGGACCTGCAGAAGTTGATTGCCACGCCGCCTCCGTCTTAACGACGGAATACCGGCGGCGGCGTGGCCCGCGCGGGGTCTCGCCGCCGCCCTGGGAGGGGAGTATCGCTATGGCCACGCAACACAAGGCGACGCGGGCGACGCGGGCGACGGAGGCGACGCGGGCGGGCGCGAGCTATCGTACGACCGGCCAGAGGCGGATGACGCAGTGGCGGACCGACCTCATCGGCCTGGGCTTCGTGCTGCCGTTCCTCGCGGCGTACGGGCTCTTCATCCTCTGGCCCATCGTCTCCGGGTTTCACATGAGCTTCTATAACTGGAGCCTGCTGGGCACGTCACGGTTCATCGGGTTCGATAACTACCGCGCCCTCTTCGGGGATACGGTCTTCTGGACGGACCTGTGGCACACGGTGCAGTTCACCCTCGAGAGCACGGTCCCGCTTGTGGTGCTCAGCCTGGTCATGGCGCTCCTCGCCAACCGCAAGCTGCCCGCGCAGTGGCTGTTCCGCCTCGCCTTCTTCGCACCATACGTCCTCCCCGTCGCCATCGTGTACTTGATCTGGAATTGGCTCTACCAGCCGGACTTCGGCCTGATCAACAACTACCTGTCGAAGTTCGGCTTCCATTCCATCGCCTGGCTCAGTGATCCCGGCCTGGCCATGCCCGCCGTCGTCATCGCGACGGTGTGGTGGACCGTCGGCTTCAACTTCGTGCTCTATCTGGCCGGCCTGCAGGAGATCCCACAGGAAATCTATGAGGCGGCCGCCATCGACGGCGCCAATGGGTGGACGCGCCTGCGCTATATCACGATTCCCCTGCTGCAGCGCACCACGACACTCATCGTCGTCTTGCAAATCCTGGCGTCGTTGAAAGTCTTCGACCAGATCTACTTGCTGACGACCGGGGGGCCCAACGGGTCGACGCGCTCCGCCATCGAGTACATCTACGAGCAGGGCTTCCAATCGTATCGGCTCGGCTACGCGTCGGCCTTGTCGTACGCGTTCTTCATCGTTATCCTGATCGTTTCGGCCGTCCAGTTTGCCCTGTTCAGCCGCGGAAGGGGTCGTGCCTGATGACACCGAACGTGACCGCGCCGCCCGCCATCACTTTGCGGCCCTCGGGCGCCCACCGGCGTCAGACGCTGGCGAGCGCCGCCGCCTTCATTGCGCTCATCGTCGTCACCGCGATCTGGCTCGTGCCTTTCGCCTGGGCGCTGGACACCGCACTCAAGCCCGAGAGCGAGACGACAGCCATCCCCGCGCGGTGGATCCCGGCCCACGTCACGCTCGCCGCTTTCGGGAAGGTTCTGAGCGCGGGGAGCCTCCCGCGCTGGTACCTGAACAGCGTGATCGTTTCCGTGGCCGTCACCCTTGCGACCGTCGTGCTGGCCAGCTTCGCGGCGTACGCCTTCTCGCAGGTCCCGTTCCGCGGCCGCCGGTGGCTCTTCGCGCTGGTCATGGCCGGCCTCATGGTCCCGGCGCAGGTGCTCATTGTGCCCTTGTACACGATGATGAACAACCTCGGCCTGGTGAACACCTATCAGGGCGTCATCTTGCCGCAGATCGCCTCGCCCATCGCGGTCTTCATCCTGAAACAGTTCTTCGACGGCCTCCCCAAGGAGTTGGCCGAGGCGGCCGTGATGGACGGATGCAGCCGCTTCCGCATCTTCTGGCAAATCTGGATACCGTTGTCCCGGGCGGCCATCGCCGCCGTTTCCATCTTCACCTTCGTGTGGGCGTGGAATAACTTCCTCTGGCCGCTGATCGTAATCACGAGCACCGACATGATGCCCCTCACCGTAGGCCTATCGACGGTCCAGAGTTCCTTCGGCCTGCAGTATGCGCAGGTCATGGCCTCGGCCGTGCTCGCGGCGATCCCCATCCTGCTCGTGTTCGCCATCTTCCAGCGGCAGATCGTGCAGGGCATCGCCGGGACGGGCATCAAGGGATAGTACAACACGACAGCTTGCCGATCGCCCGCACCGCACTCTCGCGGGACACGCAGCCCCACGCATCCGGGGAGCGTCGCTCTCGGACCGATAGAGTGGGGGCGCGGGGCCAGCCGGACATAGAGTGGGGGGCGCGGGGCCAGCCGGACGATGCCGGTCCATCCCGCGCCCCTATACGGATGCGCCCATGCTCCGGGGTCCACGACGACCTCGGAGCATCGCGCGTTAGTCGGGGTCGCGCGCGCCGTTGAGGGCGGGGTAGGGCGTGCGCGCCCCTTTCACCGCGTGCCAGAGGATGCGGTTGAGCGTCCCCATCGGCGCGCGATCCTCGTGTGCGAAGTCGATCTGCGCCGACTCCAGCGCGCCATAGGAGGCCGGCGTGTTGACCTGCGAGATCGGGACCGTAGCCGAGATCGCGTCGTACGCCGTTGTATCGGGCGCGCCTCCGAACGCGCGCCACATCGGCGTCGCGTTGGCGTCGAACTGCGAGAGCGGCGGCAGCCCCAGGATCAACTCCATCGTGCGCAGCATCGCCGCCGTGTCGTAGACCGTGTGGTCGACGAACGGCCCGTCGTGCGCCGTGTAGGGGCTGATCACCAGGGCCTCGGTGCGTTGCGCGTCGACGTGGTCCGGCCCGTTCTGCGCGTCGTCCTCGGTCACGAAGATCGCCGTGCTCGCCCAGAGCGAGCTATGGCTCACGATATCGACCAGCCGCCCCACCGCCGCGTCGTTCTGCGCCACGAAGGCCTGCGGCGTCGGGTAGCCCGCGCGCGTGCCCTGCGTGTGATCGTTGGGCAGGCGCATGATCTCGAACGCGGGGAGGGTCGGCGACACGGCGCCGGTCCCGGAGAAGCCGTTGTCGCGCGCCCACTCGGTCACGCGGTCGTCGTCGCTGTAGCGGTTGTCGTAGCCGCGGAACCGCGGGTCGATGTGCCCGACCAGCGCGGGCGTGTTGGCCGTGTAGACCGTCGTCGCCCCGAAGCACAACACCGAGCCCGCCGGGATGGTGGCGCTGATGTACGAGGTCGCGACGGGGCCCGCGCAGGCGCCGCCGGCCGGGATCGCGACGGGTGATCCCCCGTTCACGGTGAACTCGCCGTAGTCGCGGTAGCTGATGCCCGCCCTTGCCGCCGCGTCCCACAGGTAGCCGCCGGGCGAGAGGTTGATCGTGGTCGCCCCCTCGAAGTCGTAGCCGCGGTTGCGCCCCGCGCCCGGCGAATAGTCCTGCGGCCAGGTCTTCTCGTTGTAGTCGCTGGCGTTGGCCGAGGTCGTCCAGTTGTGGCCGTCGGCGCTGACCTGGGCGTCGGCGTAGAAGTTGTCGAGCAGGCCGAAGCGCGCCGTCAGGTCATGGATGTTCGGCGTGACCCGCCGCCCGAACAGGGTCAGGGAGGCGTCGCCGTCGCCGACGGGCGTGTCGCCGAGCACCTGGTCGTAGGTGCGGTTTTCCTTGATGATGTAGATCACGTGCTTGATCGGCGACGCGCCTGCCGGCTCGCCGGCGGTCGGGATCGGGTTGGCGGCGTCGCGGTCGTCGCGCGCGCCATTATCCTCGCGGTTGTTGGCCGCCACCTCCCCGCTGTCGACGCGCAGGACGCCGGCGCCGGGCGCGGGGATGGCCGAGAGCGTGCCCACGACCATGCTGCCGGTGTACTTGTCGAACGTGCAGTTGCAGTAGCCGTCGTTATACCCTGTGACGGCGTCCACGATCGGCGGGGTCCGGCGCGTCGGGTTCGGGTAGAGGTCGTTGCCCTTGGGCCAGTTCGGGCCGGCCCCGTAGCCCTTCCCGTTGGTCACGTAGAGCGTGCGGCCGTTGCCGCTGGTCACGACCGACGTGGGGTACCAGGCCGTGGGGATGCGCCCCAGGCGGCGCGCCGACCCATTCGTCTGGTCGAGCGCGTACACGGCCACGGCGTTGTCGCCCGCGTTGGCGACGTAGAGCCGTGTCCCGTCGGGGCTGACGGTCAAGCCCTGGGGGCTGCTGCTCAAAGGGGCGCCCGGATACGGCGCGTCGGAGAGGCGGCGCACGAGCCGGGGCCGCGCGCCGCGCGTGTCGACGACGGCGATGGCGTCGCTGTTGGAGAGCGCGACGAACAGGAAGCCGTCGGGAGAGAGGGCCATGGCCGACGGATGGCTGGTCGCCCGCCCCACCGTGTTCGACAGGCCCACGGTGACGGTCGCCGCGACCGTGCGGCGCGCGGTGTCGATCACCGAGATTGTATTGTCGCCCCAGTTGGATACATACACCTTACCGGTGTCGGGGTCGGCCAGCGTCGTGTAGGGGAAGGCGCCGACGGGGATCGTATAAGGGCCCGTGGCCCCGGTCGTGTCGAGCGCCGAGACCGCGTTGGCGAGGTTGTCGGCTACGTAGAGCGTGGTCCCGTCGCCCCCCAGGCTCAGGCCGGACGGCCAGGGACCCGTGCCCAGGCCCGGATAGAGCGAGCCCGCGACGCCCAGGCTGATGTCGGCCGTGGCCGAGAGCGTCCCGCTCGGCGCGACGTCGTAGGTGTGGATGACGTTGCTGCCGCCGCCGGAGGCGTAGGCGCGCGTGCCGCCGGGGCTGTAGGCCAGGCCGACGAAGACGCTGGCCGGGGCAAAGTAGGGGATCGTCTGCACGACGCCACCCGTGCGCGTCGAAACAACCTGCAGGGACTGCTGGCCGGCGCCGCTGTTGTCGACCAACAGGTGGGTCCCATCGGGCGAGAGGATGGCGTTCAGGGGCAGGTCGCCGAGGGAGGACTGCGTGCCGACCGGGGTGACGGTGCGGCCGGTGACGAGGAGCGCGCGGTTGTTGGGACGTCGTCCCGGCTCGGGTCCGCCCCGACCGGCGACGGTGTAGCCCTGGGCGCGCGCCGCGCGCGCCCCGCCGAGGCCGAGGAACCCGGAGGCCGGGAGCGCGAGCGCGGTCACGAGGAGCGCCGCGAGGGCGGCGCCCCCTCGGCCGTGGCGCCGGGGAGGCGCGGCGGGCGCGCCCTGGCTGCGACGGTGGGTGTGGGTGGGCTGATGCATGCGCTGGACCATCCTTTCCCGGCGAGGGCCGGGCGAGACAACAGGGGGCGTCCGCGCGCCCCGATCGACGCGCGGACAAGACGACCGCACGCGTCGCGTGGAAGGGCCGCACGCCCCGCCGCACAGCGGCGCG
>JAABUH010003456.1_pt1 | contig 13554 bp, 18 predicted proteins | sample 5559121 | NCBI WGS metagenome assembly JAABUH01 (sample SAMN10711871, study PRJNA513364) | rock metagenome | isolation source: Antarctica rocks | place: Antarctica: Victoria Land, Battleship Promontory nord | collected 2015-12-28 | reverse complement strand
ATTATACAAAATGGCCGTATTCTGACACGCTGCAAAGAGTCATCATGTGCAATGATGTAAGTTGGCAAGCGTCCCTTGCAGGTCAGTACAAGATGGGTAGCTCATCAGGCAAGCAGGTCTTCTCCACAAAAAAATCAGCGCCCACCATCAACTTTGGATCCTCCACCCGTGACTCTGTCAAGAAGATGTTTATCTCTGTGGATCACGAGAAGAGCAACTACGGGGAGTGTTCACCCGGCCCAACAACAGCAAACCCCAGCAAGGGTATGGGAGCCCAACAGTTGTCCACCAATGAAAGCGCACCACGATGGGGTTTTGGTTCTGGCAAGAGGTTGAGTGGTTACGCTACTGACACACCTGGGCCTGGAGAGTACTATGCTTAAGTACTGCAACGTTGACGGAGAATCCAGATCAGTGTGATGCTCATGTGATGTAGGCTGTGGTTTGAACTTGGAAGGATTTGTGTGTGTGCAAGTGCATGTGAAGGGAGTTGCCGGGTGGTGTAAAGGGTAGACTCTGGCACTTGTCAGGTCTCAGGATTGATACATCGATCCTAGGCATACCTGAAATGTAGGTTGAAGCTCTGTATCATTTTCCTCAGAATGTACTGACCCCTCAGCTGTACCATCAATGTAAGCAGCATGACAGCTCGCCTACCATGTCTTGATGTCAACAAATTTGGCAAGTGCTGACTGTGCATGCGTGATGCAAAAGAACGATGCAAACGATTAACAGCAGGGCAGACACCAAGGTAAGAAGGCGCATTGCTATTTTTCTGTACTGTCACAGCATTGGACATTTCCATGACCGTACTGTGAGCAGATCAGCTTCAGGACGGTGTATTTCCGGCTTGGTAGTTGTGCTGAAGCTAGAAACAACCAGCTGGTGCATGCTTGACCTAACTCCATGCAAAGCCTACAGCAGTAAGGTACCATGACATAAGGGTTACATGCATCGCTGTCTGGTTTACAGACCATGCAAAGCCTAAAGCCCAGCCCAGACCAATCAGCTCAATATCAAGTTTTGCTTGGCAATGCAATGTATAGCCGTAATCAGCAGATCAGTAGCAACATGAAGACTAAGCACCCAATATACACAGAAGCTCAGGCTGTCACTATTGCATGAAACGTGAGTCTCTCTGCACATTGAATGTTTTATTTAGATTGGTAGCACTTATGACACAAGTTTCATCTATGTATAGACACTGACCACACAGAACCCTGCTGAGTGTGGGTCGTCATGTATGCCATAAACACCTCTCTGTATGATGGCATACTTGCCTCTTCAGACACAGCTAATGCTCAAGTTCATCACCATACAAGACTCAAACTAATTGCCATTTTGACCAAGGTACACCCTTGACGCTGAAGTGCTTCCAGAACAGCCATCAAGAGCATGACTATCCAGACTGCTCAGCTCTTGCCATATGGCTGGCTGCAGCATCTACAGCCATTCAACGCGCTCACTCTGCTCTACTCTGTTTTATGACCATTGGTGTAGCCATCCTTGCGCCCATTTTCAGAGGACTGGGGCTGTAAGTGCCATCTGTACAGCCACGGCGTCCAGGTCATGACTGCGCCAAAATTGAAGACCCACAGCACGATGAGCATGGCATGTAAATTCCATAGCCATTGAGGACCCCCAACCTGACCCACCAGGTAGCAGCCCCTGATGAGCTGCCAGATACGATAGGTCTGATATACTTGTGGCACTTGAGGCCACATGGCAGTTTCTGCAGCAGCCATGACCATATGAGAGACACAGAAGTTGCGAGACCATGTCATAATTTAATGAAAAGCGAGAAGTTGGCAGTGACACATCAAATTATTGCGCTGACCCAACCTGAGATGTGCTATGCTGCTGCACACTCACAGCACGCCTTCACTGCCTGCTTTTGATAACACTAGCAGCAACATATGATGTCCTGCTGATAATTGTAGCATGCTTGCCCAGAGGGGCAAGCCGACAGAACACTACAATTGACCACTAGAGCCAGAGTTTGAGATTCGAATGACTTGCAAGCATCAACTGATGTTCTTGCTCAGAGCATGAGATTGGCAGTGGTCTAAGGTACAGGATGACAAGTTGCTATATAGAAAGCAGAGTATTTCCTAAGCAATGGTTGAATTGCCAAAGCTTGCATGCGCAGATGGTATAAGCAGGAACGCTTGGACAGATGCTAGAGCAGACAACTTACTTGTTTTTAGGTACACTCCTTCCGAAATGAGCTGTGCAGCAACTTCCACCAAGTACACTCCAAGGGTAGATGCCCCCAGGTAAGCATCATCCTGCCAGACCAGCAACCCAAGGCCTGCTGTTGGAGCTATGATACCCAACAACAGTGGGACTAGCACAACATATGTTTGAAAAAAAGAGGGAGGAGAGCGGGTGCCATCTTGCTCAACAAATGGGCCTGAATCATACAAGACTAGGATCAGCATGTCAGACCCAACAGCTTTGCAAGCGAATTCAAAATAGCCCAATTGCCATTCGTGGTTAGGTGCCCATGCTGATCATGATGTGCAGCTGAAGGCAGCTACAAGTGCAAAGGCAGTCTACAGGAGTGGGCCACTGCAGAACAATGACATGTTGATTCTTGCTATATAATGTTGAGCAGCTGTGTGAGCACTGACGGACACCTGGATAGCTTGGTGTGTCACCATATCGCTGAGAGCCAAACCGACTGCCCATGGACAGAAAGACGCTGGCTGTGATAATGAATATCGTGTCCACTGCTGCCAGAGCTGTGCTTTGACATGCTGGGCCCATATTGCTTATCTGCAAGTGCAAGGGATGCCTGATTGGAATTGGGAGGCCTAGCAGACTCAAGCTCAAGTCTGCCGGCTTTCTTGCGTGCGTATAGTTGGCAGCAAGTGTCGGATCGAATCTAGCTTTGAACCTGTTGCCATTTTGACGCAAGCACCAAGCCCGGCAGTGCACCCCCAATGGCGAGAAGGACCCCGCTCGACACCCAAGAAGACCCCTTCTTGGCCTCAGGGTTCTGCATACTCGACTCGCGCACAGCTCTGACTTGCAAGCCACCCCAACGTATTGTGAACAGATTGATGCGCAGCCCGCGTTGACCGAAATTCGTCCTCAGCTTGTAGGCACGGCAAAGCGGCTGTCTTACCGACGTGCGTGTCAAGGATCCAGGCCGACAAGCAGGCTTGACAAACGGACGAGAGGATACATGTCGCAAAATATTCGGAGCAACCGACGCTTTCATGCAGCAATGTAGGCTGACCCAGGCCACAAGAGTATGTTTGAAGGGTGAGGTCCTCGACCATCTCGTGACTTATGATTTTGCATGACTACTTGTCCACGTGGCTCATGACTAAGGCGCGCTTCTGCACGTGCAGCCTCGTGAAAGTCAAACTAGTGCACGGGAGGAGTCCGGCGAATGCCAACACCGACCGAATCACTGACAGTACTGTAAACGCGGCACGGCGCCTCGCATGATGGCGCAGATGTCTAGCAATTTCACTGGCGACGGATGGCAATTGAGCTGCCAGTTTCATCTGTGACGCTGGTTGCCTTGCCCGGAGCCTCAGCTTTGCGGCAGCACGACAGGCGACGTCCGATCGTGTCTTGATGTGCTGTAAGCCAGCATGGGTTCAAAAAGCTCAAGCCAGTACTGTATTGACCATTTACCGCGAGGGCTTAAGCTTGCAGTGCTCTGGTTGCTACTCACGGTGCTAGGTGTCGCCTACGCCAGGCGGCGAGGCATCACCCTCACCCTGCTCCCCAGCACACGGCAACCCTCTGTACAATGCGCTGCGTCTGACGCGTCCGCGCGTCTGCTGAAATATCAGGACATAAGCACAACACTGAGCCAGAAACGCGTGCGAGCACGTGCACACGGTACTGATGCCTTAAGAATGCTCGACCAGGTAACAACGTAGGAGCGGTTTGCACGCAATCTTGTATTGTGACGAAGATGTTTGTCTAGCGTGCTGTCGCCTTGTCACTGCACGGTGATCACTCAGTTTCCAATCCAGGGGCTCCTGTTTGCTTGGAGCTATAACCAACCGGAAGCCAGAAAGTCTTTTGCGCTTGGTCTGGACATTGACTCAAACGAACCACTGCTGCACTGGGCAAATGCGTATGTACTAGGCCCTTTTCAGAACAAGTGAGCGTTCCCACTACACACCTGTCTGCTGCTTGCAACTGCTTTTGCCAACTAGCAAGTCTACTTTAGTATTCCCCTAGCTGAGTATCCCCCTGACATAGTGTCAACTATGCTCCGACTGCATGCAGTGCATCCATGTGGTGTGCATATGATTTCATCATCGATGGACAGCGTTTCTAGCTCTAGAGTAGCATCAATGCTTGCACATAACTTATAACTTATTAAGTCCAGCAGCGTTAGCTGCATACAGTGCGCTCTATCGTGCTATAGGCACCAGCGATTGGCACATGCAACACTTTACAATCTCTGAAGACTGATGAGCTTGCCTTTGTATACATTGTGACTTTGAGCAGGGTGCCCCATGCCGAGGACCCAGGCTACCCTGCCTTTCTGCTACATGATTACAAGGAAGCATCTGAAGCAGCGTCCACTGCACTGCAACTGGCCACACTGCAAGCCAGCAGTCTTGACGCTCCAACAGAACAGGTCAGTGCTAAATGAGAACGAGCAAGAAAACGATCACCAAAGACACAAGGCGCTCTGATGCCAATGGTCCTGTCTAATGCTTTCACACCTTGTTAAAGTTTAAATCTTCAAATGTTACCAATCATCCAGCAGCCAGTGGTCCTGTCTTCTGATGTCTTGCTATTATCCTCAGCCTCTTCAACCCACTCATGTCAGGTCAGTATGTACATGGCAACCTTGCATCACAGGAGCAGGAAGATGCTGAGCTGACACTGGCTTTGGCAGAAGCATCAAGCCTGCTGTATGACCCACACCTGCTGGACCTTGGGCCTGACCAGTTTGTACAGGTCAGCCTACATAGAAGCTATTGCATGTGCATGCATGCGTGACCTTACCAGACCAAGAAGCGACAGAGCGTCGGGTCCAGACCGAGCATGATAGTTGATCTTGATGACAATTGATGACCACATAATTGCTGCAAGATCTTTTGTTCACTTACAGCATGCATGTGTCAGACCTGTTTCAGTTGGGCGGAGAAAGAAAGCGGAGCCCAAGAAAGCGGAGCCCAAACACAGGACTGCAACGTCGGTACACCTCATAAGCACTGTCTGTATTTCCTTTTGTGCACACTGATTGGTTGCTGCTGGCTCAGATGTTCAATGAGGCAGAAAGGAGGTGGGCTGAAACCATGGAGCGCATTGCCAGGCAGCAGCACAGCGCAGACTTGCTGGCCATGGCAGCGGAAGCCCTCATGATTCCAGAAGCCTGGAACCTGAAACAGGTACAAACATCCCACTCTCTGCAGCATCTACCAGTCAGCAGAGGTACGGAAATTATACCAAGGTGCCAGAGCGCTTTGCGTTACAAAGAGCGTCCGTGCTATTGGTGCCATTGTTAATGCTGTTCTGCTGTCTTTCTCAGCAATGACTTCTCAGACTGCACGTGCTGCTGGCCTATCACATGCCCTGTGATCGGCCTAGCCATGCCAACACTCATGCAACAAAGGGCAGATGGTCTGTCAGCCTTCTGATACACATGAAAGGCACCTTAGATGAGAGGCGTTGCTCCAAACAGCAAACAGGCCGTGCTTGTGTTCATGATACAAGGCTTATGTATGAAGAAGATGTCCTCTGGACAGATGTCATGTGTTGTTATGATGCATGTGTGGCTGGACCAGAACTGCGGCATGTCATCTGTCTGCCAGATGACACCTTCTGAAAGATCTGCTGAGATCGCACAAATATTTCAAATGCGTGCCTGACCATAAGTGAGGCATGTGACTACTGCTGCAGGCAGGAGCCGGCGGGCAGCTGAAGCCTGCTGGTGTACGCGCTGAGCAGCTCATTCTTGAGGCCCTGGACTGGGACCCCTCCCAGCCCCTTGCCTTACATTTGCATGTCCACATTGCAGAGACTGGCAGCCCTATCAGGTGACGCCCCAATGTCATCCTCAATATTAATACATATCAATGTAGATGTGTAGGTGTACCACATATGTACAATTTTGATCACACAGTGTGTGATAAGGGGTTTTTGGCTAGCTTGGCATCATCCCTGAATATTGCAAGGCTTGACCATCACATCTGATCTGCATATGTGCTGAGTACACGGCAAACACTAGAGACCTGGTCAGCAACGGCTGGCCGCAGTCAATCAGACTACATCAGCTGATGATAGAAGATGGTCACCAGCCAGCCTCTGTACACATCAAATATGACATGTCCATATTACATAGGTCAGCATCCCCATCAAGGGTAGCGCCTCATAGCGCCAGCACACACAGCATGCTCAGCATGACTATGTAAATTGAATGTCACATACACTCTGGGCAGCTTTGGCTACCACATGTCCAGCCACGCAGTCAGACTCATCACTGGGAAAGACATACCAGCATATACAAGGTTGGGCCCATCTCAAGCTTCCTTTCATGACAACACCAAACGACGTCATCTTTTCTTTCCTTTTGGGCTCATATGCAAGCTGTCGGGCAGGTGAACTCAAGCCTACACCAGCTGCATAGAAAAGAGGGATGTGTGTGTGTGCATGCAGGGGGCAAGGATACCTGCAAGCTGCCAGTGGTGAGAGATCAGCTGACATGCTACACAGCGGCAATGGCACCTTCCGGCACATGGGTCACCTGCTGCACATGCCTGCACACATCTTTGTCAGGCTTGGCAGGTACCCTTGCACTCCTGACTGCCGTTTACGCTGACACCTGTTTCATGTTTGACTTGTGCGGCTTGGACCAACTTCAGCCATACCTATGGTGCATACTGTTGTGCGCCACAACAGAGAAGCAACAAGTTCCTATGTTGGTCTCACTTGACGCTGCATGCACTGAAGGCAAAAGCACTCATGTCTCACAGTTGCATTCCTGTCACGAATGCTAAAAACCCTACAGGCTGTAACTAGTCATGTCAGCAGGTGTGGTAGTAGGCTTCAGTCCTGACACTCATGCTCCTGCTCATATCATTTGGCTATGCCCAGGTACCAAGATGCAGTAGAGGCTGGTCTAAGGGCATTAGCAGTGGATGCACAGGATGTAGCAGACTGCCAGACGACTGTAGCATCTGAACATGACATGGACCTGCTGGTGTACGCCGCCAATATGGCAGGCCAAGTAAGCCTGCACCCCTCCTCCCTAACCCTGCTGTTGACCCCCTGCTCATTTGCCCTTGTAAGAGTAGCTACTTTCCCTTCCTGTTGTTGTGAGGCCTCGTCTTGGTCACTGTAGTTGAATTGGTTAATGTGTGACGCTGATGGGTCTGTGCTGGTGTTGCAGTCACAGCTGGCAATTGAGTGGTCAAAGAAGCTGCAGCAGGCTGCAGAGCTGTACCCCAGGGGCAGCTGGCTGGGTACCCATGACACCCCTAGCTTTGACTGGACAGCCCTCCCTCTCACCTGGTCAGTTCTTTTGTTTCGTGTCTTCCCTGTTGAAGACTTCATCTTGCCCACATGCAGGTCGCCTGCCTTTTGCTCTCCCTCCTTGGTGCCCACACCTGCCCCCAGGCCTGCCTTTGCTGCCTTGCAAGCTTTCCACACCAGCCATGCTCCCTTCAAAACATCATAGCATCGTCCCATTCCTGTTGAAATGCTTTACTACGCCTCATCAGTTGATGTGCTTGATGTCGAGGACTCATTGATTTCCCATGTATGCTTCTGGCTCTTGTTGCATGCCTAACTCACATTGCTCAAGTCTGCTGACTAGCTGACTACCAGGATGTCAATTGCACATGCATGGCATAAGCATGCTACCGTGCTGAAACCTGCTGATTTCAGGACTACACTAGACACATGCTATGAAAACAGACAGCTTGTTGGAAGAAGCACATGCAGAGCTTGCATGCATTTGCAGGGTTTTTCATGGCATGTGGGAGAGTATTTTAGAGAATCTGACCCCGCCACCTGCCAATGCTAGAGGTAAGAACTGTCTCTGCAGATGCCTGACTCTTTCATCCTAAACCCTAAAATCCGGTGCTAGCTACTGTCATCAACTCAGTGGTGCATTGTGTTGGTATGAGCATGATGAGTCTCCTGAAGTGTTGATATCATGCCTCGGTGCAACAGCAATCTCACCTGGCATGCACAACTAACGGTCATGGTGCGTAGATGCACAAGCATTGCATTGCTCCTTTTTCCAATGTGACCTAGACCAGACAAACCAGACAAACGGACTGCAGACTTGTCATGACTCTTACTGGCATGATTTGTGATGCATGCTTCAAAGACAATTGCAGGCATCTGTGCCAAAGGAGGGTATGAGTACGCTGTCAGCGTGTATCACTATGCCATGGCCCTGGCTCACGCAGCTCAGTCTGAGACCTTACAGTACCACCAGGACAACAGCAGATCGGAAGCAGCTTTTGACAGGGCCAGGTGGCATTTGCAGCAGCTGGAGGTATGCTGCAGCACTGCAACTGAAGTCACAAGCGAGTGTGTGCCTCTGCCCTTCCATGGATGTCTGGTTCTGCGTCCCTGTGCTGTGATGTCACACAGCATGCCTCGGCGCCTGTTAAGTTAAGTGTATTAATCTGTATGCTCACTCATGTGATGTCTGCACCAAATGTCTATACACCATGTGCCTGTCATGCTGCAGAGCAAGCACGCATCTGTGGCTACATTTTCACCTTGACATCATCAAGCAAGTGGTCACTGCCAAACTTGTGCTTCCCATACTTATGCCAAACATTGCAGGCTGCCTTTGAGAAGGTGAAGCAGGAGCCTCCCACAGAGCCTGGTGAGGGAGCTGGCCTGTACTCATGCGAGCATCACCAGCTTTCAGCCATTCAGGTGAGTTTGCTGCTGAAGGGTATGCTGTGTGTCACTCTGTTCTTCTTGCTACGCCTTGCCCCCGCCCCCCGCCCCCTAACACAGTCAAGCCCCTGCTGGCTTTGCCCTTCAATCCTCCTCCTTGCCACGTTTAGACCTGTACCATCCGTGCTGAGTTCTTCTCAAAGACATGGCCCTGTTCTACTGCAGAGCTTTGCATTCACAAAAGTGATCACTGCCATCCCACAGCCGGTCCCCAGCTCACTGCGTCGCCCTACCCCACCCAACTTCCTTGACGTGCCAGCTGTTGCTTTAATACTGCATGATCAAATTGGTGATGCCATTGGAGCTGATGACAACGCACGCACTCACCTTTCAATTGTCTGGGACCTTGGTGTCTGGTTGTGTGCATCCATTGTTATTACTTGTGCATTGAACAGTGGCGCATCCAACAGTTGCCTTCTGCCTTCTGCCAGTGCAAGACAAGTTCTGGCTGAGGGCCACATAGCTCAACAGGCACATGCTGCCACCTACTGGGCACAGGCATTTGACGCATAATAGTTTCTGCCATTGCTGACATCTGCCCAATCGCCTTCAGGTGCAAGTGGCTAAGGCAAGGATAGCCCAAGCAGAAGGGCCATATCCAGGCAACCTCCATGCTGCTGAGCACCACCTCAAGGAAGCTGTGCTGGTATGGGTTCCCCTGGAAACCCTTTCAGCAGAAACCTCATTGCAAAGATGATAAGGAACATGTCACCTGTATAGGCACGAATGCTCACATGCATGCATTATTTCAACTTGGACTGATCAGTCCAAGTTGTAAACTCATGAGTTTACAAGAGTTGATGCTGCCGCAATCAACAGCTTCCTAGGACTGCATTTGCCAAGTCTCCCGTCGTGGCTATATGCATGTCTACACAATTGAAAGGTCCCAGAGGCTTTGCTACTTGCTGAGCATGTGTGAGCGTGACACACTTTCAAAGTGAAGGAGTCAAAGATGGCTTTGCATGCTTGTAGTTAGAGGATCAGCTGAGCTATGCAGCGCCACCCAGGCAAGCTCCTACTCTGCGGCATTGCCTGACTCACATTCTGGAGAGGACAGAAACCCCAGCAGAGGCAGAAGTGATCAGCCGGCAAGCCCTCAGTCTATACCCCAACAACCCCTGGGGGCTGTATGCTCTGCTGGAAAGTCTGAAGAAGCAGGATAGGGGTGCTGCTGAAGTGCAGCAGGTGCAGATGCAGCTTAATGAGGCCTGGCAGTGGGCTGATAGACCTATAAATTGCCCGTGTCCCATTTTTGTCATCTGGTGATGTCTTGCTGGGTGATAGACTGTGATGGCCCCTGACAGTAGTGGCACCTTGCACTCCAGTTGTGCAGCTGTGGTGCATGGCTTGGAAATCTGACATGTCACATCTCAGAGACGGTAACATTGCAACATGGTTGATATTGTGCAGACAAGTGCAGTTGTCTATACGCGTCTGCCCGTGACCATGAATCGCATTATGGCATGCTAGCTGACAATGTCTTCAGGATGATTGCCAAAGTCTAGAGATCTAGCTATAGCCAAAATCATACTTGACGGTACTGCTTACTCTGGCTGTTGTGTATAGTAACAGTGACAAGTCACGCTCAACTTCAATGCTTGCTGATGCTTTGCTACATGCATCACACCACAGTGCATGCACCATGGCTTGGTAAGGTCACATCCTAGCATCAACCAAGAATCACAACCTTATGTCCTCTGCTACCCCTTGTTTCAAAATACGGTTCACGGCAAAAGGCCGATCGAGCCGCGCGTATAATTGTTGAGCTCCATCTATCTGTCTGCCTGTCTGAGCAGAACGCATATGCATTGTGGTAGCAACGCGGTGCAATAGACGTCGATGCAATAGACGGTCTCGTACGCCTTGCTGACCTAGATCAGTGCCTGACCTACCTGACTGAAGCGCATATGCTGACACTGCGACATCATGGAGAACATTGCAAAAGCCTCTAACTTGCAGTTGAAGCCCTCGTTGATTCCCAGGGCAGCAGCTGTTGCAAAGCAGCCAAGTCCTAAAGAGAAAACCGAAGGCAAAGGCTCTCTGTATGCCGCCTCTGGCACTGGACTAAGGCTATGTGCACCCAAGACGCCTGCTTCGTTCGTGGTGGACAGCACATCCACACAGGCTGTCGAACGAAGAAAGCTCAAGGTATCATCGTTCCATGCTTGACGTTGTACCTCTGATCACTGCAGTCAAGCTGGATATGCAGAGGAGAGCTTGTCATGTCAATGCAGCTACAAGTATCGAGCCTGTGCAAAGTTTGTGTACTTGTCTCTGCAGCCTTCTGACTTGAAAGTGACCATCAAAGGCAATGTCACAGTCAAGGCAGACATTAAGCAGCTGCAAGATGGCACACTCGAGGTTTGCTATACAGCACCTCTTACTGGAGAATACAGGATCTCTCTGTCTGTCGGGTCTACAGCTGTGCCAGGGAGTCCTTTCCGCATGGCCTGCCAGCAGCCCCGAGCCTGTGAAAGTAACACACAGATCACTGAGAGCTCTGTGAATGGTTTCGCCAATGAAAGATACGCAGTACAGCTAGCATGCCATGATCAGTTTGGCAGCCCTTACATTGGCAAAGCAGACATACATGCAGATGTATTGGACGGTGCAATAATCCTGTTTTCAGCTGACGTCCTAGATCTTGGTGGAGGCAGATATGAGGTTGCATTTATGCCAGAGATCTCTGGCGTGTACAGCCTATCCATAAGCCTTGATGGACACAGAACCTTGAAGGGCTGTCCATTGTCTGTCAGAGTCAGGAATGATGAGACTTGTGCTGTTAATTGCAAGCTGTACGGGCTGGGGCTGACTCAAGGCACTGCTGGACAGCCGATAGAATTCAGCATTCAAGGTGAGGCTGCTGTGGAAAAGCAGCTGCAGCTTGATCTGGAAGCACGCTGTTCAGGTTGTAGAAAAGAAAAGAGTATTTGGCATTGAATGAAACATATGGAAGGGCATGTTCATGCTTGTGCATGCTGTATATAAGACAAGCTTGATTCATGCCCATTCACGTAATGGGTTCAATAGTAGATCATAAAAGTGTCGTACAATGTCTGTTATGAGTTTGAAGCATGCTTGCCATACATGTTGATGTTATACCTTGTTCAAGTCTGTATGAAGCCAGCTGTGACAGTGGTATGCTGCAGCATGACAGCTAAGTGAGTACTGAAAAAAGTTTTGCAGCAGTCTGTCACACAGGTAGCTGCATAACCCACAGTTGATCTTGCAAGGTGAGACTGATGGTGCAGTTTTGTTGTGCAGCATGCGATGCCAAAAACAATGCACGCAGTCTTGGCGGCGATACATTCAGTATCAGCCTGTCTGGCCCTGCCCTGCAGGAGCCTGTAGCTCTTGTCAAAGATAACCTTGACGGGTGAGCCCGCTATCTGCTAGAACTGCGTCCTTGCTTGATGCAGACACCTTACATTGACACCCTGCAGCCCAGACATTCCATGAAGTTTGCCTGCATGCATGTAGAGACTGCCGCCTGCAGATTGGTCCATTCTGCATTTCCAGCTGGTTTTCTTGCTATGTCACCTAGCATGAGCTTGGACACAGACAGGACCTGACACAAATCTAGACTTAGGCAGCGTGTACTATTTGAGAGTCAGAAGCAAGGTGTTCCTGCATGTTTGTGCAGCACATACACAGTCTTATGGAGAACAGAAACGGCAGGGAATTATCTGATGGAGGCACAATTTGAGGGCATTGCCTTGGCAGGATGCCCTGCAAGTTGCCAAGGTTAGAGATCAGCTGACTGCCCCCAACTTTGCAGGAAACGCGTGAAAAGCCATTGCATCTGCAGATCGACTCCCTTGTGTGTACTGTTATCAGCAGCATGCACATGTTGGTCAAGTGCATTGTTATGTGCCTCATGCTGTGCTGAGGTGACTGCTGGTTGGGACTTGTCGCCTGCAATTGTTGACGCTGCTAGCATTCAGAACCTGTTCCTGTCACATGACTGGGCACAGAAAGTTCTCTTGCACATAAGGACACCTCACTTGAACACTGGGAGCAGTGCCCGTTTTGTTCCATGATTTGCAACGCTTGCAATGTCTTGCTGACAGTAGGTGCTGCCACCAAACACAGCTGTTCTTGGTGACCCGGATTGCACTAGATGCACCATCAGGACATACCTCTCATGCCACAGCAGTTTGTAACTGTCCTTGTACCAATACCTAGTCGGCATAGTACACATACCTGCAGTGCCTGCATCTTACACCATGCTTTCATGCCTATGCCATGCTTGCAGTTGGCTCACCTAGAGCCCAGCACATGCACCTGCAGCAGAGAAGCCCTAGCGCACGGAAAATCAGGACAACATCCCTGTGTCAATGCCCAGTCAGCAAGCTACACATGCTTGTACCGGCAGCATCTTGAGACATGCCTGTGCCATGCGTGCAGTTCTTCCTGGTGACTTGGAGCCCAGCAGATGCACCTGCTCTGGTGAGGGCCTAGCCCATGCCACTGCAGGCCAGCTTGCCAGCTTCAGAATCCACACGCTGGATGGCTTTGGTAACACTAGGACACCGGGAGGGGATGCCTTCTGGGTCTCAGCTCAAAACACTGAGGAAGGGTCACAGCTTGAGGCTGTAGCAGGCAGGGTGGAAGATCTGGGGCAGGGCATGTACAGAGCTGCTTACA
>JAABUH010003455.1_pt1 | contig 13554 bp, 14 predicted proteins | sample 5559121 | NCBI WGS metagenome assembly JAABUH01 (sample SAMN10711871, study PRJNA513364) | rock metagenome | isolation source: Antarctica rocks | place: Antarctica: Victoria Land, Battleship Promontory nord | collected 2015-12-28 | reverse complement strand
TGGTCGGCTCCGCCGAGCTGTCCACCCCGCTACGCGGGCGGAGACCGCCAGTTCTGCTGTCTCGCAAAGGCTTTCGAGCGTTCGGTATGGACGTACGCACCTACTGACCTACGTGGTTCTCATGTGGACACACGTAGGGCTTTCGAGCGTTCGGTATGGACGTACGCACCTACTGACCTACGTGGTTCTCATGTGGACACACGTAGGTCAGTACCTTTGTATGTCTAGTGTGGACGGGCCTGTCTCTGCTCCGCAGAGTCTACTGTGTACCGTAGGTCAGTACCTCACTGTCTACTGTGTACGTAGGTCAGTACTTTCGTACACAAGGGTCTGAGTGAGCGCGGTCGCCCTGTGTGTCTTATATGCGTCTCTCCCCTCCCCCTTTGTGAGTGGTAGAGGTCGTTACGGTCGTTACGGTCGTTACGCCGCAGGTCAGAGCGTTGCGGGTCGTTACGCGGGTCGTTACGCCTCTACGTCGTTGTCTGCGCCCCGGGCGTGGCTGGTGGTGGTCAAGCCGCAGGTCAGAGCGTTGCGCGGCTCACAGCTCGGCCATAACGACCCCCCTTGTGGCCTGGCGGGGCCGAGGTGGGGTCGAGCCGAGCGGGGGGCCTGGCTGCCTGAGGTGGCCCGAGGTGCCCGTGGCCGAGGTGTCCGGGCCGAGCGGGCCTGGCCGTGGCCGAGCGGGCCTGGCCGTGGCCGAGCTGGCCGGGCCTGCCCGAGGTGGCCGTGGCCGAGCGGGCCTGGCCGTGGCCGAGCTGGCCGGGCCTGCCCGAGGTGGCCGTGGCCGAGGTGGTCGAGCTGCCCGTGGCCGGGCCGGGCCTGGCCGGGCCTGGCCGAGGTGGCCGTGGTCGAGCGGGCGAGGTGGCCGTGTGCGGGGTAGGTGAGTGGCGGCCGGGTGCCCGCGGTGGCCGTATGGGGGTGCTGAGGGCCTGCACGGGCACCCGGTGCGCTGTCGGGGGCACCAGGGCCGGGGCTGCACTCGGGGCGGGAGCGGCCGCTTCGGGCTGCCGAGGTGGTCGTGCTGCACCAGGTGGCCTGAGGTGGCCTGCTGTGGTCGAGCTGCCCGAGGTGGCCCGAGGTGGTCGAGGTGGTCGAGCTTGCCCGTGGTCGAGCGAGGGCTTGGCCTGCCCGAGTGGGCCTGGCCGGGTCGAGTGGCCGAGGTGCCCGTGCCTGAGGTGGCCCGAGCTGCCGTGGCCGAGGTGCCCGAGCGGTCGTGGCCGAGGCGGTCGTGGCCGAGGTGGTCGAGCTGCGCCCGAGGTGGTCGAGCTGGCCTGGCCGTGGCCGAGGTGGTCGAGTTGCCCGCGTGTGTGGCCGAGGTGGCCCGGCTGGCCGAGGTGGTCGAGCTGCCCGCGGGCCGGGCCAGCTCGGGGCAGGGGTAGGTGAGTGGCGGCCCGGTACTCGCGGTGGTCGTACGGGGGCGCTGAGGACCACCTACACGGGGGCGCGGGCGCTGCCGGGGCGCAGGGACCGGGGCTGCGCTCGCGGGCAGCTCGCGGCGGCCCGGCCCCTGCTCGACAGCTCGCGGTCTCCCGGTGGCGGGCCTGCACGCGGGGGGGCACCTGGTGCGGGGGCAGACCCCCGCGAGGGGCAAAGTGCCGGCCCTTGGGCGGTGGGTCACCCGTGCTGCACGCGGGGTGGTCTCCCTGTCGGGGCGGGGCGCAGCCCGGCCGGTGCTGGCCCGGGGGCACTCCACAGCGTCTCTGCTCCCAGCCCCGTTGTGGCGGTGACCCCCAGGACACGGGGTGGAGGGCGCTCGGCCGGGGTCGACCTCAACCACCGCGGGGCCGAGGTGGCCGAGCGGGCCTGGCTGGCCGAGGTGGTCGAGTTGGCCGCGGGTCGGGCCAGCTCGGGGCCGGGGTAACTCGGGGCAGAGGTGCCGGGCCGATGCTGACCGGGGTCTGTGCTCACCGCGGCCGCGTGCCGGGGTAGGTGAGTGGCAGCCCGGTGGTCGTACAGGGGCGCTGAGGGCCTGCACAGGGGGCCACCTGGTGCGGGGGCGACCCCCGCGGGAAAGTGCCGGCCCTTGGGCGGTGTGTCACCTGGTGCAGCACGGGTCACCTGGTGCACCTCGACCACCTGGTGCAGCACGGTTCACCGCGCGGGGCGGGTCCCCTCGCCCGGTGGCGTACCCGCGGTGGTCGTACGGGGGCGCTGAGGGCCTGCACAGGGGGCCAACGCGGCCAGGTCCGGCAGGTCGGGCGGCTCGGCCAGCACCGGACGGGCCAGCACCGGACGGGGCCGGGAGCAGAGACGCTGTGGAGTGCCACCCGGGCCAGCACCGGCCGAGCTGCGCCCCGCCCCGACAGAGACCACCCCGGGTGCGGCCCCGGCCAGTACGCGCGGCCGCCGGGGGTTTCAGTCTTGCCCGGTGATCCGGCGGACGTCGGGAGCGTCGAGACCGCGGGTGATCAGGACACGGGAACTTGGGTCAGTGCCATGCACCTGCGGGCGCCGATGTCGTCGGTGTACAGCCACTCCCGGCCACGGATTCTTTGCAGCACGGGCAGGAACGATTTCGGCTGGCCGATCACATCGGCGACATCGCGTTGACGTCTGGCGTCGCCGGAGTGACCGAGCCAAACGAACTGGCATTGATCTTTCAGGGTGACGCTGGCGTAGCCGATGGTCTGAGTTGCCAAGATGAGCGAGCACTCCCGGGATTGCGCGGTACGGAGCAGGCTCTCAATCTGGCCGCCGAGTCCAAACACCTGCGCCACGGTGTGCAGCTCGTCGATGATCAACGTCATGTGGCCTTCGTCGGCTGCGATGTCCAAGGCGCGTTTCACGAGAGCTTTGGGGTCGGTGCCGGACTGGGCGGCGGCCTGCACGTCGAGGCGGTATTGGCCCATGAATCCGGGGTCCAGGTGAGTGACCGGTGTGCCGTAGCCGTCCCACGTGCGATCGTCCCCCTTCACGTCGATCACCAGGACCCGCTGCCTGCTCATCATCGGCATCAAACCGCGGGTGATCAGGTACGTCTTGCCCGCCCCGGTCATCCCGAAGATCGCATGGTGGGCCGGGCCTTGGGAGGGGCACCAGAGTCGATCGACTCGCTTAGCCACCTCACCGAAAGGGACGGCAGAAACGTGATGAGACACAATCACCATCCTACGGAGGCGGTCCATTTTGGACTGTAGCCGAGAGCTGCGATCTCCTTATCCGCTTTGCGTCCACAACCCCAACGGTTGCACGCGCGTATCTCGTATTGCTGGAAGAAGTGCGTCAACGGCTGGCGCTGAGCCGGTTCGCCTTCAGTTTGAAAGACCCGAGTCGCTGGCTGATCGCAGTAACGGCACTTACCGTACTGCGCCAGCTCACGCTCTCGCGTGGTAGGACCGGTTACTCGTTCGAGCAAGTTGATGATCTGGTCAGCTTTATGCTGTCCTTTGCTGTAAGGGCTTCCTTGTTCCTCCTCGCCTTCCTCGTCGATATCGACGTATTCGGAACTATCCGTGATCGACAGCGGCCCCGGTTCCCGGTCGAGTTCCGCCTCCGGCTCCGTGTCGAGGTCGGAGGATTCGGTGTCCCTCCGGTTCTCTTCTAATGCGTCTAGCTGTGGATTATTCGCGGCGATGTTGTAGGCATCGACCAGGTCGGACAACTCGTCCGTGTTGCGCGCGTCGGTTATCTGTTGCCTGAGCTTCACGAAGTAGGCCCTCTGGAACGCCGCGGCGGCGCTGTCGTTGGCTTCGTCCCAGTCGTCGGGGTCCAGCCACTCGATTAGATCGCGGATTCCGAGTAGTTCGGCATCGCGGGCTTTCATCGCCTCGAACTGCCGCACTTCCTCGTCGGTGGGTGGCGGCGGGGTCGTGCGGGTCGTCTTACTGGCAATGCGGTCAACCACCACGGCGGGAAGCCCGTATTCCTTGCAGACTGGGCAGCCCATGAGGTCACCCCGTGGTGAGCGCATCCTCGGCCCGGTGCACCGCGGACAGCGATCGCCGGGGGTCCACCGCAGCTCGGGGATATCGTCCGCGTCGATCCACGTTGACGGTTCAGTGCGCGAGTCAGTTCCGCTACGGGGCAGATACACCGAATGGCGTTCAACACCACGACACTTTCGGGTCGTTCCTGGCGGTCCCACCGCAACGGCATCACATTGCGAACACTGTCGGGTTATCGTCTCGGGACCCGATTTCCTGGTGCTCATGTCTCTAGTCTTCCACTTCTGGTCGGCCGGGTCTTCCCAGCTCAGCGCGGGTGCCAGGCATGGTCATAACCTGGTCGGAGTCTGGTCGCAAGGTTGCTCACGTCTTGATCGGTGGTGGCACCGATTCGCCGGGGTCATCATCGGCGAATCAACCTCACCGGGGTGGGGCGCGGGGGTTATCACAGCTTCGCTACTTGCGCAGCTTCAAGATGTACCCGGTGTCGCACAGGGGCCCCTCTGCGCAGTGCGCGACCCGACGCCCCTCCCCGAGCCCGTGATAGTGCTTCCGGTGGCGTCGTCGGCGGCGGTCTGTGCAGTGCGGGCAGTCGAAGACGAGCTGGTCCCCCACCTGGTCGCAGTAGATGACCGGGCATTCTCTGCCGTCGTGTGTTTCCGTTTCCATGGTGTATCTCCCTTATGGTGGTTGTGTGATACCTCCGGGAGAGACAGAGGGTGTTCGTTCAGATGAAGTCGAGGCTTTGGTAGTCCGCTATTCTCAACACGTCCGGGGGGATCGCGCGACTGTCCCGGCTCTTGGCCTTCGCGTAGCCCTGCAATATGGCGTTGCTCATGAGTTCGTCAGCTTCGGTGATCCGGTTCTGTTCAACAAGGTCGGCTACCTCGTTGAGCTGTTGGCGCATCTCGCGATCGACGGGAACGATTCCGATATTGCGCTTACTAGATCGGTCTCCGGAGTTGTCATGGACTGTGACCTTTCCGACCGACACGGCGCGCGCCCCGCGGATCCGGTTCGCCGCCACCCTGCCCCTCGGGGCGGCGGCGAGGACCTGTTGCCGCTTCCCGCCCCGGGTACTGGGGGCCTGCTTGCCCGACAGCCACCGTCCGGCCGTGTCGGGGGTGACGTCATAGTCCTGCGCCAGTCGGCGACGCGCACCTCTGCCGTACTCGGTTCGGTAAGCGGCCATAGCTTCGCTGGTATCTGTCGGGCGCAGCGCCCTGACTCCGGTCCGGAACTTCACAGGACACCCCCGGCTTTGCGTTCGGTGTTAGCAGCGTTGAGCGCGTCCCGGAACACGACCGGGCTGCCGGAGGTGTATGCCTGCGCCAGCTCCGGCGTCACCTGCGAGTAACGCTCGACCTTCCACTTGCCCGGCTGCGTGGAGATCGTCAGACCACCCGGCTTATGCGGGGCATCGTCGGCGACGAACCAGGCGGCGTCACGCCACGACCCGAGCACTACCGCCCCCGCCGCGGTGGCCTTATCGAGGGCGCGCAGCTTGTTGGCCTCCGCTTGGGTAACGACCTGATCCGACCAGTCCGGCCGCGGCAGCTTGTTCCACCGTCCCGAGCGGAGCATGCCGCCGAGAAAGGTCACGTAGACGTCTTTGACCAGGCCCCGCGCGTAGGTGGTGGGCAGGTCACGCCCGGCCGGTAACGCGGCCAGCGCGTCGCTGAACTTTGCGGCCCACGCGGACAACCGCCGTCCGTGGTCATGCCACACCACGACCGACGCGGCGTCCAGCTCGACTCCGCAGTCCCGCAGCAGGTAGGCCACGGTCGGCATCGCCAGCCACGTCCCGGCGCGGATCGTGCCGAACGCTGGATGCCTGGTGATGAGTTTCTTACCGAGCAGGACGTATCCGGGCAGTTTGCTCAGCTCCTCCAGCCCACCTCGGGGCTTGTCGTAGCGGACCGGCTGGCCGTCGCCGAGCTCGACGCTGCGCGACGCCGCGAGGTACTGAGCGTTCACGTCCAGTGAGGTCACCGCACGACCGTCCAGCTCAACTCCCGGGGTGAGCCATTCGGCGTAGCGCAACGGGTCGCCGGATTCGATGATCTCCTCAACCGGCCCGCCAGCATCCAAGGCAACCGGCAGCGACATCGAGCGGTTGGCGGCGACGAGGCGGTGCAGCGCAGCCACCCCCACCTCACCGGGGTAGGACACGAACCGCAGCCCGTTCGTGGCACCGTGCCAGGCGTCCAGCGCGGCCGTGATGTCAGCGTCGGCGGCGTTCGGCCAGCGTTCTCGAATCGGCCGAGTGACGTTCGCCAGCTCGACGGCCGGGTCCACAACCTCACGCGCCGGGGTGTCGACTGCACGCGGGCCAGGAGTCGGCCTGGTCTGCCGCCGCGGCGGCGTGGCGGTCTTCTCGAGAGATTCCTCGTCACCGCTAACGGCCCCCTCCGGACGGCAGTCGCCGTGCCGCGGCGCACCGCACCGTGAGAGAACCCGGGTCGGTTTCCCGCACAGGACGCACGGTGATGTGTGCTCCGCGGTGGCGCCGAAGCCGCACGACGGCCCGACGACCGAACACGCCGAACACGCTTCACCGACAGCTGTGCCGACAGCTGTACCAGTGGTTGCGGCAGGGTCCGGGGCACCGGCCGTGGTCTCGGCTGACGGTGGCTTGCCGTCACCGGACGGCGCCGCGTGGGGTGCAGGACTCGCGGTCCCTGTACTGAGCGGCAGCTCATCAGGGCTGGGTGCGGTGGCCTTGGCACTGTCGTCGGCCGTCGAGGTGAACAAGAGGACGTAGCAGCGGGTTACCCGGTTAGCTACTCGCAACAACCGCGCCCGGTTCTTACGGTCGCCGCGGCGGAGGCGCCCCGACGATTCCAGCTCACTCAGTGCCGTGTCTGCGTCCTCGATGCCGTGACGTTTGGCGACCTCCCGGAGCTGGTGACACAAGACGGCCACGTCTCCGGGTTCGTCGTCGTCGGCCAGGTCGTAGCCGACGATCTCGCCGCGGTCCCGCGGCCACGGCCGGTGATCGGCGACGGCGGACCGAGTCGGGTAGACGCCCTCTCGGGATGCCATGTCTTCGCTGAGCGCGTCGAGCAACCGGGCGCCGGGACTGGCACCCCGATCCCCGAGCGCTGCGGTCAACTCTTCCAACACTTCCCGCGCCGCTCCGAATGCAGCGGCGGCGAATGCGGGCACGTGGAACAGTTCGGCAAGCTGGCGGCCACCGGCCAGGGCCGACGCCATGTAGAGCCCGTGGGTGCGTTCCACGTCCGCGTCGGCCACAACGAGTTCGACGCCCGCCGCGTCACGCTCGATCCTGAACCGGTCGGGTGTCCAACCGCTCTGGGCAATGGCTGCCAAACCGTGGCCGTGGGCGACGCGCGCCGCGGCCTCGATCCGGCGGGCCACTTGCGCGGTGGGTGTCATCGGCGCTGCCAGCTCGACGATCCTGGCCGCCAGTCCTTCGTTGGTAGTCCCCGCCGTGAGCCGTTCGTTCCCGGTACTGAATACCGCCCCATGCCAGCCACCGGGGGACTCTCGGTGCAGCCCGCCCCGTGTCGAGGCGTCACGTTCGTTGCCTTGGGTGATCCCGAAGATCAGGGTGGATCGGGCCTCTGGACCGAGCTTCGCCGAGGAGAGGTCGTCCCGGAAACCGGGCAGGCAGCCCAGTCCTCGTAGCCACGTTCCCGGTCCTTGTGCGGTGGTGTTCCAGGGAAGGATCACGCCGCCGCCGCATGCCTCCGCTGAGCCACCGGGATAGCCGAACACCGCCGCGGAGGCGTAGAGCCCGGTGGACTTCCCGCGACGGCCTTGCCCGTAGCCGTGCCATACGTGCGGCTGGTAGCTGAGCGATTCGATGTAGAGCCCACCCACGGCCGCGCCAAGCTGCAGCGCCACCTTCGGCGCATCGGCCACGACCCGCAGCAATTCGGCGAAGTCATCGGGAGTCCCGGCAATCTCGCCGTAGCCGCGGGGCAGAGTGTCCGGCGGTGGCAGAACTAGCCGACCGCCCGGCGTCCAGTAGGCCAAGGCGGGTATTACCGGCAGGTTCGCGGCCTGGTCCTCGACGAGGTTGAGCAGTGCCTCTCGTACTTCACGGGTGGCGGTGCCGCGGGCGGTGGTGAACTTCTCCCGCCACAGCTTGCCCTCGGCTACTTCACTGATCGCCGCGGTGGTGATGTGCTTACCCACCACCACCGTCACGGCCCGGCGGGTCAGTTCACCGGTGCGCCCAGTGACCCCAAGATGTCGGGTGACCGTGGGGCACCAGTCGAGTATCTGCACCTTGCCCCGCCACAGCCCGCCACCAGGTGTATAGCGAAGCCCAGGTGAGCCCGGCACTTCCTGGACCCCCGGGAAGTGGGCCGGCTTTTCCTCTTCGTCGGATTTACTGGCCTGCCAGTCTTCCTCGCGGGCTTCACCGATGGCCGCTTTGAGGTGTTCGGTGAAGGGTCCTTTGGACATATGGCGGCCCTTCACCGCGAATGCGTCTTTCCAGTCCGCCTGCACGCTAGGCGCGGCCCGCGCGATCGCGGGGAGCAGCTCTTTGATCCTCACGAGCGCGACACCACGATCCAGGGTTGCCAGTTCGGCGCAGAAAGTCTCAGCGTCCGGCAGCTTGCCAACCGCCACCATGACGCGAGGCTGACTGGTGCTCATGCTGCACGCCCGGTGGCGTGGCTCATGCCCAGCGCGTAACAGATGTGCGTTTCCGCCCAGCCCAGCTCGCGCAACTGAGCCACGTACAGAGAGCACTCCTCGCGCCGCACACGGACACCCTTGGTCCTCCTCGGGACGTACGGTCTCCCGGCGTCGACGCGGCCGGAGCCACGCTGGACGCGGAGCGCCTTGATCCGATCGAGCAGCACCGGGTCGAGCACGACAGTGGCGTCGGCTCCGGTGGCCGGGCAGGCGGCCGGGTCGTCGATGGTGTCCTCATCCCAGGCGAGCGGTGGCGCCCACCCACGACCCTGCGCACGCTTACGCGATCGCACTGAGGGTCCGGGCAGGTGGCTGGTCCGCTCGTACAGCGCAGCGACTCTGCGCGCGGTGCTGGCCCGAACTGGACGACCACCCATGACGTGGCCCATATTCGAGACAGCTATTCCGAGTTGCTCACCCAACCAAGTCAGCGTGTACCCGCCCGCGATGAGAGCTTGCAGCCTTCGGACGGTGCCGGTGGGGTCGACCAGAGCGCCCCGAGCTACTTCGGCGTCGGACGGGGCGGGGATAGCCAAGATGGCCGCCGCTACGTTCCGGCCGATTTTCGAGGTGGGCTGCCTGACCTTGGTGCGGGATCGTCCGGTGAGCAGCGCGCAGACGCTACTGCGATGGACACCGGCCAACTCGGCAACACGGCGAGTCCCGAGACCAGCGGCGCGCAACCTCAGCACGTGTTCGCGGACCCGAGCCGCGTCGATGTAGGTGGACTCGAACCGCCCGTAGGCGTGCTGACGGATGCGCCAGCTCTCGTAATGGGCACCGCAGAGACCGCGACGCTTGGCAACCCGTGTGCAGTCCGCCTTGCGGCACGCAGGCGCGGTCATCCTTGACCACCACCCTGCCGGACGCCCATCGCACGCAGTGCTGCACTCAGTGTGATGCGGTTGGACTGCTTCGCGGGCAGGTGGATCGTGCCGCCCAACCACGGGGGGGCGTTGGCGTCGAGGGGGTCCAGGCGGCAATCAAGCATCGGGACCAGTGATGTTGAAGTCGGAGACGCTCGAAGGACCACCACGGGAACGGAGCGGGCTTCTGCGTCCGCGATTTCCCGCAGCATCACCTTGCCTACGAGCCCGGACTTGCCGATGCCGACGAGTAGACCGGACAAGTCGTCGGCAAGATCAGGCCACCTGGCCGCGTACTGCTCTGCCGATGAATGATCCGGCCGAGTGGGGAACGCGGTATCAAAGTCCAGTACTCGGCAGGGCGACACCAGGTGCGCGAGCCGCCCGATATTGAGGTGAGGGCGTATCCGCGGTGCCGCCGACAGATACAACGGAGGCCGCGCGGAGTGCTGTAGGCGTGCACGCCGAGACATCGCGGTGAGGTAGTCGGCGACCGCCTCGGGTGCCGCGTACGTGGTTGGTGGAGCTGAGATCGCCGTGTCGATGCGCGTACGCGCCGACGATTCGGGTAGAGTCGTCATCGGTTCTCCCCACGAAAGACGTCCTTCCCAGCCAAAGGATTCGGACGTCTTTTGTGCGTTCAGGGCCAGTAGAGCGGCCCGACTGCTAGGTCATGACGGGTTTCGCGCGTGGTCGGCCGGAACCCACCGCTCCTCGTCCGAGAGGACGGGGGCACGGGGGAGCGTTCGCCGCATGGTCCGTGATGCTGGGACACAGAATCAGCACAGACTGATCCCCTGCTATACGGCCGTGGTTGCCTGAACGATCGGCGCTGCCGATGATTCCGGAGACGCAGTGACTGAGACCAACGAGCTGATACAGCGCCGACCGCAGGGTCGACGGAGTATTGCCGATACCGGCAACGACGGCGGCGGTGAGCCGCTTGACAAGCGGGCTGCCCGGCCCGTACCGCCTGGCCGCGGCCGCAACCCGGTTGGTCACCGTCTCGACGTAGCGACGGTAAAGGGCACGATCGGCGTCGCTCGCTGAGTCGTAGCTCACCGGCAGGTCCACGTCGGAAAGGTCGACCGGGGTCAGCGCAAGCATGGTCTCGTGCAGGTGAGTGCCGTGGCGGCGGTCCTCGGCCTGTCGCTCAGCTTCCCGCTGGCGCTGATCGATGCGCCAGCGTGTCGCAGCGGGGGCCTTCGCCGCTGTAGTCATTACGCCACTTCCGACAGGTAAGGCGGGGGGATCATGAACCCGCCGTCGTCGCTGAGCTGCGCACCTGTACCCCGCAGCGCCCGGACCAGGATCGACAACGCAATCCCGGTGGCAACCGCGAACATTACGGCGTTCAGCAGCCACACGGCGTCGTCGTGGGACAGCATCCGCCTACCGCCGGGGCCTTCTCGTCGGTTGTCGTCGAAGATGCCCGCGCCGATGACAGTGCGAATGTAGTTGTCCGGCAGCCCGGCGGTACGAGATACCTCAACGGCCGGAACCATCGCTTGCCCAGGCCACGGGTCAGCAACTAACGCGGTGCCGACTGAAGCTGTCATGACGCTCACCCTTCCACCATCTACCGACATTGTGTGACTCCACGCGCGGCGTGTCGTTGGGTTCCTACCGGCGGGCACTCACCGGGGGTCAAGCGCTTCTGTGGCTCGTAGCTTGTCCCCGCCCGCACGAATGTCTGCGATCACCTTGCGCCGGAGTACGTCATCGGCCAGGAACCGACGCAACAGAACACGGGCTACTTGCTGCGCGTGCAGTCGAGGTCTCCTGACTTCCGCGGCCGTGTCCAGGCAGGCTCGGGCGAGCGCGAGGTGCTCGCTCGCTGCCAAGTCGACAGTCATCCGCACGGTCGTCTCGGGTACCGGGGGCTTGGGTGCGCGCGGAGTCGTCTTAGCTGCCGGTGCAGCGACGGCCTTAGCTGCCGGGCCTGCCTTGGCTGCCGGTTCCGCCTTCGCGGTGCGCGCCCTCTTGGCAGGTGCAGCGGCGCCAGCGGACTTAGCTGCCGGGGTTGCTCTGCCTGCCGGTGCGTCTTTGGGGGTGCGTGCCCTCGCCTTGCGGGCCTTCGCCGTCGTGGCGGCCGTGACCAGCTCTGGTGTTGCTTGCTGGTCCGGCTGCGGGGTGTCGTCCTCTACTCCGATCACGTCGCGGAGCGAGCGGGTGCGTGACATCAGGGTGTCTCCTGTCGTAGTGGTGTGGTGTCAATTCCGAGCGTGGTCAGCACTTCGGCGGTGAGGTGTCGGTAGTCGTTCTCCGCTCGTCTCGCGTAGGACTGGGAGCCGCCCACGTCGAGCACGGTCCGGGAGCGCTCCACGGCTTCCCGGTAGGTCGTGTAGGCGCGAATGGAGGTCTCCGCGACAGTCAGCCCGTAGCGCTCTCGCAGCTCCGCGCGGTAATCGCCGGCCCTTGCAAGCGCCTGCGGATTCACCCGGCACAGTGCGATGACGTGCGGCAGCCCCAGCGGCATCACCTCGCCGCGGATGACTCGCACCACGGGACGTACGGACATCGCCTCGGGTTCGGTGGGGACGACGAGTAGGTCCGCGACGGGGCCGCCCGAGCCGGTCAGGACTGCCTCGAATGCCCCCGCGTGCGCTCCCGGGAGGTCGACGACGGCCAGGTCGTAGCCGGTGCCCTGGCGGAGCTGGCGCAGCACCGAGAGGTCGCGGCCATCGGCAGTGTCCACCGGGATCGCATCGCCTGCCTGTGCGCACCAGTCCAGTGCCGATGCATTCTGGTCACAGTCGATGAGCAGGACCCGCAACCGGAGTATCCGAGCAGCCAACGCGGCAACGGTGACGGCGGTGGTGGTCTTACCCACCCCGCCCTTCGGGGACCCGACCGCGAGAATATGCACCTCGTCAGGCTACACGGTCAGTACCCACGGACCACCGCACGTCCGCACTAACGGAGTGTCGCTCCGACGAGGCAACATTAGGATGGTGCGCTACGTTCCGTGTTTCCCCTGGTATAGCTACCATTAGGTACTGACCTACGTGGTAGAGTGACGGTGACGGATTGACAATGAATAACGGCCAGGTCCAGCCACGGTCACTCACTCTCCACGGGTGGGCCGAAGTCGCTAACCTGGCCACAGGGAAAGTAGGCGCGCAGATGAGTGCTCTCGGTTTCGTCCTCGTCATTACCGGGGCCGCCCTCTTCCTCATGCGACGCCACCGCATCGTCACCGCGGTCACCACCATCGCCGTGGCCGCACTGTTCCTGCACGGCCTGGTGCTCCTCGTCCCTCTGGTCCTGGTGCTCGCTGCCGTGGTACTCGTCGCCGTGGACCTAGCCCGCGTCGGCCGCCGACACCCGTTGCTCGTGCTCACGGCCGGGCTGTACCACGCCCGCCACCGGGAGCCTGACCGTGCTCGACAGCGCCCAGTCGCAGACCGGCAGCACGGCAGGGACGCACGGAGCAACCCGGCCGCCGCTGCGGAACCTTCCCTATGGGACCCCACGGGGGAGGTCGAAACGTCGTCACCGCGGCCGCACCGAATCGTTGAACCGGTGAGCTACAACGAAGCCGACGTGCACAACTTGGACGAGTGGCCGCCGCGATGAGCGCCGGGGGCGTCGAGAGCGTCGTGTTCCAGCGGTCCCTACCGTGAGGGTCCGAGTCGCCTTCACCGTCGACATCGACGTGAACGCTTGGCGCAACAGAGCCGGACTCTTCCCCGACCCGAACGCCCGCGACTTCGGCGTTCGCAAGCACGTACAGGACACCATCGAGCAAGGCATCCGTGAAAGCTTGCACCACGCCGGACTGCTCACCCCTGGCACCGAGTGATGACGCACCTACTACTGGCCCTGAAAGTGCAAGGGTGAGCGGTCAACCCCTGGAATCGGCCCGCGCCCGAGAACCTCTTCGAGAACCTTGCTCGGGCCGATTCTAAGGGTGATGGCAAGCGAGCAATCTGACCGCGACTACCGCTGGCCGAGATGCCCTCGCCGCGCCGACTCGGCGCCTTCGTCTTGCGCGAGCTACCACCGGGCCGTCCCCCGCGCCCGTGGTGTACGCCCGCCCGTGGCGCGCGGCCGCCAGCGCCCCCCGAGCCGCCCCCGGCGGCCGCGCGTTCTGGCCGGGGCCGCACCCGGGGTGGTCTCTGTCGGGG
>JAABUH010003454.1_pt1 | contig 13560 bp, 11 predicted proteins | sample 5559121 | NCBI WGS metagenome assembly JAABUH01 (sample SAMN10711871, study PRJNA513364) | rock metagenome | isolation source: Antarctica rocks | place: Antarctica: Victoria Land, Battleship Promontory nord | collected 2015-12-28 | reverse complement strand
GTGTCCGCAGGTACTCCACGGCCCCGTAGCTGAGCGCGCAGTCGAACTGCAGCACGTCGCGGTCGGGGCGAAGACCCCCGTGGCGCAGAAGGTTCCGCGCGTCCTGCATGGAGAACAGGTTCTCGCCGGTGGCGATGGTTCCGGGGTAGACCTGCGCAATCTCGGCGTGCAACGCGTAGTCGAGCGGGTCGACCGGCTCCTCGAACCACGCCAGGTCATAGGCCGAGAGCGCCTGCGCGCAGGCCAGCGCATCGGCCCGGTCGAAGCGGCCGTTGGCGTCCACGGCGAGGCTCTGGCCGGGCCCCAGCACACCGAGCACGGCCTCGATCCGTCGCAGGTCCTCCGCGAGCGGGGCGCCCCCGATCTTCATCTTCACCACCGAGTAGCCCAGGTCGAGGTAGGTGCGCATCTCATCGGTCAACGCCTGCAGGTTCTTGTCGGGGTAGTAGTAGCCGCCCGCGGCGTACACGAACACGGAGCGGTCGACGCGACCATCGCCGTGCCGGTCGGCGAGGAGCTGGAACAGCGGGAGCCCCGCGAGCTTGGCGGTGGCATCCCACACCGCCATGTCCAGCGTGCCTACGGCGACCGACCGCTCCCCGTGCCCACCGGGCTTCTCGTTACGCATCGCGGCGGCCCAGACCCGCGCGGGGTCGAGGTCGCCGTTCTCATCCAGCAACGACTCCGGATCGGACTCCAGCACCCGGGGTATGAAGCGCCCGCGCAGCATCGCGCCCTGGCCGTAGCGGCCGTTGGAGTGGAACCCGTAGCCGACGACGGGCCGGCCCTCACGCACCACGTCGGTGACCACCGCGACCACGCTGAGGGTCATCCGGCTGAAGTCGATGACGGCGTTCCTGATGGGAGACGAGATCGGGAACGTCCGCTCCCGAATGTCCACGATGCGCATGCCAGCCACTCCGTCCGTGCCGCCGGAGCATGTGATCACCTCCGTGCACGGCGCAGGTTACGCGACCCGGTTCGCGCAGGTGAGCCCTCATGCGTCGCAGTCCAGCACGAACCCCGTCGGCCCGGAGATACGCAAAGAATGCGGACAGCGCACGAGGGCGGGGCACGCCCTGCGCCAGGTGCTCAGCGGCCCGCCACGCCGCCGCCTCCACCTCGGGCTCGGCGGCGGCGGCGGCCGTCAGCCACGGTCAGTTTCGCCCTGAAGTGGAAACTATGGCCTGGTGGTCGCCTTGTCGACGCCGTGTTTCTATGGTTCGCCGAGGCCGTCATTTAGCCGGGCGTTGGGGATCACGCTGTGGGCCCTTCACTGTTGCGAATGTTGTTGCCGGGCACGAGGATTAGATTCTGTTTTCCCCTGGTGATCCCCACGGGCGACCACCCTGCAGGTATGGGTGTGCTCAGTGAGGAGATGAGGACGATGCTAGCCGAGTCCCATGACGAGGAACAGATCATTGCCAGGGTCGCGGCCCTGGATATCGGCAAGGCGGAGGTGCTGTGCTGTGTCCGGGTTCCCGCTGAAGGGGATGCGAAGCGGCGGTTGCAGGAGGTGACGACGCACTCGACGATGACCCGGTCATTGACCCAGCTGGCTAACCATCTGGTCGAGCTGGGTGTCGAGCGGGTGGTGATGGAGGCCACCTCGGACTACTGGAAACCGGTGTTCTACCTGCTGGAAGCCCATGGGCTGGATCCGTGGTTGGTGAATGCCCGCGACGTTAAGCACCTACCCGGGCGACCCAAAACCGACGTCCTTGACTCGGTATGGCTGTGCAAGGTCGCTGAACGTCAGATGCTGCGGCCCAGCTTCGTACCCCCACACCCGATCCGCCGACTCCGCGACCTCACCCGCTACCGCATCGACCTCGTCGGGACGCGGACCGCGGAGAAGAACCGGGTGGAGAAGCTCCTCGAAGACGCGTGCTTCTCTGAACTGACTTTTGTCTGGTATTGGGTGATTCGGTGGGTTCTGGGGAAACGGTGGTTGCATGGTCACGGGGCTGGCGCGGTGGTTGGCATGCCGAGTGTGACGGCTGTTGTGCGGGTGGCGAGTTCGTCGAGTTGAGTGAGTTTGTTGCGTGCAGCGGCGAGGCTGACTTGCAGGCCGTCGACCTCGCCGAGCCAGCCTTCACGCTCGGCTTCGCCGATGCGGGCGCCGAGGTTGTCGCAGAGCTCGACGAGGCGGGGGCGTTGAGCCGGGTCGGGTCGTAGCAGCGGGCAGCGGACGCAGGCGTGTTCGTGGATGCAGGCGGTGGCGTAGGAGCGGCCGCAGGTTCCCAGCGAGACCTTGCGGCGCTCGAAGTGGCCGAGGAACTCGGTCCACTCCTCCTCGGTGGGGGTGCGGTATTCCTCGCTGGGACGTAGCGCACGGCGGCGGGCGATGAAGGCCCGGTGGCCGTTGATGACCTCTTCGGGGCAGACGGCCTTGTATCCCATGGTGACGTTGATGTCGCGGTGTCCGGCGACGAGTTGGGCGATGTGCGGTGGCATGCCGTGCATGACCGCGTCGGTGATCAGGATCCGGCGGAAATCGTGCGGCACGAAACGCAGTGGCCGGCCGCTGACGTCGGTGAGTCCGGTGCCGGCCAGGGCATGGGTGATGAGCTCGCGGACCGCGGGTCCGGTGATCGGGCGGTGCTCGCCGCCGTAACGGCGCTTGGCCGGTTGATCTCGTCGAGTGGGCACTCGATGACACGGCCGGTGAGGTTGTGCAGTCCGACCTTGTGTCGCAGCTCGAGGAACTCGAAGTACACCGTCAGCGCGGATCAACTCGAGGTGGTTGGTGTCGTTCCGGATCGTGCTGTCGACCAATCCCGCCGACGCCCGGGCCAGCACGAAGCCAGCCAGCACATCGGTCTCGAAGTCGGCGAGCTCGTCCTCGGTTGCCGGGACTCGATGCTCCTGCAGGTCGCGGACCACAGCCAGAGCCAAACCCACGCCTCCTTGGCTTCATCCAAAGTGAAAACCATCATCCGATCAATGGTTCAGTCAGCATGAATGATGCCCGTTCATGGGGTGGTTTCGCGCAGGGACACGCCCACAATGGCTGGCCAAGGCGTCATAAGGGTCGACGGACGAGACTGCCAGACTGAGGAACCCGTCGACTGTTGCTTAAGCGGGCGCGCTAGGCAGCGGCGAACTTGATGATGTGCGAACTGTCGCCCAACCTTTCGCCTCCACCGCGGGGATCGTCCTGGCCAGGTACGGCGTCTAGCTGCTACTCACATCCACGCAGCGGGCCGGCGGGCGGGACAGCCCGACTGATTCCGTCCGCCGGGCCCGGCGGTAGGTCAAGAGCCGTTCAGTGCGTGTCCGTCCTCGTCGAGGTAGTCCCGCCACGAGCGCTTGGGGGACCACCCGAGCATCTCCACCGCCTTGCGGCATGAGATGCCGGAAGAGTCGGGCCGGTCCAAGTCCCGTAGTTCGATCGCGTCCCCGTAGTACTGCTTCAGCACGGCCGCGAAATCGTGTCCGCCGACGTTGTCGGGTGAGGCGATGTAGAAGACCTCGTGGCCGGGCAGGTCGCTCTCGACGGCGAGAACGATGGCGTCGGCCAGGTCGTAGGCGTCGATGTAGCTCCACAGGTTGGGACTGGTGACGGCCGCGTCTCGGATTTGCGGGCCGAGGTTCTGCTCGTAGTTGCCTTCGTACTGCACCCAGCTCGGTCGCAACGAGATTGCCCGGATGTCAGAGCGCTCGACGGCGGCGTCCATCAGCTTCTCTCCGAACAGCTTGGTCAGGGCGTAGGGGTCCTGGGGGTGTGCGGGGTGCAGCTCATCAACGGGGGCGTAGCTGGGCAAGAACGGCCGCTCGGGAAAGAAGAAGCCCGGTACTGTCTCACTGGAGATGTTGACGAAGCGGCTGACTCCGAAGCGGATGGCGGCCTCAAGAACGTTGAACGTGGCCATGATGTTGGTCTGGAACACGACGTGCGGCGGGTTGCCGGTCGGTTCGGGGATCGCTGCGGTGTGCACAACCGCGTCTGCTCCACGGACCACCGCGAAAGCGTCTCCCGCGTCGGTCAGGTCGGCCATGCGGTAGTCGGCGCTGCCCTCGGGCTTACGCTCGAAGCTGGGTCGGGTCAGGTCAGTGGCGAGCACTTCGTGGCCCGCGTCGAGCAGGGCCTGGGTGGCGGCGCGCCCAACTTTGCCGTGCGCTCCGGTGACGACGATTTTCATCTGCTGCCTTTCGCGATCATCGATGAGAACTCGAGCCCATCGCGGGCTCGGTTAGTGTGGTGATGGGGGACGGGGAGAAGGTGCGCACCGTCCCCTGGGGGTTGAACGGTCAGTGCGCACCTAGGCGACGCGGGGCGACATTTGCGTCGCCAGCCCGGATGGCGAAGATGGCCGCACCGGGGTCGAGCACGTAGGTGTCCATGTCCTGCTCGGTCTGCATCATGTGCTCTCGCATCTCACGACCGGCTTGCTCTGGGTCGCCGGCTCGCACGGCGTCGAGGATCAGTTGGTGGTGCGCGATCGCGTGCTCTCGCACAGGTTCGTGCGCCGAGGTTTGGTGCCGGGTGAGACGCAGGATGCGTGAGAGTGGGTCGAACAACGAGGTGATGAAGCTGTTGCGGGCCGCGTCCAGCACGGACTGGTGAAAGACGATGTCCGCGGCGACGAACGCGGCGACGTCTGCGACCGCCGCCGCGGAGTGCATCTCCCGCAGTGACTGCTCCATGTGGATCAGGTCCTGCTCGGTCCTCCGTTCGGCTGCCAGTTCGGCGACGGCTACCTCCACCACTCGGCGCGCCTCGATGAGCATGCGTGGCAACGCCAGCCGATCGCCGTCCCGGCTCGACCGAGCGATCAGCAGCACCGGGTCGAGGACCGACCAGCTCTCCGAGGGGTTGACGAAGGTGCCACGGCCTTGCTCCACCCGCACCAGGCCCTTGGCCGCCAGGGATTTCACCGCCTCGCGCACGGTCATCCGGCTCAACCCGGACTCGGCGGCCAAGTCGGTCTCGCTGGGCAGCGGGCCGTTGGGCAGATAACGACTGGAGAGGATGTCGTTGGTGATTTGGTCCGCCAGACCCAAGGAGAGGGAGGGTCTCGCGGTCATGAGTTCCCCCTTGGATGTGGTCGTCCGCAATCGTAGTGGTTGGCTTGAGCCGCGTTCGGGGACTGTGCGAGCTCACGTTCCACCCCGCGACCGTTGCTGGCGCCACATGTTGAGGGCCACCGCGGCCACGATGATGACGCCACTGAACACCTGCTGCCAGTAGGCGGAGATTCCGAGCAGGATCAACCCGTTCTGGATGAGGGCCAACAATGTTGTGCCCAGCACGGTGCCTAGGATGCTGCCCTCCCCACCGAACAGGCTCGTCCCGCCGATGACCACGGCGCCGATGGCCACCAGCTCGTAGCCGTTACCCGCCGAGGGCTGCCCGACGCTGAGGCGGGCGGTCTCGATTACGCCCTCCAGTCCAGCTAGCCCTCCTGCAATCGCGAAGATTGCGACCTTCGTGCGGAAGACGCGTATTCCCGAGAGCACCGCCGCCTGTTCGTTGGACCCGATGAAGTAGACGTTGCGACCGAAGCGGGTGCGGGTGAGCACGACGTGCGCCACCAGCGCCGCCAGTACGGCGATCCACACCGGGATGGGCACCCCGGCGATCGAGCCCTGACCGAGCACCAGGAACCCGGCGGGCAGGCCGCTGAGGGTCTGGCCCTTGGTGATGCCCAGGGCTAGACCGCGGGCCGCGGCCAGCATGCCCAGGGTGACGACGAAGGACGGGATGGCGGTCGACGCAACGATGAGCCCGTTGACCAGACCCACTGCCACGCCACCGGCCAGGGCCAGCACCACGGCGAGCACCGGGTTCAGTCCCAGGGTCACCATAGCCTCGCCGGTGATGATGCTGGTCAACGCGACGGTGGACCCGACCGAGAGGTCGATACCCGCGGCCAAGATCACAAAGGTCATGCCGACCGCGATGATCAACGACAGCGCGGCAAGACGGCCCACGACCACGAGGTTGCCGGTGGTAAGGAAGTACGGCGAACGCCACGTCAGGAAGAGCACTACGACCAGCACTACCCCAGCGAGGCCGGCTTCCTGTGCGGCCAGCACCGAACGCATCCGGCGGGCAGTTCCACCGCCCCTGCCACCACTTCCCGAGTCTGGGACCGACGCGGCAGTGTCGGATTGTGGGGGGATGTCGACCTCGGGCATCGGGGGTTCCTGCTCTCTCATGTAAGGGCCCGTCATGACGCGTCCTCGTGGACACCTGTAGCCATCGCTATGACCTCGTGCTCCTGGGCCTGCGCGCCGTCGAGCTCGCCCACCAGCCGGCCCTCGCGCATGACCAGGACGCGGTCGGACAGCCCCAGCACCTCCGGCAGCTCAGAAGAAATGACCAGCACCGCCACCCCGTCGGCGGCGATCTGGCGGATCAGCCGGTAGATCTCGGCCTTGGCGCCCACGTCGACCCCGCGGGTGGGTTCGTCGAGGATGAGCACCTTGGGGCGGCGAGCGAGCCACCGCGCGAGCACCACCTTCTGCTGGTTACCCCCGCTCAACGTGCCTACCGCCATCTCCGTCGAGGACGCCTTGACCCTGAGGTCCCCGGCCAGCCGGGCGGTCAGTGCTCGGTCGCGGCGACCGGAAAGCACCCCACCGCGTGATACGTCGTCCAAGCAGGCCGCTGTCATGTTGGTGCGAATGGGCAGGTTGAGGAACAGCCCCTGTTTCTTGCGGTCTTCTGGCATGTAGGCGATCCCGGCGGCGATGGCCTCGCGAGGGCCGCGCAGGCGCATCTCGACGCCCTCGACCAGGACGGAGCCTGTGTGGGGCCGCGGGTGGCCGAACACTGCGAGGGCGGTCTCGCTGCGACCGGCGCCCACCAGCCCGGCTAGTCCCACGATCTCCCCCGCGTGGACGCTCAGGCTCACGTCGCGGACCCGTGGGCCGGCGTTTAGTCCACGGACTTCGAGGACTGGGGTGCTCTGCGGTAAAGGACCGGGCCGCGTTCCGTACATGTCGATGAGGTCGCGACCGACCATCATCCGGACCACCTCGTCGGGGGTGACGTCACTCGTGCGGTGCACCCCGACGAGTTCCCCGTCTCGCAGCACTGTCACGGCGTCGGCAACGGCGAAGACCTCGCGCATTCGGTGCGACACGTATACCACGCTGACCCCACGCTCGCGTAGCCGCTGCACCAGGGCGAGCAGCCGCTCCACCTCGTCCTCGGTCAGCGACGACGTGGGCTCGTCCATGACGATGAGTCGCGCGTCGGTGGACAGTGCCTTGGCGATCTCCACCATCTGCCGCCGCGCCACGTTCAGCCGACCAACCTGGTCTTTCGGCGAGGCTGCGATGCCGAGCTCACGGAGCAGATCGGCCGTGTCTTGCCGCATGGCCTTGAAGTCCACCCCGCCCCAACGCCGTCCTGGCTCCCGGCCAGCAAAAACGTTCTCAGCGATGCTCAAGTGCTCGGCGAGCATGAGCTCCTGGTATATGACTGCGATCCCGGCGTCGCGCGAGTCCCGTGGCGAGCGCAACTCAACCTTGCGACCGGCCACCTCAATAGTTCCCTCATCGGCGGTGACCGCGCCGGCGAGCACCTTCAGCAGAGTGCTCTTGCCCGCCCCGTTCTCCCCGACGAGCCCCATCACCTGGCCCGGCTCGACGACCAGGTCCACCCCCTGCAGGGCGCGCACACCGGGGTAGCTCTTGACGATGCCCCGCATGCGGATCAGCGGCGGCTGGTCAGGTGCTGTCACGGGAACCTCCCCAGAAAATTGGTAGAGATGGAGAATGGGTGAGCTAGTGCGGGGCCGAAGCCTGGAACGACTTCAGGGTGTCGGGGGTGACGACCTCGACTCCGGTGTCGACATTGAAGTTGTTCGGCAGGGTCGACTTACCAGCCTTAAGATCAACCAAGATCTTCAGTGCCTGGGCGGTCATCCCGAACGGCTTCTGGGAAATAAGCGCGTTCACGCAGCCGGCCTGCATACCGGCAACCCCTTGCGGCACCACGTCGAAGCCGACGGCCTTGATCTTCCCGCACTGCCCACCAGCCTTGAGTGCCCCCGCGATACCCGGCAGATCGGATCCACCGATGCCAACGAAGCCGACCAGGTCAGGATGCGCCTGCAAGATTGTCTCCGCCTTGCCCTGCGCGTCGCCAATAGACTCTCCGGACTCCTCGGTGGCGACGATGGAGATGCCGGGGAACTTCTTGAGCCCCTTCTTCAAGCCTTCCAAGCGCTGGTTGAGGTTGGCGGCGCTGAGTGAACCGATAACAACGGCCAGCTTGCCATTGCCCCCCATTGCCTTGCCGACCGCCTCGGCGGCCTTCTCCCCCGCGGTTACGTTGTCGGTGCCAATGTATCCTTGCACCTCGCTGTTTGGTACCGGCCCGTCCCAGGCGATGACGGGGACGTTCGCCGCACGGGCCTTGGCGACGATCTGGACGACGCTGCCCGGGTCGTTAGGTGAGATCGCAATACCCGCTGGCTTCTTGGCGAGGACCGACTCAAAGATGGCGACCTGCTGGGCAGCATCGTCGGTGGGCGGGCCGAGGAACTGTGCCTTCACGCCCAGCTTGCTCGCCTCGGACGTCATGCCCTCGCGTGCGTCGACCCAGTAGGGGTTATTTAGTGATTTGGGCAGGAAGACGTAGGTGTCGGAGCCGACGCTGTCACTCGAGGCGCCCTTGTCGGCACCCGGCCCACCGGCGGCGGCGGGACCGGTGCCGGGGCTGCTCGCCCCAGAGCTGCACCCCGAGGCTAGTACGGCGACGGTGGCGATGAAACTGGCAATCACGGCGACTCTACGCAAGACGACTCCTGTTGCTAGTGGTGTGGTGCGATGGGCGTGAGCGGGTGGATTGAGCGGTCTGTGGATGAGGGGGAAGCTGCTGCCGGGTAGTGCGGGTCAGTCAGCCGATGGACGGTGTCCCGAACCGCGGCTCGCACAGCGTCGCGCGCGGTTGCCAGCGCACGGGCGAGGTCGGCGGTGGGCCGTACCGCAGGAAGTGCTTCGGTCAGTGCAGCAAGGAACGCAGCGCGCAGTTCGGTGTTGACGTTGACCTTGGCGACTCCGAGCCCGACGGCATCGCGCAGCTCGTGGTGAGGCAGGCCAGAGGCACCGTGCAGCACCAGTGGCACCGGTATCGCTGCGTGGAGTCGACTGAGCAGCTCAAGGTTCAGAGGCGTCGGTTCGGCCGCGGTGCCGTGCACGTTGCCGATAGCCACGGCCAGGGCGTCGACCCCGGTACGGTCCACGAACTCCTCGGCCCGCCGTGGGTCGGTGAGCTGACCGGGTGGCGTGTGCTCGGAGCGATCCTCGTCGCCGGGGACGGCGCCGAGCTCACCCTCCACCCACGCGCCGTGCATCGACGCGGCCTGCACCGCGGCACGGGTCAATTCCACGTTGTCCTCGAAGGGCAGGTGCGAGCCGTCCACCATCACCGAGGTGTAGCCGGCCTGCAGGCACTCTCGGATCTCACCTAGGTCGCGGGAGTGGTCGAGGTGAACGCCCACCGGGACGCCGGCCATGTCGGCTGCCAGCAACGCCTGGGCGGCCAGCTGGGCGCGGCCAGCGTGGGCGAACGCACTAGCCCCGGCTTGCAGGATCAGTGGGCGTCCGGTGTCCTCCCCGGCCAGGCAGATCGCTTGGGTGGACTCCTGCGTGTAGGTGGAGAAGGCGCCGAGCGCCCAACCCTGCGCCTGGGCGGTGCGTAACGATTCCATGCCGCGGTCACGCATGGTGTGCCCGTCGCAGGATCTCCACCGCATCGCGCAGTGTTGTGGTGTCGCCGACGTTGCCGGCGAAGACCACGTAGGGCAATCCAGAAAGCACGGTGCGCCCGTCGTATAGGTCTCCCTCTCCGGCGGGGCCAGCGGGGTCGTCGGGCATTGCGGGCTCGGTGCGCCACACAGAGACGATCCCGGGGAACATCTGGCCGAGCACCGTGGCCCGGTGAATGCCCAGACCGTGCGCGGCGACGTCGTGGGAGGTGATTCCTCCCTTGGCCACCACCCACCCGAGTTCGACGTCATGGGCCAGCCGCCGGGTCAGCTCGACCAGCGCGGCCGACACCGTGCGGGAGAGCTCAAGGCTGGATTCCCCCGCGACGGTGTCAACGCGCTGTCGGCTGGTCACCAGGACGACGTCGGCGCTGGTCGCGGCCGAGCGCAGGGCCCGGCTGCAGCGATTCAGTTCGGCCGCGGCGTCGGCCGGGTCCAGCAGCGCCGGCACGGCGAGCTCGACAGTCTCGATGTCGGGTAGCTCGAGCAGTGCCTTCAACTGGCGGGTGCTCAGGGGCACGTGCGAGCCGACCACGACCAGGCCGTGGCCCCGCCTTTCGCTCCCGTCGGTGATCTCTTCTGGCCTTAGTTGGGTGCGACGCTCAATGCCGGCTCGTGCCGGGACAAAGCTGGGACCCACCCGGCACAGGGCCCGCCAACCGGTGGCCTCGGCCTGGGCCAGTGCCAGCGCAACTACCTGTAGGTCGTTGTCGTCCAACGCGTTCACGACCACCACTGCGCCTTTGCGGGCGGCGAGCAGCAGCTCGAAGACACGTTCGACGCCCCCCGCCCGGATGTCGTGCAGGCTGAGGCTAGTGACGGGCACCTCGGCGCCGGCCTTCTCCCGTACCCACCTGGGTAGTGAGGAACTGCGGTAGCCGAAGGCGGCATCGCTGGCGTATTCGGTCTCTCCGACGGGTATGTAGGCGGAGCCTGCGCGGACGAAGTGGGTGTCGCCGACAGTGACCCGGCCGGCGTCGAGGTAGGCGGGCGCGAGCACGATGGCGTCGTAGGGCTGTCCCCGCCGGACCGCTTCCTCGGCGAGGACGTCGGTCTCGAGGGGGAAGTGCCCCCGCAGGGTCGAGTCCCCGCGGCTGAGCAGCACCACCTCGACCCCAACCTTGGCGGCGGCGCGGTGGATGCGTTGGGCCAGGTCGACCAGCAGCTCACGGGTAGCGGTGCGACCTAGGCTGCGCGTGTTGGTCAGGATGAAGACGGTGTGGGCCGGGTGCCGGAACGCCCACAGCAAGTCGTCGTCGGTCCACCGAACGAGGACGGGGACGTCGTGGACGACCTGGCTGCCGGTCGGGTCGTCGTCCAGTACGACCACGTGGGCGCTTAGTGCCTTGTTGGCCTCCCGAATCAACCGTGGCGCGTTAGGCAGCACAAGGGGAGCGTCGAGCCCGTGGCGCAACCCGTCCAGGGTGGTGGCGCCGGCGGGCACGGGCACTCGTTCGTGCACGGTGTTCACACCAGCTGCTCTCGCACGGTTCGGGCCAGCAGCTCGACGCCGATGCGAGGGCTGGACAGCACCCGAAGACCGGTCTGCTCCTGCAGCGGCCCCGCGAGACGCTGCATCGAGGCTTGGGCGAGCACCAGCACGTCGACCTCAGCAGCGAGCCTGCCGGCCTGCTCGGCGACCATCGCGTCGTGGGCCTCCCGGTCACCCCCCATCAGTGCGTCGAACGCGCCGGGACACAACCGCTGGACAACCTGCGGGCTGCGGCCCGCGTCACGCCCGCGGGCGGTAATGAGATCGCTGGTCGGGCCGAGCGTGGTGGGAACTGTGGCTAGGACGCCAACGCGGTCATACGTGGCGGCCTCGATGGACATTGCCTCGTCAATCTTGACCACGGGGACGTCTACCGCACGCTGGGCGGCGTCCAGTGTGGGACCGAGGGACGAGCAGGCCGAAAAGATCACGTCAGCCCCCGCGACCGCCGCTGCCTGAGCCAGGTGCACCATGCGCGCCTCGCTGGCCGGCGAGATCTTCCCCTCGCGCACCACCGTGGCGAGGACGTCGGAGTCAACGAAGTGCAGCAGCTCTACGTCGGGGACCAGCTCGGTGATCAGGTCGGTGATGACCGGTTCGACGGTGACGAAGACAAAGCTCGTGTGGAGCACGGCGACCTTGGGCACGGGAACTCCTCTGAGGTATTCAGCAGACGTCAGATTACTGATACTGAGATTATTATCACACGACGTCCCGCGTCAAGACGTTTTTTCGCGCCCTCGCCCGTCCCGGCCTAGGCGCAATGCCGTTTAGCGGAAGTTGAGTTACTTTGTCGCGCTGCGTTTCGTGGTGTGTCGGCGTGGCGTGCTGTAGTTTCCCGGCGTGGATGCCATGTGGCTGATGATGTGATTGTGCGTCCGGATCAGGTGTCGTTGGGGGTGTTGGTGACCGCGGTACCCCGCGATGCGGTCGATGACGCTGTGGTGGCGTGCGGGGTGCGCGACGTCGGGCAGGCGGCAAGCTGCCGGCGCACGTGGTGGCGTATCTGACGATGGCGCTGTAGCTTGTTCGCCGACGACGACTATGAGGAGGTCGCGGCGAAGGTCACCGGGTCGCTGTCGGCGTGGGGATGCTGGGACGCCTCGTGGTCGGTGCCCACGGCCGGGGGGATCACCCAGGCCCGGAAACGGTTGGGCCCAAAGTGTTGGCTGAGGTGTTCGAGCGGGTCGCGGGCCCCGTCGCGGAGTCGGAGACGCGGGGAGCGTGGCGGCGGGGCTGGCGGCTGCTGGCGATCGACGGCTTCGACGGGGCGGCGGCCTTGGCGGCAGCGTTCACCGCCGCCTTCGCGACGCTGGCCCCGGCTACCCGCGCCCGGCACCTCGCCGCGCAGCGCTCGGCCCTGGGGTGGTGGCGGGCCCGGGGTTGGCTGGCCGGCGACCCCACCGCCGGCTGGGCCCGACCCAAGATCGCCCGCGACCACAGCCGGGCACTGACCCGGGAGCAGATCGCCGCCCGGTGGCGCCTGGACGTCGGCCTACGGGAGAAGACCCTGTGGCGGCTGCTGCGTGAAACCGCCGCCCGCGCCACCGAGATCCTCACCCTCGACATCGGCGACCTCGACCGACCCGGCAAACGCGCCCGCGTCATCTCCAAAGGGGGGGACACCGACTGGGTGTACTACCAAACCGGGACCGCACTGCTGCTACCCCGACTCCTCACCGGCCGCACCCGGGGACCGGTGTTCCTCGCCGAGCTGGCCCCCACCCCGGGCGGTGCCCACCCTGGACCTGTGCCCCGACACCGGCCGGGTCCGACTGTCCTACCGCCGCGCGGCCGAACTGTTCGAACACGCCTCTTGGAGCCAGGGACAAATTGGGGGAGGTCACGCAGGCAGTGCTTGTCGATCAGCAGTGTGGGCGAAGCCGGGATACCAGCGGCGGCGCGAGCCAACCGCCTGCCGCCCCTTGCCTTCCCCAATTTGTCCCGCTCTCCAGCTCGGTGCGCTATTTGTGCTTGAGCCAGTCCTTAGGCATAGGAACGACCTTTAACCCGCCGGACTCACCCAAGTGACCTTTGCCTTGGCTGCACGCCCCGAACGGACCGCCGGAGGCGGTAATTACCCGCAGGTGTGGGTCGCAGTGCTCCAGCCACCACTGGTTGACCTGCTCGGGGCTGCTCAGGCACGATTCCCAGGCCCGCCACAGCCCGGTGAGCCGCGAGAGGGGTTCCGGGTGCCGCCACCACTCCGGGCACCACCGGAACTCGGCGTCATCACGGCGCACGAACGTCGGCGCGAACCACTCGTACACCCACTCGCCGACCGAGGGGAACTGCTGCTTCCGGGCGGGGGGCGGCGCCGCCGCACCCGACCCGATCTCT
>JAABUH010003453.1_pt1 | contig 13560 bp, 13 predicted proteins | sample 5559121 | NCBI WGS metagenome assembly JAABUH01 (sample SAMN10711871, study PRJNA513364) | rock metagenome | isolation source: Antarctica rocks | place: Antarctica: Victoria Land, Battleship Promontory nord | collected 2015-12-28 | reverse complement strand
ATGATCATATATTCTAGTTTGAAGAATCAGTCAAATATCAGAAAAGACACATCTGTCGTACTTGATATTCTAATGCAAGATTGGCAGAATGTGCATATGTAATCTCGTATGTATTCTAGTCATCAGATGTTAATCAAATTGAAAAAAATATGTATTCGTAATTGATTGTTCTGATGCAAGATCGGCAGAATGATAGAAAAACATACAGCAAGATCAGAGTCACTGAATGTATAAGACAAAAAAAGTTGTGTAGAGGTTTTGATTTCTCAGGAACATCGGGCGCATAGGTTTTTGAAATGTATGAGAAGTCAAAATGTTTGAGAACATTTGATGACTAGACTCTTGAAGTGATTGATCAGCCGAAATGATTGAGAACATCTGATGTGTAGACTCTGACAGTGAACAAGAACCGTAAATATTCGGGGCCTGCACTTCAATCAGCGAAGTATCGCTCAAATAGATCTCTCTATTTCTCTGCGATAAATGCGTACTACTATTTGCATACTTCAATGTTTTAAGTATCACTGCCTCCATCGTAGCCACGCCAAATAATATTATAACTAAATAAAACAGGATAGGCAGTATCGTGGAAGTCAGTACTGGTAGAGGCCAGTATCGTAGAAGTCAGTACCGAGAGAGTCAGTACTGCAGAGGTTAGTACTGTAAAAGTCAGTACTGAGAAAGTCAGTGCTGTAGAAATCAGTACTGAGAAAGCCAGTACTGTAGAAGTCAGTACCGAGAGAGCCAGTACTGCAGAGGCCAGTACTGCAGAGGCCAGTACTGTAAAAGTCAGTACTGAGAAAGTCAGTGCTGTAGAAATCTGTACTAGGAAAGTCAGTACCGTAGAATTCAGTAGTAGGAAAGCTAGTACCGTAGAAGTCAGTACTAGGAAAGTCAGCACCGGGAAAGCCAGTACCGTTGAAGACTGTGAAAGCTAGTACTGGTTGAAACTTGGATTATTTTGGAGCATTCACTTCTGGCACCAAAATTGGTCCACACCACCAGCCGTGGTATACATCCAAAGTGGTATACACGACGAGGCGTGGTTCACACCACCAGCAGTGGTGTACACCCAAAATGGTCTACCCCACGAGGCGTGGTTCACACCACCAGCAGTGGTCCACACCAAAAGTTGTTCACACCATCAACATACTCATCGAAAGTCTTGTTGGCTAATTACAGTAGCGCTGACTCATTGACCATTCAAAAGATCTTACGATATCCCTTAAACCGTCGTTAATCCTGCCACCCCAGGATTACGGCAGCTAACCATATGTAGTACGAATATTGACTCAGCGTCGCTTATTTGACCCATAGGAAGATTAAGAGGCAAGTTGAGATTCTCATGTGCGGGATAGCAAGAAAAAGAGGGTTGCTTCTCAGCCTTCTCACGAGTCAGATAAGTGACGCTGAGTCAATATTCATACTACATATAGTTAGCTGCCGTAATTCTGAAGTGGCAGAATTAACGACGGTTTAAGAAATAGAGATTAACACAAAGTATGATTGATTTGATTAATAATTCAATTTCAGCAAACTCAATCATTCAATTCAAATAATTGATGAGATCGTGACACTTTGACATTAGTCAATGATTGAGTGCTTTCATGACTCAAGTACTCATCAAAGAAGTACTATCAAAGTGAGTACTTTTTAAGAATAAAACTCACGTAGAGAAAGTACTATCAAGAACAAATTTCATGTATATCTCAATTTTTAAATATATCTGAGACAGGTATAATTCTTTGATTATATATACTCGTCAAATATAACTGTGTCAAGACATCTTGCGTCTTGATCATGAGATTTATCGTTGATTGCAAAACCTGTGCCGTTTTTTTAATTTATCAAGAGTTTTATGAAAATTAGCGAATCTTCAAAAAGTGCAAAATAAGAATCAAAGCTGTAAAATCAACTTCACTGTCTTTTTGATACTTTATATGTAGTATATTTTATGTGATCTATTCAATGCTTTATATACAATTTATTCAGTGTTTCTTATGTGATCTACTCAATGCTTCATATGTGATCTATTTAGTACTTCATATGCAGTATATTCAATATCTTATATGTGATTTATTCAATACTTTATATGTCATGATGAATTAACACATAAAGATTAAATCAAAGATTAGAATCAAAGATTAAATTGAAAATCAAATCTGAGTTAGCTTTGAAACTTTGTGACTTTGTCAAGACATCATTTAAATCACGTCATATCTTCAACTTAATATATCATAAGTTATGTCATGTTCAACTTAACAATGCTTAATAAACTCTTTATAGTTGATCTGTTTTCTTGAGTTATTGAAAGCTTCTTAATAATTAACTTTATCATAATATATATTCATTCTGTGTCTGCTTAAAATATCACATTGTCATATTATTCTTATAAATCTCATTTATTCATTTAGTAAATCTAATCATCATAATTCTAATTATTTCAAATTCTTCTTACCTCTATTTCATAGTGAGTAGATCAGAATTTAGAATTTTCAAAATCGAGAGTTCATCTTCTGCAAATTTTGCTTTGCAATCAATCAATTCACTAAAGAAGTTTAATCATCATCTCACAGATTTTTAATTTCTTTCATTCAATATGTAATATGAGATTATACAAAGATGATTCTTTCATGTATATCTGACGTGTTGCAAAATTAATTTCAGCGCGATTTCAACGCATTTCAGCGCGATTTCAGAGCTCTACGAGTATGATTTCTTCTCTTGCCTTTATTCAGAAGAATCGAATAGCAGTGCATCTACAGCAAAGACTGTCGTCTGAGATCATTGTCGATGTTGAAGAGATCAATGCTAGAACTGTCAGAAGAATCAGAGCTAGATTAAAAACATACGATCAACACACATCTTCTAATAAAATGAGTGCTCAGAAATCAATGCTCTTGATTCATTCTGCTGTCAAAATTGATCTTCGACATTTTCTAGAAGATCAATCATGATTATATTTGAATGAGATGCTATACTATCTCTTCAACGACTGAGACATCATCATCGCTCTTTTCACTCTATTTAATGCTTTAAAGATCATGAAAATTAATTGAAAATGTCTTAAATGAAAGACTTTGAAGCGCTCGCAGAAGTGTCAAAATCTATACTTTCTAGACGTCAGTCAGTTCACTCACGAAATGCTCATGTTTCTGAATGAGAGTGCAGTCAATGAACATACGATGCATCGTAAACGTGACTGAGTTCTCTATGACATATCATCACGTATAATTCAATCAGTCAAACGAAGCGAAAAATAAAGCATTCTATTGATCTACTGCTCTGATGACATTTTGATCAAACATATACATCAGAGAGATATTTCTGAAGCTCGCTTTGAATAATTTTTGATGAACGAGATACTTTCAAGATGCAGTCGCTTTTCAGAGTTTAAATCAATGTTGATTCTTGACAACGCTTCTGTGCATCACACTCAGATGAGTGATGTTGATGTTGATGTCAAGCTGAGCTCTGCTAACTATCAGTAGAAAGTCAAACATTTATGTTGTCAGATCAATGTGATCTTACTATATCTGTCATTCTACTTCTCTGACTTCAACTCAATTGAAAAGTTCTTTTCAATGCTTAAGATCTGACTCAAAAAACATTACAAGCTGATAAAAGACATGAGTTTTGAAGTCTATTTGCATATGATGATGAGAACTTCTAGCAAGAGTCATTTTGCAGTCGATCACTTCAGACATGCAAGCATAACAGTAAATATAAATATGAATTGATTGTTTTCTTGTCAATACTTTGTATGTCTACTATTTTGACTGATATGACAGATACTTTCGAGTAAATGTATACTTAATATATACTTTATATAGTTCACGATCATTAAATATACTACTTTTCTGCTTCAAAAGACTTCACATCTTTGTTGATTATCTGCATTTGTTTATTGACTGTAGTTTAGTCATGACTAAATGAAATAAAGATTTATATGTATGACTGTTTGATTTGTGAGATGATGATTAAACTTCTTCAATGAATTGATTGATTGCAGTGCAAAATTTGCAAAGAGTGAACTCTCAATTTTGAAAATTCTAAATTTTGATCTACTCACTATGAAATAAAGATAAAGATGATGATTCAATATTTAAGCATGAATGCAAACAGTGATCAAAAACGCACGACATCAAGTTTTCAAAGACAAAGCATGAGTTGATTCACTTTACAAGAATCTTTAAGTGATTCAATATGAATGTCAACGTAGAGTTGATGAGACATCAGATTGATTCAAAATCAGATATCAGAGTTTTGAGAGTTCAACTGAACTTCAAGCTGAGATGAGTGACTCACATGCATCATGTCAAAGCAAAATTAGTGATTAGACAAAAGATCATGCAAACAATCATTGAGTCTACTTGAGACTCGTCAATGATAACAAGAAAGCAAATATACTTCGCGATGATGAATTCTCTGCTTAGTCACGAAGTCATCATATGATACATGTTACAGAAGATGAAAAATCATCAAAAAGATCTGAACATCAAGCTGAAATCAGTACAAGAAAGAGCATTATGACAAATCATCAATGTTTATCATGTGATATTAACAGAGACTCTACAGATAGAAATAAACACAGCGTCGATAAATATCTATCTACGAAAGTTGATACAAAAGTCAATAATAAACATGAACTTTTGAAAATTAGATGAAGTTATTGAGACAATGATGCATCGAATTCGTAACAACTTGATACTCAAAAGAAGTTGAAAATCAAAGCTGCGCAAGACATTTTTGCAGCTGAAGCGAAAGTGAATGAAAGAAATACTTAAATAAAGATGAAGTGAAATCATCTTTACATGATGATTTTCTGATCAAAGTCATTAAGAGTAATTATAGTCACAAACAAGAAAATGTCAATAAATCAACATTGTTTCAACACATTTACATTGAAGCAAAGAGTTTACTTGAATGATAGTGACAGTAAAGAAAATGTTACAACGATTGCAATGAGAATTAATTGAGAGTTAAATAAAAGATTGAGAAGATCAACTTTAGTCATCACTCATCATGAAAAACTGAAAGAATTGATCGCGAAGATGAAACATTTCATAGACGTAATGACAGAGAATCGAGAATGTCATGAAAAGATATACAAAGTATACAATAATAGTCAGACTTCTTTGAAAACAGTGAAAGCTATGATATCAACAAAAGATCAGACACGTCTGCAACGAGTTCAGATTACACATAAGAGCATTCAATCTTGAGAAGTCATGTTGAAGTTACATTGAGTGACGAGACATGCAGAAATACTCAAAAATGAAGTGATGAACAAGATGATTAACGATGCACATGATTTGTCTTTATTGCTGACTGAGCATCAACGCACTGAAGTGATGATAAGACTGATGCTCATACAGAAACAGATCAGATAAACATGAAGAATAGTTTGAAAAAAGAGATTCAACGCAGCTCATTTTCAATATTTGACATCAAAAATGACACATCAACACATGTGACTGTACAAGAATCATATGAAGTCTCACAGCGCATTATTGATGCAGCTACGCATGAGAAAAATTGACTTCAATCAATTTCTACATGAGAGATGAGTATTCAATGTTGCTACAATGATGTGCAAGTGTGACAAAGATTGAATGTTGATCAAGCACATTCTATTAACATGTTTCAGATGAAAAGTAGAATGAAAAGCAATGCAATGAGAAGAAAACATCATGAACTTGAGAAAGCTTTTAGAAATCATGAGCGCAACAACGATGATCATTCAAATGATACTCTCAATGAGCATATTGAATCAATTTCAAGCTGTGACATCATCAAAGAATTAAATAAAAGAAAGAGAAAATAGAAGAGAAACAGACTCATAAAGTTCTTGCATTGAAAACAGTTATAGTATAGAGTGCAGAAAGAAGCGATTTTTGATGCGAAAAGAACGTTGCGTTAGCGCAGCGCTCGCTACAATATATAGAATTTCATATAGACTCATAATGAGTGTTGAATCAAGTAAGAATTAAAAAAAAATTTAAGCATAATAACAGTAATATAATTATAATAAAATTGTAACAATAATATTTCAATCTTGCAAAACATCATATTAAAAAATAAACATCATATTAGAAAATAAACATCATATAATGAAATCAGAAAGTGAAGAAGCAAAAGATAAATTCTCTCTTGATATTAATAAATAGCTGATTTAAGTAATGCTTCAACATAATAAACTGCAAAAGAAACAAAAGTTAATAATTATTCAATTAAAGATTAAGATTTTGCAAGTTATTAAAATAACAAAAAAATAGATTGATCGTTAAGTTGAATTTTCATATCTACATTCTGACTCAATTCAAGTACTTGAGTTAAATCTTCTGACTCGACTCAAATACTTAAGTTGAATCTCATGACTCGACTCAATCTTGATCTCGAGTCGAGTCAGAACTCGCTGACTCAACTTGATTCATTAAGCAATCGAATATGATGTCAAGAGAGCTAAATATAGAAATTTTTCCTGTTTTTCGTCTTTGCATTACCTTTTTGCATTATCTTTTTGATAGAAAGTCATAAAGAGAAACATGAAGAGAAACATGAAGAGAAACATGAAGAAAAACATGAAAATCCTTTGATAGAGAGCTTTGATAGAAAGCTATGATAGAAAGCTATGATAGAGAGTCATGACAAAAAACTATGAAGACTGTTTGATAGAGAGCTATGAAGAAAAGTCATGAAGAGAAGCTATGAAGAGAAACTATGAAGACTATTTGATAGAAAGTCATGACAGAAAGTCATAATAGAGAGTCATAATAGAATATCTATCTATCTATCTTTATGTCTTGATGAATTGAATCAAGAATTTCAAGTTGATACTCAATTTCAATTCTTTGATTCAACTTGAATACTTGAGTTGAACATTTCGACTTAACTTAAATACTCAAGTCAAGAATTCTGACTTGAATCGAGTCTTAATGAGTCGAGAACTCGACTCGATCTCGATGACTTGACTTGATGCAATCAGTTTATAAAGAAAAGTCATTTAACTTTCATTCAAATCTTCATTAACAACTTAAATGATTTACACATCATTTTCATAATGTTAATAAAGATGAAATAAAATCATTATAAAATCATTTTGCAAAAGTAAAGATTCTCAATATTCTTGAAGAAGTATCATAATAAAATCATAAAAAAATATAAAGAATGAATTTATAATGTTGAAATTTCATTTCAAAATACTTTTTGATATTTTAAAAGAAATGAGAAAAAGATTTTATATTATATAATTTAGAATCAGCGATGAAACTCATCTATACACGATGCTGACTACAAATCTACTGTTTAGCTACAGTAAAGTTTAAAAATTATCAAAAGTTTGAATGACATTAAAGTGCTGCGTGATGATGAAGTGTTGTGCGTTAATTGCATGCAGAGTTTTCGCGATTGCACAAACTTTGATAATCTCAATGTGCATGTTACAAGCAATCTGCATGCAGATGAGAAAATCAAATAGAATGCAGAACTACGAGAAAAATCACTCATGAAAATCATTCAATTCAGTATCTTGTCATTGTGATGATGAGAACTAAGATAAAACATTTTCATGTTTGATCTGTTGAGAATGATTAGCAGAAAGAACTTGAATCATGAACATTCTTTAAATTTACATGCTAACTATGTATAAATCTTGTTAAGACTGCGTATCTGTTACTACAACATAATCAACTCATGAGACTTGTTAAATTCAACATAAGCAAACTTGAGAGTCTCATTAATATTGTTTAACAGATGTTCAGATACAAACATTTTATACAAAAGCAATACATTGATGAAAAAACTTCATTAAAAGAAGAGAAACATAAGCAAGTTAGTAAAGAATGATCAAACTACGTTGTCTGATTAAAAGTGTAGCATATGAACATTTCTGCAAAATATGATCAATCTGCATGAGAGAAATCTTTATAAATAATGTGAAACATATGAGTTGCATACTTTCAAGTGAAGTGAGTGTCTGCAAGACGTGATATACAATGATGATGACTGTTGATCTTAAGAATCTCACTTCTTCACTGAGCTTTGACTCTTGAATGTCTTGATGATAAAGTCAATTTCTAGTTGAAGACATCATCTGTATAGCTTGAAAGAACAGTAACATATGTTAATGTGATTAAAGAAGAAATTGACTGTTTTTATATTTTATATTTCTTTATTAAGTGCATGCAGTCTATGACTATGATATTGTTTAAACGTTGTATGTATGCTAAGTTACATGTAATTTGATCAAAGTTGTTGCTTTATATCTTCTCGTTGATCAATCACATCAATAGTTTGCATATACAAGCGCTCTCGCTCAAACTCTTGCAATCATACTCTCGTTTTTCTTCGTTTCTTCACACTCTTCGCGTTCTACTCTTTCGTTTCTAATAGTTATTTTCTCGTCGCAATTCAAGTATTTTTCAAATACTTTAATGTTGCAATTCTTTCGATTTTGATGATGAACAGCGTCAATATGATGTCTGTGTTTTTGAGCTGAGTCTTTTTCTTAAGCTTTATCTGCTCTGATCTATAATGCTTGCAATTTAGTAGTAAATGCTCTAACGTTTGACTTGCATTGCATATTTCATAGCATTTGTTTGAATTATTCTCTGATAATCGATGCAAATAGCTCTTGAAATAGTCGTGTCTCATTTTCAACTGAATAAAGATTGAAAACGTTAGTCTATCAATTTTTCTAAGCTCTTTTAGTGATTTCGAACTTAGATTCACGTTCGATATGTGCTTTTGATACTGATTTCCCTTCTTGATGCTGCTTTTTCATGCATTTAATCATTGTAATTTCGTCTCTTTGCAAATTTGCTTTTTGACGAAGCTTATGATGATTGCTTTCATGTTGTCGATAACTGATAGTTCTTGAGCAACGCTTTTGATTAATTGATCTGCTTTTTCGTTTTCAATAATGCTCTTGCGACTCAATATTCACTGTATGCGAATTTGACACTGATTCTGACGTAAATTGATCAAGTTTTGTCGTATGTCATCGAATAACTTCACATTGACGTTGCTCTTTGTGTTTAGTCTTTGCAAAGTCATTTGACTGTTCATGTACACTCAAATTTCGCTGTTTTTGAGTGCTTTTTCGCTGCATATTGCGATTGCATCGTTAATAGCTTGCAGTTTCGCTTTCGTTGTGATTATTTTGTCAGAAATGCTTGTTGCTTTGCTGAATCTGACGAGTTTATACGTGAATATTACAGTCGTTTCAGTTTCTGTTTCGATCTCTGCTATCTTTTTTCGAATTTGCGATGCGTCGATATACATCACTATGTTTTTCGCCTTTTTGATAATTCTTTCTAATTTCCTGTAGTGCATATTGATCGTTTCGCGAGTTTCGCTTTTTGCAAATTCGGTTTGAATTTTTGCTAAATGCTCGATTTCTTGACCTCACGATTTCTTGAAGTGAGAAATTTCGATTTCTTTTATTGAATTCAGTGTTTTTTGCACTTTGTTCAATATTCGATATATCTGCGTGAGTCTGTCTTTGCACTTCTTGACTTTTCGAGGTAAATTCGCCTTCATCTCGTTTCAGTTCAGATATTTCGATGCGTTCAGACTAGATTCAATTCGATAGAGTATTAAGATGAGTACGAAATAAATGTTTTTTTTCTGACAGAATGTTTTTTCGATAATTCAACTATTCAAATTACGTAGTTCTTGCACTTTTGATCTAATTGCATCTTCATCGACGAAATTTCGACTTCTATTTGCATAGCATCTATCGATGATGTTCAAAACACACTCAGAATTTTTCGTAATGTCGCGTTTTGCAGTTTGCGAAATTTGACTAAGTAGCTTTTTTGATTATTTCATCATATTTCGACGTCATAATCGCTAATAGACGTGACGCATGTCAGATATAACTGCTTTCCTGATTTGACATTTAGTTTTCACTCGCTATTCATTAATCTAAACAACGAGTGTAGCGTTCTTGTGACTGTCACGATTTTCGTTTGCACATGAACTTTGAAGTTGAGCTTTCGATTCAGTCAGACTTCTAATTATCGTACGCATGTCTTTGATTTTATGATCGTGTTATTGAGTAGAATAATCATTTGATTGAGTGTCGTCTTGTGACTTTCAAAGTGTATCAATTCAGATTTCGAGTCATCGAATTGCACTGCGTTGTTCTCAGCTCATGTGAAAGCGATTTTTGCTGCGTTTTTCAGCATTTTCACATTCTTGTCAATATTTCTTTCCTCAATGTATAGCGTCACGTCGTCAATATAGCTGAGTGACTGTAAATTTTCGAACTTTGCGCGAATCTTTGAAAACAAGTATTGAATATAAATTAGAAATAAAATGAGTGAGATAGATGAATCTTGTGATATTTCTGTGCTTATTTTCTTTAATTTCTGACGTTCGTCGTCAAATGCTAAGTCAATAATTCGATTTTGTAAGAAACATTTTACTCAATTGATTAAATTGATCGATATTTTCAATTTAATCAATATTTTGATCAGCTGTTTCAACGCAACATGATCAAAGACTTTTTTGACATCTAGAAGTAGACAGATAAGCGTGTTTTCTCGACTTTTCGTCATTTGTGCATCATGTACTAGATTTAGTACTGCGTTCATAGCTGATCTTTGTTTTCTGCCTCTCATTTAATCAAAATTCAGCAGCTTGTTGTTAATTTCAGCTGTGTAAGACAGTTGCATTGCTATTATTTTTTCTGCTACTTTGTCTAAACAGTTTAGCAGCGTAATAATTCTGTATGTCTTCAAAATTGAATAATTCAACTTGTCTGATTTTTTTAGAATAATTCTCGTGCCTTCGCGTCATATCTTCGAATGATAGTCGTTTTCAATCAAATCTGAATACACTAAATTGAAGATTTTCAATATAGTTTTGTACGCTCGCTGTATGATTGCAAATGACATATCATCTGATTTGAATGCTTTTCTGAGTGCTGAGAAGTTAATAGCGTGCTTGATTTTCTCTTCGATAACTCTTGATCACTGTATGCTTTCGTTCGATAGTAATTCTTCATTGATTTGAATTTTCGAAGATGATGAGTACATTGCTTTCAGAAATGTCTTGCACTTTTCATTGAATTTGATTTTCAATTCTTTTTGCGAGTTTTGTATTGAGAATAGCTTTTCGATTAGACGTGATTTAGTGAACTTGTATGTCTGAAACACTTTTTTTTCTTCGACGTTGTTCAAAAAATTGATTTCGAATTAATTTTTGATCAGCTTTATTGCATCATGATACGAATTTCGCATTTGCACTATTTCTGCTCATGCGTTGTTCTTTCTGCATCTTTTTCAGATTCGCTTTTTTGACAACAGCGTCTTTTGCATTTCGATGAGTTCATTGTTTCATCAGAGTTTTGATTTTACGCATATTCGCTGTTTAAATACGAACAATTTCACTGTATTCTTGATGCATTCAGTCAAATAAATGACTTTTGCTTTTAAACTCGTGATTTTTTGCATCTTGACAATCATTTTGTCTTTCGTCTTTTGCAAATGCTCATTAAAGTCTTTTCAGTCGGCTTTTTGCAGATTGTATAACGCGTTTAACGAATTTTCGATCAACTTCATCTTTTTCATAACTATTGTAAATAGAATTACTTCATGATTGAATTCTGTGTCTGCATTCTCGTCTATATGTCAATTCTTAATGTGATTACGCATATTCTTTGATGCAAATGCTAAATCAAGTATCAAGCTTGACTGACTTGAATAGCTGTGATATGTGTCTATATCAGAAGTGTTAATCAGATTGCACTTATGTAAATTTACTTAATTTATTAACACTTTCGTTCTAATAAAGTTTGAAATTTTTGCGTTTCATCAGCTATGATGTGCATTGAAGTCTTCAATGATAATAACATTTTGCTCAGAATTTAGCATAACTTTTGCTAATTCTCGCTCAATCATGTATAATTGCTCGTCATCTGCGTTTTGTGACTTTTTGTTGTAAATATTGAACAATAAAATTTCTCTCTGAATTTTATTGTTCGCTATTGATATCGCTTGCATATCTTCGCTATTGACTATGTCTGATCTTGATGTGCATGTAAATTTCTTTGCGTTTTTTGCAACAAATATCAGTACTTTGACATGAGTATTCTGAACATTTGATTTGATGCAGATAAACGACGAATGCGAAATTGTTTTATTCTCGTCTTTCATTCATGATTCTTGTAGTATAACAATATCTGTCTTGTTTTTCGCAAATTTCATGCATGCATGCATAATTTACGTTGATCTTACGTAATTGTGCTGTAGAATTCGAATATTTGACGTGTTTGCAAAGCTTTCGTCATTTGCATTGTTTTGTGACATTTCGAATGCAATACTCATTACAATTTCGTGACTAGATGATCTTTTTGTGAGCTAATAGACTGAGCTGTCTGATATGTTTTGCACATTACGCTGTTTGCGAAGTGCGCATTTTGACAGTTGCAGCATCTAGAAATCATGTGATTGCATGATTGCTTGTCTTCGCACGTAGATAATTGACATTTATGCTTTCAGATCTGATAATTTCGCTCGCAGTACAAGCATCTTGATGATCTGTTACATTTGTTCTGTAAATGCTTGAAGATTTGACATTTTTGACATTGATCATTTGATCGATAGTCTCGATATTCGACTGTTCGATATGTTGATCTCGCAGCTAAGAGTCGTTTTTTCAGATGTCTTTACACTTCTGCTTCGATTCTAAATGCTAAGATCGTCGATGCATGTCTGTTTCATGATCGATTTTCGCTCTTTGATAATCATATAAAATTGATTATTAGTTTCAATTCGAGATTGTACAACTTTAACTCAGTTTTTAGATTTTTTATTTCAGTTTTCATATTGAAGATTTCGATTTTCAGACTGTGTATGAATATTTTGTGTCATTTCTCGTCTTTCTTAATGCTTTTAACATCAAAAACATGCTCTCATATTGCTCTTTACGCTAGTAAGACTTCTGCGATGTATTTTTTCAAGACTGTCAGAACAATGTTGTTTTTCTTTTGCGTTTTGACTATCGTGACGACTATTAGATCGATTTTCGCCTTTTTCAATGTGTTATTCATCGAATCTCGCATTTTCATCATCTTTAAAGTTCAGTTCTCATTTTTGAGATTGACAATGAGTCTTCTTTCGCGATACGATATTTCTTGTGATTTTGGCGAGAATTTCTTGGTAATCAGATTTCATTCGTCTGCATTTGCATTCGCATTTGCATTTGCATTCGCATTTGTGTTTGCATTTGCATTTGCGCTTGTGACTTGAGCTGCTTTTTGCGCATATGTGAGCTTCTGCGTTGATTTTTGCGAATTTTGCATGACTTGCAACGTTTGCGAAATCTGCGTCTTCTGCGAGGTTTGCGAATTCTCTGTCATTTGCTTTGCATTGATTCTCTTTTTGATGTTTTCAGCATTTTGTTGAATCAATTGTAGAATGATCTTCAGTTTGTTGTTTGTTTGACTTTGAAGTCGATCAATTTGCTTCTGAATCGAGTTTTCTATGCTTTCGTTGCATGCTCTTCAAATGTAGATTAAGCTATGACTTATAGTCTCTTTCTGTTCTGATA
>JAABUH010003451.1_pt1 | contig 13567 bp, 15 predicted proteins | sample 5559121 | NCBI WGS metagenome assembly JAABUH01 (sample SAMN10711871, study PRJNA513364) | rock metagenome | isolation source: Antarctica rocks | place: Antarctica: Victoria Land, Battleship Promontory nord | collected 2015-12-28 | reverse complement strand
CCACCCACTGCCGGTCGGTGTCGGCGAAGCCCAGCGCCCGCTGCGCCGAGGGCAGCGCAATATTCACGATCGTCGCGTCGAGGACCACCATCAGCTGGGCCAGGGCGACGACGCCGAGGATCCACCAGCGCCGCGAGTGGTGCAAAGCATCATCATGCTCACCCACCGGCCGGGTCTCAGGCGCGACGACATCGCGGCGGTCAAGCTCGGACTCAGTCATGAGGAAAACCTTCCACGGCATAGCCCACGACAGGACCACGCAACAGTCGAGAGGAGATACCCGGCAAAGAAGTAGGACAGACCAGCGAGTCGGCCACTCCCGCCGCCCGGTGACCGACCCTGACCCCCGGGAACGAGGCTACCGGCTCAGCGGTATGGGTCGACCAGCCTTCTCCCGTAGACCACGACCACAAGCTGCGCGCCATCGCGGCCCACGAGCGTGGCCGTGGCAATGATTGACGTGGGACTTCGCGGTGTGGGGACTGAGGAACAGTTGGCTGGCGATAACGTCGTTGCTCAACCCCGCAGAGACCAAGATCACCTGGTACTCCCCCGTCCTGGACGAGATCGGGCACAGTCCCCGCGACGGATAGAGACCAGCCTTGCGTTGTATTATGCTAGACGTACAACACAACTAGTGGGACGGTGCGAGTGCTGTTCGACGCGGTGGAATGGGACGAGAACAACCTTGACGATGCCTGCCCCCGCGTGAGCGCCGCCGAGATCGAGCAAGTGATCACCAACGCCACCCACTACCGCCCGCACCAGCGTTACCCCGACCGCGTGCTGTTCACCGACCGCAGACGGCGGCAAACGGGTGACCATCGTCGCCCGCTACGACCCTGGACGACACAGCATCCGGCCAATCACTGCATGGGAGCAATCATGACCGAGCCCGGCACCGCTGCCACCGACGTCGCACTAGCCGACTACTACGACCAGCACCGCGATCACCCAGGCTGGGGCGAGCCGCGACCCGCTGCGAAGCCGCAACGGCTGGACGTCACCATCTCGGTGCGGTTCACCCCCGCCGAGATCGCCACCATCCGCACCCGAGCCGAAGCCGGGGGCCTCAAACCCACCGCCTACATCCGTCAGTGCGCCCTCAACGCCGAGCAGCCACCGATCGCCCGTACACAACTCTCGCGCACCGTCGCAGCACTCTCCCGTGACCTCGACGACCTCCGACGCACAGCCAGCTGAGCGAAAGCCGGCGGCTGGTGCAGGCCGACCGAGAGGGACCGACCCGCACCAGACCACTGGGATCACCAGCGGCACCCACCACCATCCACCCCAACAGGTACCTGATCGCAGAGACAATCAGGAACCGAGCCCGGCATCACCGCTGCACCCGAGCAACGTCCGTCTCCACCCGACCCGACACGCCGCCGTCACCGCCCTACTCCGATAGTGTCTGGCCCCGGGTGCCTGACGTCGGGTGTGGCGGTATACCTCCGAACCCGACAGTCCCAGCCCCTGTCCCGTGGGATGCCCCTGAGAGAGAATCGTCACCGGGCGGGGCTATTGCGAATGCACAGGTCCAGGTCGTGACGTCGACGCCGGTGGGTTTGGGGCGTGTGCGTAGGCGTTCGCGTTACGGGACGTCGCAGCAGCCGCTGAAGCGACCGACCCGCGGCAGAAGTGCACGTTCCCGTCAGCTCGTGCCGTCTCTCTCCCGGTCATTGCCGGATAGTCCCACCAGCGTGCTGCGGACTGAGTTCACACCATAGATCGGGCACTACCGTCGGGTGGGTGCTTGTGCTTCTGGACCTCGACGGGACCCTCACCGATCCCTATGACGGCATCACGAGGAGCGTCACGTACGCCCTCGATGGCCTGGGCCTGCCGCGGCTGGAGGAGCGACAACTCCGGTCGTTCATCGGACCGCCGCTCCAAGACCAGTTCGCTGCCCTTGGCTTGGATGAGGGCGACGTGGGACGGGCCGTGGAGTTGTACCGCGAACGGTTTCGGGACCACGGCCTGTACGAGAACCGCGTGTACGAGGGCGTGTCGGAGGCGTTGGCGGCGCTGGCCGCCGTCCCGCTCCGCCTAGCCGTGGCGACTTCGAAGCCGACGCCTTTCGCTCAGCGCATCGTGGAGAACTTCGGTCTGGACGTACACCTCGACGTTGTCGCTGGTGCAACTCTCGACGGCAGCCGACGCACGAAGGCCGACGTCATCCGGTTTGCGCTCACAGCACTCGCCGCCGACCCTGCCGACGCTGTGATGGTCGGGGACCGCGCGCAGGACGTCGCCGGTGCACGCGCCCTGGGGCTGCCGAGCATCGGCGTCACCTGGGGCTATGCGGAGCCGGGCGAGTTGGAGGCAGCCGGTGCCGACCAGGTAGTGGGCACGCCGCAGGAGTTGGTCAACGCGCTCGTGGACCGTCACGACCGTCTGTGCGACCACGGGTAGCCGTTAGCCGAACCGGTTGCGACGACGCCGAGGTGCGGTGGTGGGCCCAGCGTTGTTGCCGTGAGGGGATCCCTGGGCAACCGGAACGCGGTCGGCAAATGGGGCGTGTAATCAGGCTGGTGCACTTATGTTGTAGCGAATCTTTCGAAAGCTTAAAGGACCTCGCCGCTCGCATCGTTAGCTAGCTCAACGGCCAGTCTGATCCGGGCTTGACGGGTGGTGAGAGTGCCTGCGCTATAGACGCCGGCCTTCAACAGCTCGTGCGAGGTCCCGACGATCGCCGGATACATCGGTCCACCCGGCCGTGCGGTGCAAGCGATGTGATCACGACCTTTGCGCCACGACGCAGATAGCTCTCGATCGACGGCACGAGGTCGGGAGGGATGTCTCCTGAGCCGAACGCTTCAAGGACGATCCCCGCGCTCGGCACTGAGCCGATGACTGCTGACGCCCACTGCCCGCAGCCGATACCGACCGGGACCACGATGACGGTCGGCATCACCGGGTCAAGTTGGTTCTGCGTGGGTACGCGCCAGGGTGGCAGGGTATCTGGCGACGCGGCGAAGTCCCACCGGCTTCCGGTCCAGTACTTCTGAAGGGGACGGAATACGCGTTGCCCGAAGGGGACGGAATACGCGTTGCCGTCGACGAAGAGCTGTAGACCTGCGTCCGCGCCTGATCGCAGCCACGTCAAAGCTGCCTCGATTCCGGGTGCGCGCTGTCCCCGCGTGGCGGTGTCCAAAGAGCACAAGAGGGCGATCCGCAGGCCTGTCAAGGGCCATTGGAACCTGCCCGGTGACGGTCACGGGAACTGCCCGGTGATGGCCATGGGATCTGCCCTGGTGCTGGCCATCACCGGCCGGGTGCTCAGCTCAAGGGACTGACCCCTTGCCCGGCGAGGGCTTGAGACAGGCGCACTGCTCTCACCGGTGGTTTGGCAGATGTGTGCGTGGTGCAGCAGCCGGTCGACGGTCGCGGTGGCCAGCCGCGCGATCAGAGGCGCGGCTAGCGGGTCGACATCAACTTGCGAGGCGGTGGAGGACTGCGTGTGATAGCGCGGTGGGCCGCTCCACCTGGATGAAGTGTCGGCAACCGGTGAGTTCGACGGTGGTCAGCCCGAGGTGCTCGGCGAGGGCGGCGGCGGCGTGGTGGCGTACTGGCGGGGAGTCGGCCCCGGTCGTGACGACCACCGGCCCCTGCCCGCTGCGGGGCCGTGTGGGTTCGAAGGCGCTGAACATGGCGAGGTCGCGTGCCACGGCGCTGGGCACGGCGGGAGCCATCTCAGGGCTCCAGCTCGGTCCGTAGAGCTGTTTTCCGAACGCGGTCACCCCACCGTTGGAGAAGGCCTGTGCCATGGGGGTGAGCAGGCCGGGTAGCAGCGAACCAACGGCGGGTTCGTGCAGCAGCGCACCCGAGAGGGTGACGTCGCTGGCGGCGAGCGCGAGTCCGAGGGTGGCCCCACCGGAGACTCCGACGACGAAGGCGTCCTGCGCCAGCTCGGTCAGCGCGGCCAGCTCGTCGGGCAGGTTCCCGGTGCAGGGTCGCTCCGGTGCGACGATTGGTAGCCCGGGTCTGCTGCGGCGCAGTGTGTCTGCCACGGTGTCCCAGCATCGGGCGGTGGTTGCCGCACCGTGGATTAGCAGCACTCTCGACGCGCGGGCAGCGGGCATGAGGACCCACGTTAGCGATGTCGCGTTCAAATCCGGTCGGCCGTCATGCTGGTGTAACTCGGGAGACGTGTGGTGGACACACGGGGTTCCTACCGTAAGGGCATGGATCCGCCGGTGGACACTACGTCGGACACGATCCTCTCGGACGTGTCGGCGGCGTGGACCCCGGCTGGTGAGTGGGCGCTGACCAGTGCTGACTTGGCCGGTGGGCGGGGTGATCGTCGCGCGCTGGTGTGCGCGCGGCTACGGCGGATGGTGCTCACGGGGGTCTTCCCCACCCGGTGGCGGCTGAGGGAGGAGGCTCTCGCTGATATTCTCGGGGTCTCCAGGACACCGGTGCGGGAGGCGTTGGTGCGCCTGCACGTCGACCGGCTCGTGGCCCGCGGACCAGACGGTGGGTATTACGTCGCGGAGGTTGACCTCGATAGCCTGCGCGACCTCTACGAGCTGCGGATCACCCTGGAGCTGCGGGGGCTGAGCCGGTCGCTGGAGGGCTTCGCCGAACTCGACGTCGCCGTGCTGGAACCGCTGAGAGACCGGTGGCGCGGCCTGCGCGCTGGCCTGCCCGCCCCTGACGCCATGTTCGTTGAGGTCGGCGAGTCGTTCCACGTGGCCCTGAGCCGCGCCACCGGCAATCACGTCCTGGCCCAGACCTTGGAGACGGTCAACGACCGCATCCGACCGGTACGCATGCACGACTTCCTCACCGAGGACCGTATCGAGGCCACCGTGTCCGAGCACCTGGGAATCGTCGCAGCGGTCCTGGACCGTGACGTGCCCTCGACCGGATGCGCAGCCACGTGGGTGAGTCGATGAGCGTCGTCGAGGGTCGCGCCGTCACCGCTATCACCACGATGGCGCTGCACCGGCGCACCCGGCGATGACAACGACCCCGCCGGTTAACCCCCCACTGCAGAGAGGCCGACGATGACGACCCTTGACAACGAGCATCACCTCCCGCCGCACCGCCCCGCCGGTGGGCAGATCGTGTACGGCACTGTGGGTGCTGACCCGTACCCGTGGCCCTACAACGGGTCGTTCGACGCTGCCAGCACCGCCGTCCTCGCCATCGACTGGCAGGTCGACTTCTGCGGGCCGGGTGGCTACGTCGATGCCATGGGTTATGACCTCGAGCTGACCCGAGCCGGGTTGATTCCCACCGCTGGGGTGCTCCAGGCGGCCCGCGCCGCGGGCATGACGGTCATCCACACTCGAGAGGGCCATCGTCGCGACCTCGCCGACCTGCCGGCCAACAAACGCTGGCGGTCGCAGCGGATCGGCGCCGGGATCGGGGACCCCGGGCCGTGTGGACGCATCTTGACCCGGGGCGAACCCGGGTGGCAGATCGTCGCCGAGGTGGCCCCGCTGCCCGGCGAACCGATCATCGACAAGCCTGGCAAGGGCGCGTTCTACGCCACCGACCTCGACATGGTGCTGCGTACCCGAGGCATCACCCATTTGGTGCTGACGGGGATCACCACCGACGTCTGCGTGCACACCACGATGCGCGAGGCGAACGACCGCGGGTACGAGTGCCTGCTGGTGTCGGACTGCACCGGCGCCACTGACCTGGCCAACCACCACGCGGCGCTGCGGATGGTGACCATGCAGGGCGGCGTGTTCGGTGCGGTCAGCGACTCGGATCGGCTGCTCGCCGCACTCGACGCACCCTTGGTGGTGCGGTGATTTCCGAGCGACCGGTGGTGGTCGAGGTGTCGGGATCGGAGCGAGTGGGGTCCTTGCAGGGTGGTGTGCTGCGTGCGGCCTACCTGTCGGGCTCCTTGGGCCCGGTCGACGTGGTCGACGTGGTGTTCGAGCGGGTCGCTGCCCGGGGCGAGGACGGGGTGTGGATCCACCTTCTCGATCGTGCTCGGGTGCGGTCAGCCGCCGCGGCGCTGGCCGACCGGTGGGAGGGGGTCGAGCTGCCGCCGTTGTTCGGGGTGCCGTTCGCGGTGAAGGACAACATCGCGGTGGCGGGTGTGCCGACCACGGCGGGGTGTCCGGCCCGCACCGGTGTCGCCGAGGAGAACGCGCCACTGGTGGACCTGCTCGTGGCGGCCGGTGCGCTGCTGATCGGTACCACCAACCTGGATCAGTTCGCCACTGGTCTGACCGGGACGCGGTCTCCGTTCGGGATCCCGGTGTGCCCGTTCGATCCCACCCGGGTCGCGGGCGGGTCCAGTTCGGGCTCCGCGGTTGCTGTCGCCACAGGACTGGTCAGCTTCGCGGTCGGCACCGACACCGCCGGGTCCGGGCGGGTCCCGGCCTCGTTCACCGCCACGGTGGGGGTCAAGCCGAGCCGGGGCCGGGTCAGCACCCGCGGTCTGGTCCCGGCCTGCCGCTCGCTGGACTGCCCCAGCGTGTTCGCGCTGAATGTCAGCGACTGCGCCGAGGTGCTCGCTGTCCTTGACCACCGCGACCCCGCCGACCCCTACTCGCGTCGGCTGCCCAGCGTGTCGCCCCGGGTGACGCGGGCCGCGCCTGCCGGGGTGCGGGTGGGCGTTCCACCGCGCAGCCAGCTGGAGTTCGAGGACGACGACGCCGCCCGCGCCTGGCAGTGTTGTCTGGACCAGCTCGATGCCATGGGTGCCGAGCGCGCGGAGATCGACCTCGATCCGTTCCTCGCCGCTGGGCAGCTGTTGTACTCCGGACCGTGGCTCGCCGAGCGCTGGGCGGCGTTCGGGGACTTCCTGATCGATCACCCCGAGGAGGTGAACCCGGTGGTGGCCGAGGTGGTGCGAGGCGGGCGCGAGGTCACCGGGGCGGCGGTGTTCCGCGGCCAGCACGAGCTCGCCGAGCTGCGGCGGCGGCGCAGCGAGATGACGTGGGGCCAGGTCGAGGTGATGCTGCTGCCCACCACCCCCGAGCACCCCACCATCGACGCCGTGGCACACGACCCCATCGGGGTCAACGAGCGGCTCGGCCGGTGGACGACCTTCGCGAACCTGCTCGACCTGGCCGCTGTCGTGGTACCCGCCACCAGGACCCGCACCGGACTACCTGTCGGCGCGCAACTCCTCGGACCCGCCGGCTCCGAGGCGACGCTCCTGAGCCTCGCTGCGGCCTGGGAGAGCTTCCACGCCATGGAGGCGGGCGCCACCGGTCACCCCGTCCTGGCCGCCGCCCCAGCCCCCCAGACCGTCGCGCACCCGGCCGAGGACGGGCGGACCCTGCTCACCGTCGTCGGAGCCCACCTGTCCGGTCAGCCCCTCAACCCGGTGCTCGTCGAGCTCGGCGCCCGGCTGCACGACACCACTCCCACCGCCGCGACCTACCGGCTCGTGTCCCTGCCCGGGGGGCCGCCGGCACGTCCCGGTCTCGTCCGCGTCCGCACCGGGGGGAGCCCGGTCGAGGCAGAGACCTGGTCGGTACCGACTGCTGGCCTGGGAACGCTGCTCACCACCGTGCCCCCACCGTTGGGCATCGGGCACGTCGACCTCGCCGACGGCACCACCACCCTCGGTTTCGTGTGCGAGGCAGCCGGCGCCGCGGACGCCCTCGACATCACCGACCACGGCGGCTGGCGGGCCTACCTCGCCGTCTCCACCAGATCGGCCTGTGCTGCTGTCACCTCGTCGTAACGACAACAGGAGTTCACCGAAACATGAGTCCGACATCGTATCCGGCTATGGATACAACACTGTCCCCGAGCGTGGCCGCGGCCACGCAGGATCACACCTCGTCATGGCGCACTGGGCTTCTCGGGTTGCAGCACGTCATTGTGATGTACACCGGCTGCGTCGCCGTGCCCCTCGTGTTCGGATCCGCCGTCGGGTTGGACACCCGCGCGATCGGTCTGCTGGTCAACGCTGACCTCGTCGTGGCCGGCATCATCACCCTCGTCCAGGGCCTCGGGATATCCACGATCCTCGGGGTCCGCCTTCCCGTCATCGCCGGAGCGTCGTTCACCGCTGTCGCCCCGATGATCCTCATCGGCTCGCAGTACGGTCTGCCCGCGGTATGGGGCTCGATGCTGGTCGCGGGAGCATTCGGGGTCCTGGCTGCCGTCCCGTTTTCGCGGCTGTCCCGGTTCTTCCCGCCCTCGGTGCGGGGATCCGCCGTGACCATCATCGGGCTGTCGCTGATCGGCAACGCCGCGAAGATGGTCACCGGCAAAGCCGACCAGGCCAGCGGTTCCAACCTGGCGCTGGCAGGTGGTGTCATCGTCGGGATCGTTCTCCTGATGCGGTTCGGACGCGGCTTCCTGTCCCAAGCAGCGGTCCTCATCGCGCTGGTGGTCGGGACGCTGGTCACTGTGATCACCGGGAGCGCGGACTTCTCCGCGGTCGGCGGGTCCGGCTGGTTCGGCCTGCCGCACCCCTTCACATTCGGTGCCCCGACGTTTCCGTTGGCCGCGGTCATCTCGATGTGCATCGTGATGCTGGTGATCTTCACCGAGTCGACGTCGTACATGATGTCCGTCGGAGAGATGGTGGGGCGCCCGGTCAGCCGCTCCGACGTCGCGCGGGGCCTGGCCGCAGACGGGGCATCCGGGATCCTCGGAGGCGCGTTGACCGCGTTCCCCGACACCATCTTCGCCCAGAACGTGAGTCTGGTGCGCATGACCGGGGTCCGCAGCAGGGCGGTCGTCGGCGTCGCCGGGGTGGTACTCATAGCGATGGGCCTGATCCCCAAGCTCGGCGAGGTGATTGCCAGTGTGTCCCCGACGGTGATCGGGGCAGTCAGCCTGGTCATGTTCGCCCTCGTCGCCGGCGTGGGCATCAGCATCCTGGCAACTGCACGGCTGCAGGAGAACTCGAACCTGCTCGTCGTCTCGCTGGCACTCGGACTGGGAATGGTCCCGGTCGTGCTCCCCAAGCTGTACCAGGGATTTCCCACCGAGGTACAAATTATTGCCGGCGGCGCCATCACCAGTACCGTCATCGTGGCTTTCGTGCTCAACTTGCTGTTCCACCACCTCCCCGGGTCACGACCACCCGACGGTGACCTGGTGACTCCCGAACCGCGTGCGACGCCCTCGACCCAGATCGAGAAGCAGTCGTGAGCGGCGTCTCGCTCACCGTGGCCCCCACCTCGAGCCCCGACGACACCGCGGCACTGAGCACCCTGACCGCGCAGGGAGCGAGCGCAGCCGACGTCCTCGCGGTCATCGGCAAGACCGAGGGCAACGGGTGCGTCAACGACTTCAGCCGAACCTTGGCTGCCGCAGCGTGGGACCCGCTGCTGCCGGACAGCTCGGTCACCATCTTCTCCGGCGGCACCGAAGGGGTGCTCAGCCCCCACACCAACCTCCTGGTCCGCGACCCCACCGACCACCCCGGTCACGACCGCGGCCTGGTCGCCGCCGTGGGCCGAACCCGCGCGGTCGCCTCCCGCGAGCTGGGGCGACCCACCCAGCTGACCCTGGTCGCCGAGGTGGTGCGCACCCTCGTGTCCAACCTCGGTGTCACCTCAGACGACGTCCACCTTGTGTTGGTCAAATGCCCTCTGCTGGGCCCCGCCAGCAACGGTCCCGACGCGCCACACGAGGACGGGTACGAGTCCATGGCCCGCTCCCGGGCCGCCAGCTCCCTCGGCATCGCTGTCGCTCTCGACGAGTGCACCGAGGCCGACGCAATCAATGCCCTCAACGGCCAAGACACGGTGTGGTCCTCCCGCGCCTCAGCCAGCTCCGGGGCCGAGCTCAACGACTGTCACGTCGTTGTCCTCGCCACCAGCACCGCGGCCCGCAACCCGCTCCGGGCGGTACACGGAGTCATGCGCGACGCCATCGACCTGCCGGCAGTCACCGCCCTCCTCGACCAGGTACACGCCCAAGGCGGAACGCTCCTACAGATATTCGCCAAAGCTGAAGCCGACCCCACAGGAACGGTGCGCGGACACCGCCACACCATGCTCACCGACTCCGACCTCAACCCGACTCGCCACGCCCGCGCGGCGGTCGGAGGGTTGCTCGCCGCCGCCCGCGGCAACGGCGCGGTCTACGTCTCCGGCGGCGCCGAACACCAAGGACCCCCCGGCGGGGGCAGCATCACCCTCGTCTTCACAGTGGCGGCAACGGCAGCCAACAACGCACAGAGCTGAACCGCCTCTCACGCCACCGAGGGCAGCGCAGCAGATGCACTCAAATCAGACCTTGTTGGTCTTCACAACTGGCCGGACGCAACACCTACGACGACTCCGGGTGGATCAACGGCGGAACCCCACATCCGACCGCACCGCTGGTCGTGCTCAGCCACCGGTGGCCGGAGGCTAATGACCGCCAGACGCTGGTCACCACCGGGATCGAGGAGGCGGTCGCGGCGGCCCGCGAGGCCGCCGGGGACAAGGACGTCGCTCTCATGGGTGGTGGTGTCGTGACCGCGGCCTTGGCGGCGGGGCTCGTCGACGAGATGGTCCTGCATCAGGTGCCGATCCTGCTCGGCGGTGGTCGACCGTTCTTCCAGTCGCTGCCCGAGCACGTGCGCCTGCGTCTCGTCGAAGCCGTCCCGGCGCTGGGTGTCACGCACCTTCACTACGAGGTCGTCCGATGATCCTCGTCACCGGCGGGCTGGGCATGATCGGCGCACACACCGCCCGCGCGCTGCTCGACCTCGGAGAGGAGGTCGTCGTCACCACGCACCGCCGGACCGAGGTCCCGTCCTTCCTCGCCGGCCGGGTCACCGTGGAACCCCTCGACGTCACCGACCACGACGCCTTCCTGGCCCTCGGCGATCGCCACGACATCAGCCACATCGTCCACCTCGCCGGCACCGTTCCCGGCGAGGACCCGGTCCGCTTCTTCCGCACGGACACGACCGGCCTGCTCAACGCGCTGGACGCCGCCCGCACCTGGGGTGTCCGCAGGTTCGCCGTCGCCAGCAGCCTGGGCGCGTACAACGGCCGGAGCGAGATCCCCTGGCACGAGGAGCTCGCGCTGCCCACCGTGCAGCTGCCGCACCCGATCGTCGCGTTCAAAAAGGCCGTCGAGCCGCTCACCACGCACAGCTTGCAGGGCAGCGCGTCGCGCCGGTCGTGCTTCGGATCGGGAGCACGTGGGGACCGCTGATGGACCCGGAATCACCGTTCAACCCGATCCCGCCGCACATCAGCGCCGTGCTCCGCGGTGAGCAGCCGCGGCTGTACGCCGACGACGGCGGCGACTGGTGTTACGCGCCCGACGCCGGGCGCGCGATCGCCGGGCTGATGACCGCGCAGGCCCTGCGTCACGACACCTACAACGTGTCTAGCGGCCGGCCGTTCACCAACCGCCAGCTCGCGGACGCTCTGCAGGCGATCGTCCCCGGCACGCAGTTCGAGCTCCTGCCCGGGCGGCAGGACGGCCCCGGTGACGACCCCTACCTCGACACCACCCGGCTCACCCACGACACCGGCTTCGCCCCGACCTTCGACGTCGCCACGGCGGTCGCCGACTACGTCGCGTGGCGCGCCGACAACCCCCGCTGAAGGAGCACACCCATGCTTGACCCTGACGTGCGCCGTGTACTCGAGGGCACCTCGATCGCTCACCTCGCCACCGTCCTCCCGGACGGCTCGCCCCACACCGTCCCGCTTTGGATCGGCGTCCACGACGACCGGCTCGTCTTCCTCACCGGTCCGGACTCGCGTAAGGCCCGCAACCTGCGCCGCGACCCGCGGGTCGCGCTGTCCCTGAAGTCACCCGACAACCCGTTCGCGCCCGTCGTGATCCGTGGCCGGGTCGTCGAAGGGCTCGAGGGCGACGCGGCTTGGGAGATCATCGACCAGATCTCGACGAAATGCACCGGTACGCCGTACAGCCGAGGACAGGAGCGCGTCCTAGGCGTGATCGAGCCCGAGCGACAGACCGTCGGCATCGGCTGAGCCGAGCGCTGACCGGCCTTCAATGTGGCTGTACCGTATGACTTGCAGAGGTATATGGCGTGGTTCTAACGGCGCTATCTGACGTGGCCGCCTTGAGTGCCGTTCACAATAACCTTCCGCAACTGAGACGGCCTACCGGTTGTCAGGTGGTTGTGCTGAGTCGTCGGGCGAGGGAGTGGATGTGGTCGCGTAGTTCGTGGGGTGCGTGGATGACGAGGTCGGCGTCGAGGGCGATGAAGGACAGGGCGGCTTCGCGGATGCTGGTGGTGCCGGCGCGGACGCGGCAGTGGTTGGCGTCGACCGCCTCGATGTCGGCGGCGTGGGCGAACAGTCGAAGACAATCTCGCCTTCATCGGTGGCGGCGATGCCGACCAGAGCCGCCTGTGGGGAGCCGTCGGGTCCGCGTGAGGCGATCATGCCAAGCCCGCGAGCTCGGACGAAATCGGTCAGTTCACGTCGGTCCATGTACCCACCCTTCGATCTGCGACCATCTTGATGGTCGCAAGGCCGATCCCTCAAGGGACATGGGTCTGTCGTCGTGCAGTCGATCAGTGTGTGCGGATCCCGGCATGTAGCGAGGCGACCGTCTTGGTGATACGCGTCGCGCGGGTCACGGCCTTCTTGGCATCGTCGAACCAGCGCACCCACTCCTTGCGGTGGGTGCGGGCGAGTTGGTCGAAGTACGCCTGCGCCTTGGCGTCCTGGACGAGTGCCGCGGCGAGGTCCGCTGGCAGGTCGACCTCACGTGGTTCGTCGTCGGACTCGATGTCGACGTCGACCTGGTCGCCCGCGCTGACCCCCGCCGCGGCTCGATTGTCAGCGCTGAGTGGCACGAGGAACCGTCCGCCCATCGAGGCCACAGTCGTCCGGTAGGTGTGGGCGCCGATCGTGACCCGGACGCTTGGCCGCTTGCTGGTCCCGAGCGCTGAGACGATGTCGTCCGGGACCGCGAGCCCGGTCGCGGTCTTGCCGCCCAACTCGACGAGCGCGTGAAATCTCACGGCAGCGAGTATGCCGCATGACGCATTCACGCTGTCCCCGCTGACCATCGTTAACCGGGGACGAGATGCGCCGGCGCGGTGGCGGGGACGACGGTGGTTCCGCTGAGTCTCCGGCTCTCGTTGGTGGGCGGCCCGGAGGGTCCTTGGTTGCTGGACTCATCTGTCGCCGATGTTGGCGGCGATCCACTCGGTGAGTGGCTGTGCTCCATGCCAGGTGCCGCAGACTCTGTCCAGCACGTGCGGCGTGTGCAACCAGTCCTGCTTCTTGTGCTCCGTGATGACGACCGCCCCCCTTCCAGAGCAGGTAGTGGGCGCGGGGATGGTCGCTCAGGAAGCCCGGCGGCGTCCTTTTCAGGGGTGGTTCGGCGCCGGAGGTCACCGGTAGTGCTTTGGCGGAAAGCTCTGTGGTCAGGTCCTCAAATCGGCGTCCGCCGGCGTCGTGGTCAAGTGACGCGCGGAAGCGTTGCAGCTGCTCGCGTGCCAGCAGCATGGCTCCGCAGCCGATCGTCAGGCCCGATGCGTCCACCCGGAGGTAGTAGCCGGTGCCGCCGACCGCTCGCGTATCGCTGGTGGCGCCGGCCCAGAGCTTGTAGGGAGAGTTGTCCTTGGCGAACCGTAGATCCCGGTTCGGTCGGAACATCCTCAGCGAAGGGAACTCTGCGTCGAGTTCGGCGAGCA
>JAABUH010003448.1_pt1 | contig 13575 bp, 16 predicted proteins | sample 5559121 | NCBI WGS metagenome assembly JAABUH01 (sample SAMN10711871, study PRJNA513364) | rock metagenome | isolation source: Antarctica rocks | place: Antarctica: Victoria Land, Battleship Promontory nord | collected 2015-12-28 | reverse complement strand
TGACGCAGCAGGTGCTCGCCTTCATCGCCTATTACAACCGGACCACAGCCAAGCCCTTCAAATGGACCTATCAGGGCAAGGCACTGGCCGCCTAACCGCCAACCTATTTGAGCCAACGTGTACTAGCTGCACCGCACCAGCTCTACCATCGGCCACCGATATGCCCGCCAGGTGTCCCCCGATGTCCTGGCCAGGCGCACACGACTACCCATCACCGCACAACCCAACAAAAACCCTCGAGGAGGGATCGCATGGGCCGACTCTGGCTGATCGCACCGCTCGTCTGCCTGCTGACCGCTTGCGGTAGCGGGGCCGCCGGGGGTGGGTATCGCGCCCTGGCGACCCCGTCACTGAGTGGGGCGGCCACCCGCGCGATCCAGACTCCCGCGACGGCTACCCCACGCGCCACGCGCCAGAATCCGACGCCAAATGCCGGGGCAACCGCCCGCAGTACCGCGGCGTATCCGGTCGGCTGCACCCCCGGCGAGGTCGTGGCCTTTCTCGAGCGCTTCCTTAGTGCCTTCAACCGGGGCGACTCGGCAGCGTTGCGCACATTCTTCCCTGCCGAGGCGGCGGGCCAGGGCGTTGTGGATTACTCTGGCGAAAAGTTCGTCTGGTACTCGATGACCGATGAACACATGGATAGTAGCAAGCGGCACTTCGTCGCATTCGACCTGCCAGCATTGTGGACGTATTTCGAGGAGCGTCATGCACACCAAGAGCGGCTACGGCTAGCAGACGTCCAGGTGAGTCGCCAAGACGCGACCGTTGCCAATCTCATAGTCAACTTCTACCGCACGGCGGATGATGTGCCGCCCGAGGCCGGGTTGCCGCCCGGGCAGGCGACCGGCAAAGCGGTGATTAACTGTCGCAACCGGACAATCCTCGTGATGAGCCTGGGCATGGGCGGCGGCGGGGCGACACCTACCCCCAATAGGCCGTAGCCCACCACACCACGCGCGATAGCCAATGAGGGGATGTGCCCGAGGCGCCGAACTCGTCCAGGTAGCACAGCGCTCGGCCGGGCCTACGCCGTCTCGATGAGTGCGGTGAAGAGCTGCGTGAAGAAGCTGGTCAGGACACCTGCGCTCGGACCAGGGGTCGGACACGAGAAGGCACCGCAGCTGGCACCACAGCATAACCGCGCACGACGCCCCGGCCCCGCGTGGAATACCGCGTCGTCGCGCCGATGTCGCCACTCTGCGGCCACGGAACGCCCCTCCGGCGGTCGACCACCCGCGCGGTCGAGCCGCGCCCAGGCGGGGGCACCGAGCGCCCGGCGCAGCGTGCCCCCGAGCCAGGTCGCCCGGATGCGCCAGGGGGCGAAGGTCACGCGGTCGTCCTTTCCCCGCCCCCCGCGCCTCGGCGGGTAATGCTCGCGCCAGACGACCGGCTGCCCCTCCACGGCGGACGCATCCAGCAAGTGCGGGAAGTGGCGGGCCACGACCGCAGCGGCCAGGTACTCGGCCATATTGGTCACGGACGACCCCGCGTTGTCGTCGCGTTCGGCGGCGACGATCACCGGGCACCGACCCTCCTTGCCCGCCTCGGGCGCGTCGACTTCGATGCGGCACCGGCCGCCGTCGCGCCAGAGGCCCCGGTAGTGGTGGATGTCGTCGTGGGTCTTCCGCATGGGCCTTCCCCTCCTGGGGGGCGCGACCCGGACCGCTGGCGGATGGGGGGCGCGGGCACCGCGCTTGCGCCCGCGCCCCGCCCGCTCAGGCCGCGCGGCGCGCGCCGTCGGTCTGATACATCGGCGGCACGAACCAGCCCTCCGGGGTGTCCGGCGCGAATTCGAGGGTGCAGCGGTAGGAGCCACCCGGAGTTAGCAGCACCGCCCGTGCCCGGTCCGCGCGGAGATCCTCGCCCGGTTCGAGCAGGTAGCCCCACGCGTTGGCCCAGGCGACGACGAGATCGCCACCCCGGACCTTGCCGCTGGCGATCGCGCCGACGGATACCCGGAGGTGGCGGAGCAGCCCGACCGGGTACCCGGCGATGAGGGGGCAGCCCGCGTTCGCCGCCGCGTGGTCGGCGCGGTACCACATCTTCGCCACCTTGCGGAGTCGCTTCATCCCGACAGGGCCATCTACGGCGGGCATCGTCCACTCCCTTTACACACCGTCGCAGGAAGGGCAGCCGATTTAGCCCCCCCCCACGACGCGATCAGTATTCCGTTGGCAACAAGAGCAGGGTCGCGGAGCGGTCGGCCTCAGTGATGATCCAGACCCGCGCGGCGGGGTCGTCGCCAACCGGGTAGCTGGACACGAGGCGGAACCCTTCGCGCAGGCTCAGCGCGTTCTCGCGGGCGTCCTCGGGCGGGACCACGCCCCAGTCCCCGGCGACGTGGCGGGCGAGGAGGGCGGCCGGGGCAACCCCGGCGGTGGCGAGGAGATCCAGCGCGCCAGGGGTGATATGCGTGTCGCCGAGGGAGAAGAGTGGGTAGGGGGCGTTCAGCGGTCATGGCGGGCCTCCGTGGGGCGGTCGGCGCTCGCGCGGCTTGGTCGGGCGGGATCGCCGTCCCGCCCGTCGAGCAGGGCGGCGATCTCGGGCGGCACCGGCTCCCCGGCCAGCCGCGCCAGGTCGTCCCAGACCGTCGCCAGCGTGAACGGCTGCGTGAGCGGGGCGGGCACGCCGCCCGCCCCCAACTCCGCCACCAGGGCGCGCATCGCGTCGTCGATCGTCATCGCGTCCCCCCTACGCCGCGTCGTCGAAGAGCTCGGCCAGCGCCGCCCGCCCCCGCGCCCGCACCGCCTCGAGGTCGATCGCAAGCAGGGCCGCGCCCCCGGCGGGGGGCTCCGGCTCCGGTTCCGGGTCGGGGTCGAGGGGCATGTGGCGCGCGACCGTCGCCAGCGGGGCGATCACGCCGAAGGGCCAGCCTTCGCGGGCCGCGCGGCGCTGCACCGCACCCAGGTGCTTGCAGCACCCCGTGTGGTAGTACCCCTGGCACGAACACGCCCAGCCGACCGGGGTGCGGGCGATGGTGTGGGTCGTCCCCGCCTCGCGCTGCGACGCGGCGCAGTAGCGGCGGGCCGCGACGATGACGGCGACCCGGACGCCGCAACAGCGGGCGCGGGCGCGGGCCTCGATCGCCCTGGCGACCTGGGGCTTGGCGAACTCGCGGACCATGCTACACTTCCTGTTCTGGGGCCACGCCCCGGTAGTTCAGCGGCCCCACGGGTTCTGCTTCCCGGCGTCTCCGTGGGGCCTTTCGATATCCTCATTATACACCCTAGCGTGTATCTTGTCAAGCGTTTTTGTTGTTCTGACCGGGAAAATCCGGGGTATTGAATGTTTCCCTCAAGCTGTATTGCGCGGATACACGCTAGCGCGCTATCATTGCGCCGCAGCATGAGCACGGCTGAGGGAGGGGGCAGGCATGGCGGGAACGACGCTCACCGTCGGCGAGGCAGCGCGGATCTTGGACATGGACCCGAGCGCGGTCCGCCGCGCCATCCTCCAGGGTCGTCTGCCGGCGACGAAGTTCGGGCGCGACTGGTCGCTCCGCCCCGAGGACGTGGCCGCCTACCAGCGACGCCCGCATCGCGGCGGTCGCCCGCGCCGCACGATCCCGGCGGGCCGCGATGATTGAGTTCCCACTACCGGTGGTGAACCCGAGCGAGCCCTCGCATGATCGCGGCCCGCAGGCCGCACCGCTGGCTCCCGTGGGCAACTGCGCCGCCCCATCGTGCGCCCTACCGTCTGGAGCCACCGTCGCTTCGCCCTCTGCTGGGGGCACAGCGGCCGGGGCCTCGCCCGGTCAGGGGTGGAGCGCAGCGGAATCCGGTACGGACGCGCAGCACAGCGGAGCGCCCTTGACCGGGTGGGGTGGCCGCTACTCTGGGGACAGAGGGAGCAGCTGTCTTCCGTGTCAAGGGCTGCGATAGAGCCGGCGGAAGTAAACCGAAGAGGGGGCCGGAGGCGTGCTGGCACGGAAGTCGCCGGGGGGTAAGAAGGGCGCGCGTGGGCGAGCCCGTTGGCCGCTTCTTGGTTTCGCGATGACCCTCGCCGGAGGTACAGGTGGAGACAGATCCTTGGCTCTTCGTGGAGGTCGGCGGGTCCTCGATCCAGACGGCCCAGCGTGACCCGGCCGGGCGTTTCTGGTTCGCGCCAGGGCTGGTGCGGAACCCCGGCCGGCCGATCGCGCTCGCCTGCCCCGGTCTCATCCGCGACGGGCGTGTCCGCTACGCAACGAACCTCGGGTGGCCCGACGAGGCGGACCCGGGGCGGGATCTGGGCGTCGAGGGGATCGCGCTGGTTATGAACGACGCGGAGGCGGCCGCCGTGGGCGAGTCGGTCCTCCGGACGGGCGACGCGCCCACGCTCGACCTCCTCTACGTCACCCTGGGGACGGGGGTAGGCAGCGCACGGGTCCGTGACGGGGTGGCGAGCTATCTCGACCTCGCCCATCGCCATGTCGGCGGGACCAACTACTGCGCGGGCTGTCGCAGCGTGGGTTGCCTGAACTCCCTCCTGGAGTCGCGGCGCTTGCCGCCCCACTTGACGGACGAGGATCAGGCCTTCGTTGCCCGTACCCTGGCCGCCGCGCTGGTCGACCTCGCCCCCGACCAGGATGCGCCGCTGGTGCTGGGCGGGGGCATCGCGCGCCGGTACGCGGCGATCGCCGCGCGCCTCGACCACCTCGTGCCGAACCCGACGACGCTCACCCGCGCCCCCGCCGAGGCGAAGTCCGCCGCCTACGCCGGGTTGGACTACTTGTCGCGCCGCCGCCCGGCGGCGTCCGGGCCATGATGGCGCACCCACGGCCGTGGCGTCTCACGCGGCCACGGCCGGTGGCCGCCACGGCTGCCGATGCGCCAGTATGGCGTTGAGAATCGTCAGCAACTTCCGCATACAGGCATCCCGGGTCTTGCCGACATTCGATGATCCGGGTTCGGCATTTCCTGAACAACGGCGCGTACTGTTGGCTGTCGGTGATGACTTTGCTACGGCAGGGATCTACGGTGGCCACTCCGCTCACACCAACCCCCCAAACGAGCGGTGGGCGATCAGCGAATGTCGGCAAGACCCGGGATCCCTGACACATGCGTGCACCGACGGTGGCAAGAAATGGGGCTGCGCTACAAGTGATAGCGCTATCAAACACAACGGCGCAGCGGGAATTCTTGCCAGTCGCAGGATCGCTATGTGGAGAGCACTAAAAAGCCGGGGGTATCACACCAGGATAGGTGCTATCCTGATTATCAGGCTCATTTTGAAGTCCCAGCGAGGTGATATCCGGTGGTGTGAAACGATGGGATGGAACGATTTCGCGATCACGGGGCAGACAACAGGTGTCATGGGCGAGCAGGATCGCTGGAATATGCGAGAGCTGACCATCCGAGCGGCCGATGGCACCGACGCTCGAGCCATTGCGCACATCTATGTTGCCTCCTGGAACGCGGGCTTCCGTGGCCTGCTGCCTCAGCGGCACGTCGACACCAACCTTGTGGCGCGCTGGGAACAGGAGATTGTCGCACCGCTTCCCCATCGATGGTGGGTCGCTGAAGTGGCTGGGGTGATTGTCGGCTTCACGGGAATCGGGCCAAGCCGCGACCCAATCGATCCCGAACTCGGCGAACTCGATACCATCGCGGTGGATCCGAGTATGTGGCGTCGTGGTATTGGCCGGGCACTTCTCTCAGAGGCCCTCCACTTCCTTATTGCTGACGGATACCGTGAGGCAGTCCTCTGGACGCTCGCAGGATACGAGCAGGGACAGCGCTTCTACGAAGACTTGGGCTGGAGACTAGACGGTGCCACCCGCGACGAGGATCGGCAGGTTCGCTATTATCGCCCTCTGGTCTTTTAGCGTGCCCGACGATTACGCTTGGGCGAACGATGGGGCACCATGCCGCCTCACGCACAGCTGTAGCCGAAGCGGCGTGGGGGCGTGAGGAATGACGAACCAGATGCCGGCAGCGCTGAGCGGCAAAACTGTCCCGCATACTGCATCCACAACCCTCCATATTAGCTCGACTTTAGCCCTTCGGGGCTGCCACATCGTGGCGGTCCCTCTTGATGTATCGCCGTCTATCGCTTGTCGTTACTGGAGTTGTGAGAGTTTTTGCATGTCGGTTTCACAAGCGGATATGCAAAAACTATCGTTAACATTTGCTTTGGCAAGCGACATGTTGCGGGACGCTGTGACCGAAGGGCTAAAGTCGAGATTAGAGAGTGTCTGTAACTTCTCGACTTTGGCCCTTCCGGCTGAAGCGAGCGAGCATGCCTTCCGTGCTGTCGTGCCGACTGCACATTGGTGCTTCCAGCGTCACCAGCATGCAACGATGTCGGCGGTGCGGGGCGACGTTGCTTATCCTTCTCGGCCGCCACACAGTTACAGAACTCAACAAGACTGCCCACTTCTGCGTTGAGGCGCTCATAGGTTCCTTGATGACTCTGGGAGACTACCTCGCCGTCGGAGCGGCATGTCATTCCGACCGTGTGTACTTGTAATACGTGTTGCGAGAGATCCCCACAATCTCGCAAATCTCTCGGATGCTGTGCCCAGCATCCTTTTTCAGAGCGAGGGCCGCTTTCTGCTTCCTCTGATCGACGCCTTTCGGGCGTCCACCTTTCCTCCCTCTGGCTCGTGCTGCCGCCAATCCCGCGTTGGTGCGCTCGCGGATGAGATCGCGCTCGAACTCTGCCAGCGCGGCAAAGATGTGAAAGATCAGGTTGCCTCCGGAGGTCGTGGTATCAATCTGTTCCTGCAAACTCTTGAAGCCAATACCTCGAGCGCTCAGGTCACGCACGGTCTCGACCAAGTGCGGCAGTGAACGTCCCAGACGATCGAGTTTCCACACCACCAGTGTATCGCCAGCCCGACACTCTTTCAGCGCCGCGGTCAATCCTGGCCGTTCCACCCTGGCACCGCTGACCGTGTCAGTCAACAGACGCTCGCACCCTGCGGCTTGGAGCGCGTCCGTCTGGAGACTGAGGTTCTGGTCGGTTGTTGAAACTCTGGCATAGCCCACAAGCATAGACCTAGCTCCTCCGCTGACCGCTAGTGAGAGTATGTACCATGAAACGCACCTCTTGATCGTGCCTCTGGTACATAGATATCATAGACCAGTTTTGTGGTACGCTTGTGTGCACAAATCTGGCTCCGCACGGGAGGTGGTGCGGTAGAATGGGCAGTACCAGGAAAACGCTCGTTTTTCTGCATACCCCTCACCCGAAGAACGCCTAAGCGGCTCCCAGGCTAAGCGAGCTGAACATGAGCGCTGACAAGCACCAAGCTCCCGCCACGGTATATCAACTCAAGGTCTCGCTGCACGACATTTCCCCCATGATCTGGCGGCGCCTGTTGGTGACCAGCCACACGACCATCGCCCAATTGCATGACATCCTGCAGACAGCCATGGGCTGGGAGGACCGGCATCTGCATCAGTTTCGTATCTATGGCAAGGCGTATGGGATCTCTCGCGACGGCGGCATGCGCTTTGACGACGATCCGTACCAGGTCACCCTCGCCGACTTCAAGCTGCGGGCGAGTGAGCACTTCGTCTACGAGTACGCCATGGGCGACTTCTGGCAACACGATCTCCGCATCGAACGGGTGCTGCCACTCGACCTCCGTCAGGCATATCCTGTCTGCACCGGCGGAGCCGGTGACTGTCCACCGGAGGACTGCGGTGGTCCCTCGGGATACAGGAACGTGCTCGACGAACGATGCTCCTGGCTGGAGCTGGAGCAAGCACGCGAAGATCTGTTCCTGGTCGCACAACGACTCCTCGAGTTCTCCGAGGGCGGACCACGGCCGACCGAGGATGAGACCGAGTTCATGGACGCCCTGGAGCGGATGCACGAGCGGCTGGGGGCTGTGCCGAGCGCCTTCTCCCGCCGCGCGGTGAACGCTGCCCTGCGCATGATGAGAAAGGAACTGCCATGCACTTCCGGATCCAGATAGTCGCCGTCTCGGACGATGGCACCGAACGCCTGCATGAGATCGCAGATGTGAGCCGTTCCGAGCCGACGCTTGAAACCCTCGGTCTGACGCTCGAAGAGAGCAAGCAGCTGCTTCAGCAACTGCAGCGGATCATCATCGACCACCAAGCTACTATCTATCTCGACCAGCAGCGTGCGTGTCCTGCCTGTGGCAAGCATCGCCACCTCAAGCAGAGCGATACCGCACCGTTCCGCACGCTCTTCGGCCTGGTCTCAGTTCCCAATCCGCGCTGGGAGCAGTGTGACTGCCAGCCCCACACAGCCAAGACCGTTCGACCGCTCACGACGTTGCTTTCGGACCGCACGAGTCCTGAGTTGCGCTACCTGGAGACGAAGTGGGCCTCACTGGCGTCCTATGGCGTCACCACGAAGTTACTCCATGAGGTGCTGCCGATCGACCACAAGCACAGTGAGGTCACGGTGCGCAACCACACACTCCAGGCGGCCCGATGCAGCGAGCAGGCACTGGGCAAAGAACAGGCGATGTTTGTCGACGGCTGCCAAGCCGAGCGGGATCGTCTGCCGATCCCCGACGGCCCGCTCTCGGTCGGGATCGACGGTGGTATTGTGCGAGCACGGCGCGGCACGACCGGAGCGAAAACAGCGAACCTGTTCGAGGTGATCGCGGGCAAAAGTATTCTCTCCTTCCGCCGCGACGATCCCGAAGACGTGGCCCCGTCAAGTAAATGCTTTGCGCTGGTGCGAAGTGTCGACAGGAATCCCAAGCGCCGGCTCTTCGATCTGCTGATTTCGCAGGGCATGCAGTCCAACCAGCAGGTCACCTTCTTCTCCGACGGCGGCGAGAATGTACGGACGCTGCCGGAGTATCTCAACCCAGAGGCTGAGCACATTTTGGACTGGTTCCACTGCGCGATGCGGATCACGGTCCTGCACCAGTATGCGCGGGGACTGAAACTCCATTCGTCAGAGGGCGACCCCGGCGTCCCTGACGAGGAGAGCTTGGTGCGCCGCGTGGAAAGCGTGAAACATTATCTGTGGCATGGCAACAGCGCAAAAGCGTTGGATCGTCTCCGGGTGGTTGAAGACGAGCTGGAAGGCTGGGGCTACGATGAAAATGGCGAACCGAACCCGCAGCCAGGGAACGATGCGGCAGCGCGGATGCTCAAGTATGCACGCGAGTTGGACATCTACATCACGAACAATGCTGGGTCGATCGTCAATTACGGTGAACGGTATCGCAACGGCGAACGGATCAGCACAGGTTTCGTCGAGTCCACGATCAACCAGGTGGTCAGCAAACGGGTGGTCAAGCAGCAGCAGATGCAGTGGACACCCGAAGGGGCGCATCTCCTGCTGCAAGTCCGAACGCAGGTGATCAATGACGATTGGGAAGCCACGTTCCGGAGTTGGTATCCCGGCTTCCGACCTGTGCAAACTCCAGCTGCTATGTCACAACAGGTAGCAGCAGCTTGATACCCCCGACTTTTTAGTGCTCTCCAAGTACACGCGTGCGGAGAACCCGCCGGAAGCAGCGAACGCGCTTGCGAATGCGTCTACAGCGTACCGGCCAGCAGCAGAAGCGATGTAACGCCCGCGCGGGTGCGGTCCCCCCGACTTTTTAATGCTCTCCGAGTTCCTGGCCCGGTCCGCGGTCCACGGCAGGGCCAGGCTCCCCATCGCGGGGTGCCGGTTGCGCCGCGTCGAGTGCAAGCTAGTACAGCACGGCGGAAGTTTGCTGCTGGTATACTGCACACTTGACCGCCCGTAGGCGGCGGTAATCGTGCGGGGGGCGGGATGCGTGGGCCGAAGCCGCAGGCCATCGAACTGACCGACCGCGAACGGCGCGGGCTAGAAGCGCTGGCCCGCCGCCACACCACGCCGCAGCAGGTGGCGTTGCGGGCGCGGATCATCCTCGCGGCGGCGGCGGGCCGCAACAATGCCCAGATCGCCCGCGATCTCGCGGTGGGGGTCGCGGTGGCGCGCTTGTGGCGCGGGCGGTGGCGCGACCGCCAGGCCATCGACCTGGCCGACCTGAGCGTCGAGCGGCGGCTGGCGGATGCGCCACGCTGCGGCGCGCCCGCGCACATCAGCGCGGCGCAGGTCTGCCAGATCGTGGCGCTGGCGTGCGGGGCGCCGGCCACGAGCGGTCGGCCGATCAGCCAGTGGACCGACCGGGAGATCGCCGACGAGGTCATCGCGCGCGGCATCGCCGCGACGATCTCCCCGCGCCACGCCGGGCGGCTGCTCACAAGGGGGATTTGCAGCCCCATCGCATCCGCTACTGGCTGACCCCGCCGAGCGACGACGCGCACTGCGACGCCCGCGTGGCCGACGTCTGCGCGCTCTACCGCGCTGCACCGGCCCTGGCCGAGCATGGAGAGCGGGTGGTGAGCACCGATGAACTGACCGGCGTCCAGGCCCTGGAGCGCAAGCACCCCGGCCTGCCCCCCGCCCCCGGCAAGGTCGAGCGGCGCGAGTTCGAGTACATCCGCCACGGCACGCTGTCCTGTATCGTCAACCGGGATGTCGCCACCGGCGCGGTCGTCGCCCCGTCCTGCGGCCCGACGCGCACCGAGGCCGACTTCCTCGCCCATATCGAGCGCACCGTCGCGACCGATCCCACGGCCACCCGTTGGCACTTCGTCGTGGACAACCGCAACATCCACCGGTCGGAGTCGCTGGTGCGCTTCGTCGCCGCCGATGCCGGGCTCGACCTCGACCTGGGCACCAAAGGCACGGTCGGCATCCTCGCCAACCAGCAGAGCCGCGCCGCCTTCCTGGCCGACCCACGCCATCGGATCGTCTTCCATTACACGCCCAGGCACAGCTCGTGGCTCAACCAGGTCGAGATCTGGCTGAGCATCCTCGCGCGCAAGCTCCTCAAGCGCGGCTCGTTCACCTCGCTCGCGGACTTGGAGGCCCGCGTCCTCGCCTTCATCGCCTACTATAACCAGACCATGGCGAGGCCCTTCAAGTGGACCTATCAGGGCAAGGCCCTCGTCGCCTGAACCGGCAGGCTATTTCCGCCGCCGTGTACTAGCCGTGCCTCCACCGCGTATGCTCGCCGGCTGGCGTGGTAACCGAGGACTGAGTTGCGCTGGATCTCTCAGGATCGCGCGGACTAAACCAAAGCTCCGATGAGAACTACATGTACTACGCTAGGAACTATGTGGATTTCACCTGAGCTTTGGTTTAGGGTGTCTGCGCCCTGTTGTCCGCGGCCCAGGTGCGCTTGAGCGCGGGCAGGTCGAGGCGGTGGTCCAGCCGGGCCGCACAACGGACGACGATTCCGCCCGTACGGCTCGGCGCATGATCGGCCCAAGGGGTGTGGCTTGCCTGGCGGATCTCCCGCGTTGGCGAGTGCCGCGCGATCTGCGCGGCGGGATGAGGTGCGCGGCCACCCGACGGCAGAGGACCCCGCGCGGCAGGAGTTGGCTCATGAGGCCATGCCGGTCCTTTCGGCTGACTCGATGCGAACGCCCATAACCACCGTCACGGCACCCCCTCACGAACCCGTAGCGGATGACCCGGTCTCGCCGACCAATGGGGAAGATGGTCGCGGCTTCCAGCTCCAGCGGGTTAGCCCGACGCAGGCGACGACGAGCAGGGCGGCGAGGACGGTCCGCGCCCCGACCCGCTCGCCCAGGAGCAAGGCGCCCCAACCGAGGGTGAGCACCGGCTGGAGCAGCTGGACCTGCCCCACGCGGGCGACGCCGCCGAGCGCGAGGCCGCGATACCACGCGAAGAAGCCGAGGAACATGCTCACCACCGACAGGTAGGCGAACCCTAGCCAGGCACCCGGTCCGGCGTCAAGGCCTCGGGCCGCGATCGCCAGGGCGACAGGGGCCGCGAGGAATGGGGCGGCGAGGAGCAGTGCCCAGGAGATCACCCGCCACCCGCCCAGCTCCCGCGCCAGCCGCCCGCCCTCGGCGTAGCCGAGGGCCCCGAGGGCGACCGCCGCGAGCAGCAGCAGGTCGGCGGCTCGGGGGCGCCCAGCGCCCTCGGCGGCGGCGAATGCGAGCACCGCCGCGGTGCCGGCGAGGCAGGCGAGCCAGAACGCCCGGGGAGGGCGCTCCCCTGCACGCAGCACCGCCATCACCGCCGTGGCCGTCGGCAGCAGCCCCACCACGACCGCGCCGTGCACGGCGGGCACGGCCCGGAGCGCGAGCGCGGAGCAGAGGGGGAAACCGACGACCACGCCCAGCGCCACGACGGCGAGGCCGGGCCAGTGGCGCCGCGCCGGCGGCCGCTCGCGGAGCGCGAGCAGCAGCAGCCCGGCGAGCGACGCGGCGACGAGCGCGCGGCCCAGTCCCACGACCGTGCTCCCCAGCGCGGGCACCGCCGCGCGCGTCGCCGGCAGCGTCAGGCTGAACGCGAGCACGCCCAGCATCCCCCAGGCCAGTCCCTTCGTCTCCCGACTCATCCGACACCCCCCTGCCCTGTCGCCACCGGAGTAGAATAGCGACACGATAGCAGAATGTCCGAGGGCGCGTCAACGATAGTGGAATTTGGACACGATAGCGGAATTGGGGGAGGGGGAGGCGTATGAACCTGGGCACGACGATCCGGGCGCGACGTAACCGGCTCGGCCTGACGCTGGAGGCACTCGCCGCGCGGGCGGAGATCAGCCGGGCGATGCTCTCGGAGATCGAGCGGGGGACCAAGAACCCGACCATCCGGGTGGTCGTGCGGATCGCCGGGGCGCTCGACTGTAGCGTGTCGGAACTGCTCGGCGAGCCGACCCCGTCGACCACCGAGCGGACGACGATCGTGCGGCGCGCGGACCGGCGGACGCTCGTCGATCCGCGGACGGGGGTGGAGCGGCAGTCGCTCTCCCCCTCCCTGCTGCGCCGCGGGGCCGAGGTGGTGTGGTACCACATCCCACCCGGCAGCTGCGCCGGGCCATTCCCGCCGCACCCCCTCGGCGTCGAGGAGCACATCACCGTCGTGCGCGGCGAGCTGCGCTGCCATCTGGCGGGCCGGCAGATCGACCTCCGGGAAGGTGACGCCGTCTCGTTCCCCGCCGATGTGGAGCACCAGTTCCGCAACGTTGGCGCCGAACCGTGCCAGTACTTCCTCGTCCACCTCTTCGGTGACCCAGCTGTCGGCACCCCCCGCCCGTAGCCACGCAGGCTCTGGGACCATCCGGGACCTCCCACCCGGAGCCCGTCTTCCTGCCAGGATCGTCACGCGCCGGTGTCGCGCATTATGGCCCATGAGTAGCAGTGGAACGGAAACGTACGCTACTGCGCCACGGCGTCCGGGGCGGTCGGATCGTGCAGCGGGCGCAACGCACCGCGCGTCAAGGGCGCGGCGAGCGCGAAGGTGTAGCGGCCGAGCAGGTTGCTGTGGTCGTAGCCCAGCGGCGAGAGGCGCGCGCTGTCTTCCGGGGTGCTGGCGGCACCCCCGGCGCGCAGCTGCTCCAGCGCCACGCCCAGGGAGCGCGTGTTCCAGAGTACCAGCACGTTGACCACCAACCCGAGCGCCGCGAGTTGGTCCTCTTGCCCCTCGCGGTAGCGCTGGCGCAATTCCCCCTGTTGCCCGTGGAACATCGCGCGCGCCAGGCTGTGCCGACTCTCCCCACGGTTGCGCTGCACCAGGATGCGCCGGCGGTATGCCTCGTCGTCGATGTCGGCCAGCAGATAGCGGGTCTTGGCGATGCGCCCG
>JAABUH010003447.1_pt1 | contig 13576 bp, 19 predicted proteins | sample 5559121 | NCBI WGS metagenome assembly JAABUH01 (sample SAMN10711871, study PRJNA513364) | rock metagenome | isolation source: Antarctica rocks | place: Antarctica: Victoria Land, Battleship Promontory nord | collected 2015-12-28 | reverse complement strand
GCTGAGGCAGCTGCCTCAGCGCCTTCGATACAGCAGTAGCTAAACTTACAGTACCTGTCCAGGAAACTAGCCTGATTATAGCATATAAATAATCAAGTCTGGCAAGTTGCCCGTAGGCTTAGGAGGCATCGCTCTCGCCTCCACTCTGCTTAGACCGTATCTTCACCTTGTCCATCAATTCAGGCCCGCTCCTCGTGCAGAATTCTTGTCTCTTTCGATCCCGGGGAGTGTAGTCGTCGCGTACGTCTCTTAGCCATTTTTGTCGCAAACTACGGGCAAGTTCTCGTGCTTCCTCGGGTTCTAGGCCGTCAATCTTCTCGCCGGATTCCAATAGCTGCAACATCTTCCCTTGTACTACTCCATTCAAAAGGCGTCCAGTGAACTGGAGTACCAGTACGATCTGCTGTAACCAGGAAATAGTACCTAAGTGGGTAGGACAGGTGGATTGGTAGTTTTCGAGTAGCCGGTGGTAGTCATCTGGCGTCTGGGGCCGCCCGACTCTTACAGGTCGTGATTCCTTTATCCACGACACAGGATCGTAGCCATAGAGGATGCACCAGTAGACGAACGCACTATCACCATCCACCACTACGGCTTTAGCTTCCCATGCGCATCTGATGGGCAAAGATGTGGTTGCTTCAAATAGATGCCGCTCGTGGCGCGCATCTTTTGCTGCCAGACCTGCCATGTCGCGCCGACTGGCCCCCACTGAATAATCATGGCGCTTGGCGCGCTGAACGCCCTCACGTACTGTAGGGCGAGGTCCAGGTAAGGGCGACAGGTAAGAAGGCACTTCTGCGGCGTTTTCAGCTATTTCCCACTCGTCTGCGTCGGCGTTGAGGTTATGCCAAGCAGCATGTCTGACCACTCGCGTTTGCCATGCTCCGTCACGATCTCGATCTTGATCGTCCTGTGCCTCTGGAGTAACCCCCTGGCCGAGATGTATCCACTGATCGACCCACAAGCCCGTCGTGTGCATGCAGGTACGGCATATCGTTGCCCTGGCGCATTGAGAATTCGAGCAATCGTTAGCTCGTTTAGCGCGGAGAGTTCCATCAGCGATGCTCTGCCAAAGCAGGGCCACAGGCAGACCTTTGCTCTTCGCGACAACTCCCACCCGTTTGTACGTTAGGTTGGCTTTTATTTGCCTATCCATGTTGTTGTGCATCCTTACCCGCATCGCTCACCACTCTCCGACCGTCGCCCAAAGGCGCGTGCTCGACTCCTGACTGTCAATCTTTGAATTGTTCCGCGATATTCAGCGATTCCCACGCCTACGCGTCCGCGTTATCCGCTCTTTGAGTCCTCTACTGCTCATAATAAAGCGCGTACCCCTACCCGCCGTGCCCACCGTACGGCACATGCAACAGCCCGCTGGCCTTTGCCTTCACCGCCTCGCCGCGGCGATCATAGCGCTGGGTCGTCGTGACGTTGCTGTGGCCGGCGAGTTTTTGTACGGTTGAGATGTCCGCGCCGGCGTCGAGCAGGTCCGAAATCATGGAGCGTCGCAGGTCGTGCGGTGAGCACGCCTTGACGCCGGCCTGTGTGCAGCGCCGCTGGAGGATGTCGAGCACGGCCTGATCGGTCAGGCGTGTCCGCACCAGCACGCCACCCTTACGTAGCCGCTGGAAGAGCGGCCCCGCATCGTCGCCCCGGATCGCCAACCAGTCGCCCATGGCCGTGCGCGCTCCGTTCTGGACGTAGACGATGCGCTCTTTATGACCCTTGCCGTGTCGCACGGTCAGCGCGCTCGCGTCGGGGCTGTACGTGGGGTCGTAGTCGGCCAGGTCGAGTGCCACGGCCTCGGAGCGGCGCAGGCCGCCGGCGTAGAGCGTCGCCAGGAGAGCCGCGTCGCGCGCTCCTGCCGCGCTCCCATCCGAGCAGACGGCGAAGAGGGCGCGCAACTCGCCGCCTTTGAGCGCCCGACCGCGGGGGATCGTGGTTCCGCGTACCGCCGCGACGTCGGATGCGCGCGCCCGCGCCTCGGCGTCCATCAGTCCCAGCCGCCAGCACTCGGTCAGCACGCCGCGCAGGGCCGCCAACATCCGGTTAGCCGTCGCCGGCGCGTACCGTGCGTCAAGCTGGGTGCGCAGCGCCTGCGTGTGCTGGTAGCCCACCTGGTGCCAGGGTAGGGTGAAGGGGTTGGCGTCGTCCCCGGCCAAGAGGTGGGCCATCGTGCGTAGTGCGCCCAGTTGCGCCCGTCGCGCACCTACGGCGAGCCGGGCCAGGTAGACGGCGGCCGGTCGTTGGTCCAGGGGCGTCGCCATCTCGGCGGCGACCACGAGCGGCGCGCTGGTCACGCCGTCGCGCACCGCCACGCCGCCGGATGTGTCGATGGGTGGCGTCATCGCGTTGCCCTCCCTTCTGTGAGAACTACCATTCTCATAAGTAATGCTGTGCCTACGCTCGACGTGGCGTCTACATTAGGAGCGGCGCCCTGTATCGGTCGGAGCCTCTTGGGGGCGCGTCGCTTAGGGAAAGGGCAGATCGAGCAGCGCTGGGTGGGACCAGCCCATGTGGTCTACGTGGTCGGCCGTGATCGTCAGAACGATGGCCCCGTCATGCACGTCCTTGATCGCGTCGAAGGGCACGTACACAGCGCGTTGGAGGAGGGAACGATGCACGAGGATGTCTCCTTCGGCTGCGCGCACCTCGCGCAGTTGCCCCACCGCCACGCCGTCCATGCCCACCACGTCCATACCGTGGGAGACCTGGAAGACACTGCGTTCCGTCCGTAGTACCGCGCTGATCGGGATGTCGAGGGTACCCGTGAGCGTGGTGTCGTCGCCTGTGGTGTCCATGACTAAAGACCTCCTTATAGCCGCCGCCGTCTGTTGCAGTACTACTATAGCTGACCTGGCAATGGTCCACTTGTCTCGTCGCTAATCGGCCGGCGTGTGCCCCTCCTCCTCGATGCGGTGGGCGATCTCCTCCCATACCTTAGGGTCGCCGAAGTGGTTGCCGCGTTGCTTGCTCAGGTGGGCCTGCTGGTTGAGGCACGCCTGGTCGCGCGCCGAGACGATGACCTCCTGCCGAATCTGCACCGGAAGCATCAGTGCCCACTTGACGGTATGCTCGATGAAGCCCTGTGTGATGTTGGGTTGTGCATCCATGGCCGCGCCTCCCTCTGTTGGCGTCTATGTCTTCTTGTCGTCTATCCTGTTTACCCGTTCACACGGCGAATGATAGCCACGACCACGGGCGTCAGGAGCAGGGCAGCAAGGATGACACCGGCAAAATACACCACAGCATCTCTCCTTAGGGGCCTTTTGCTTCCTGAACGTCGGCATGGTGTAGGATCTCCGCGACCCGTTGCGCGACGGTCCGTTGCATCTCAGTGAGTGATCCCAGCCCAAGAGGGACGAACCCACGGCCCACGTACCCGCGCCACACGTCGGCGCCGGGCGTGACAGGGACGTAGCCGGCGTAGAGGTCCGCGCCGTCAGCGGTTGTCACACGCGCCTCGTGGAGGTATGGTGAGCGCTCAATCCAGCGGATCAAGGACGCCGCGTTCATAGACCTGTGCCCCTATCTCGCGCTCCGTCCACCGGGTCGGCGTGCTGCTGGGCGTGCTGCTCCAGCGCCGCCCTGGCCTCATCAAACGATACGCCCTCGGCGATGGTCACATCGTCGTCAAGGCGCTCGGCTGTCACCGTCGCGTCCCAGTCGGCGTCGGAGCGCCCGGACCCCTTGTACTGCCCGACATATCCATATGGTCGCGTGGCGCCCACGAGGCGATACGTCCACAGAGCCGGACTCTTGCGCTCCCACTTACCCCTCATATCGGTTCATCACATTCCTTCAACAGACAGACGCCCTAACTCTGCCGGTGATCGTCAATGAAGCCGCCTTGCGCGGTCATAAGGGTGTCATTGGTCGTTGCTGCACGTTCCGTGTCTTCCGCGTCGAGAGATGCTCATTGCCGCTCCTCGCCGCGTGGACGGCGGATACCCGCCTGCACGGCGGCCTGATAGGCGCTCATCTGTTTCGTGACTACCTGCTCGTACAGGGCGTGATGCTCACCACGTTCAAGTAACGCAAGTAGATACGACCGACTGTTGCCTCGTGCAAAGGTCGGTACATTGTCCCGACGTTTACGGCCACGTCCACCACAGGCGCCGGCCTCTTGCGGGTTGAGGATGGGGCGCGGCGTGGCGCGGCGCACGGCCGTGGTCACATCCTCCCAGTTGGCGGCGGCGGACCCGAGGAGAGCGCGGTGCGTTTCCTCGGCTTTCTCCTGCATCGCCCAGGCCGTTTCATCGCGGAGGGTGACCACCGCATCCTTGATCAGTGCCGCAATGACGGCTGGTTCCAGGGCATCCAACTCCCACGATGACATGCCGTATGCGGCGATGTACTCCTCGGCCCGTGAGTCGGTGAGTTTGGCTGGGTTGGGTGGTGGGGTATACGCCGCCACTTGATCCATAGTCAGGGCAAGGCGCTTGACCCGCACGGGCACCCCGAATGTGCGTAGGCGGTCCTGAATATCGCGGGTCATGTCGATGCCGGAGGGGTCATGATCTCCTAAGTGGAAAATGACGGGCGTTTGGTTCATGTCCGCGTCGTGCAGGAGTCGCTGGCCGGCCTGCCATAGGGAACTCAGGCTGGTGTAGCCGCGGCACGAGAAGTAGCGCACGTCGAGGGCCTCGCAGATGCCGGCGATGACGCCCACGAGCGCGTCTTTCTCGATCCATACTTCGGGTCGGTAGGGTTGCCCGTCCCACTTGTCCAGCCTAAAACTGTGGGCGGCGGAGAGCATGAACTCCGCCGGTTCATTCCAGTGGGTCACCGAGCGGACGTGGCGCGTGCGATCGGTGATCGCCTCCCAGTCGATAAGCCCAGCTAGGCGGGCATCGCCCACGATATCACCCAGGCGGCTGTAGTTGCGGTCACTGTTTGCCATGTAGCCGCGCGACACGAACTGATAATAGACCTGGCGCAGCGTCAGATCGTACCCCTGCGCGCGGTATTCGTCCTTCGATGGCGTTGACTTGCGCGATGATGGCTAATGCCTCAGCCCTGAACTTCTTGGGCGTGTACGCGATCTTGGGCATGGACTCGCCCTCCTACCGTGCCGTTTCATCGTCTACGACCGTGCGGGCACATAAGAGCGTGCCGGAGGGCAGCTTGGCGAGGTCTGTAGTACTGGTCATGTGAGCCCCGCGCGCCGCAGTGCTGCAAGTGGGGAGAAATCGGCGTCGCCATCGTCTAGGGCTGTATCGGGGGGACGGTCTCGCGCCAAGCTCGCCAATAGCGGGATGAGCCCCGCCCGCGCGGTTAGCGCCAATTGTTTCTTGTCCGGCTCATCCGTCGTCGCCAACGCGTCGCTTGTCGCTAAAGCGTGTGCTAGATCCTGGTAAATCATCTGATCGGCTCCCTCTATGTCCGACAAAGGGATGACACCGAATCTCCAGTTGTCGTCACTAGATTGGCTCATAGCCGCTCACCTTTCTCCTCTCGCTCCAGCCGCTCTATTGCCCACATGCGGAGAAGGGTGGACGGAGACAGCCCCTTACGCCGCGCATGATTGTCCAGTTTCTCAAGCACGTCCGGCTCAAAAATGACGGTGAGCTGGGGATGCTTGCGCGGCTGGCCTTCGCCTAGTCGCTTAGGCATACGTTGTACTCCCTGGCTTGCAGTCTCTGATGCCATGCTTTAGCCTCCTATACTTTACGCCAACACACTAAGTATAGGCCATTTTTCAGTGATAGTCAATAATAGATATTGACAACACATCGTTTTTAGTATAAAATAGAGGTGTAGGGCGGATAGCCCACAAACAAAGATGCCGGTCAGGGGGATCTAGACCCCGACCGGCGGTAGGTACGGAGGAGCAAGCAATGCAGACCGCACCCAGTTCACAGCATACGGCCAAACGCGCGCCGGCCGCCACAACCTTTAAGCCCCGCGTTCGTCGCCTCGGCCCTGGCCGCTACCTCGTCGAGAGCGCATCGCGCCCAGGCCGTGGTCACACAACGACGGCGACGAGCTGCTCGTGCACCGGCTTCTCCTACCGTGGGACCTGTCGTCATACGAAGCTCGTGGCCGCGCTGGAGCCCTCCATGCAACAGTGGTATGGCCAGGCCGAGGCCCCGGTGGTCGTGCCGATGTCGGCCGGCGCGCCGAGCGGGCTCGTGCGGCCCGTGCACGGCAACCCCACCGCCGGCGTTGACGCACAGATCGACGATGCTGAGGCGCGTCTGGACCAGGCGCGCCGGGCGCTGCAAGACACGGATCTCCGCGATGATAACTATGCGGTCCTGTGGCGCCAGGTGGACACGTTGGAGCGGGAAGTCGCGGCCCTCCACTACAGCGTAATGAGAGCGGCGTAGCCATGAACACCTCAACAGCCACCACCTCGACAGCGGCCAGCGCGATGCTGGCCGCCCCGATCGCCGAGGAACAGCCCGCCTATCGTTATGCCGGTCATGGCCGATTCCTCCCGGCCAACGATGCCGCGTATGAGGAGTGCCGCCGCTTCAACGCGTGGGTCGATGAAGTAAACGCCCGTGCCAGCAAGGGGCTTCCGCAATGACCACCCAACAGATAGCCCCCCCGGCGCCCTCGACGGCGCTGCACACCGATTGGTATCTCTATCTTTATGACGGCCGCGCGTTCCTGACGTTCGATGGACGCGTACAGGCCACAGCCACATGCACCACGCCGGCCCAGGAGACCCGGCTAATCGTCCTACTTGATCGACTCACGACCCGTACATCACGACGACATCGTTAAGGAGAATGACCAATGACCATGAATACCATGACCATGACATCTGAGACCACAGACAACACGACCCAGCCACAGGAACCCAAAGAGGCTCAGGACACAAGCGACGCGGGCTCCGCGTCCGCCGGCGACCCGTTCGAGGGCGTCGCGTGTTCACCGGACGGTATTCCGTTGATCGTCCTTAAAGCGCTCCAACGCCCCGATGCCTTTCAGCTATTTCTCGACGTCCTTCTCGCCGAGATAGGCGACAACCCGGCCCTGCGGATGCGGGCGCATTTTCTCCTCATGTGGGGTCTCGCTCACGGTCAGTATCGACTGCCTGACGACGCGCCTAGCAGCCGCGCCACCACCCCACCATCGAGTGCGTCCCCGAGTCCTGACGCCCGCGCCGCCGGCGAGGAGCGCCTGGCCGCGCGCCGCCAAGCTGATGAGCAACACATGGCCGCGCGCCGCCAAGCTCATGAGCAGGCGCTCGTCGTGCTCGACCAAAACGGGGATGTCGCCATCGACTACGGCGAGGCTTTGCATCTCATCACCGTCCTGCAGCGCGCCATTGCCGCCCACGACATTACCCTCTTTGGCGACGGGAGCCAGGCGCAGCCCATCGACGCGCATGAGGGCTACAATCTGATGCGCAACGACGCGGAAGCTCTCGCCCATCTCGCCAAAACGCTCTACGAGTCCGAGTGGCGGTCGAGTCGCCGCATCGAGGCCGGCGTCAGCATCGACGACTAACAACCATCGACCAACCACCCCGAGGGCCACCAGCATCCAGGATGCCGGCGGCCCTCTTCGCGTTCATGGGCGTGGTACACTGCCGGACATGCAGGATGAATTAGTGTCCGTCGCCGTGGCCGGACAGGCGGTTGGCGTGTCCGAGCGTACCGTCCGCCGCTGGGTCGCCGCCGGACAGGTGCCGGCCGTGGCCGCGCCCGGTGGCCGCCTCGTGCGCCTCGTCGATGTGACGGCCTATGCCGCACAGGTGGAGCGCCAACGGACAGCCGCCGGACAGGTGGCCGCCGGACGACCGTTGTCCGTTGAGGTGTCCGGACGTCCGGCGGACAGTGACCGGCGCGTGTCCGACCTTGCGGGGTCCGACCTCATCGCCGAGCTGGTCGCCACCATCCAACGCCAGGCCGAGGAGTTAGGCGTCTTGCGTGAGCGGTTGCGGTCGCTGGAAGCCCCACACGCGGCCCAGGACCCGCGCGCCGCTCCGGTCGGCCCTGAGCCTCACCTGCCGCGACCTGTGACCTCTCTGCGTGTACGCGTGCTGCGCTGGCTACGCGCCTAACCTGCCGCCATGATCGCCGCTTGACCGCCATTTCTACCCCCTCCCCGGCCGTGGAGCCCCGATGTGATCGCCGTGGATGAGCACGCGACACGATCATTATTTTTTCAAGTAGTGGGTGTGCGCCCGCGTGCGGCTCGGTGCTCGCCGGGATAGTGCCCTCACCTCAAACACCCAGGGGATTCCACGTTTGCCTGATGCTGACGTTAGTCGTTATCAGCGCCCGTGTCTTGTGATGCGACGGCTAGCTTGTGCTCCCGTAGCCACTGAATGAGCGCCATGCGCGCGAGAACAGTGGGACGTGTCCCATTCTCCTCCGCTTGCCGCTCCAGCTCGGCGGCCCACTCATCGGGCAGCAACACCTGGGCACGGTAGGTCATTTTCTTTTCCCCTTCGTTCAGTCTTGGCACAACAAACATACCTCTAGTATACTCTAAGGAGAGTATCTTATACTCATTAATGAGCGCTTCTGTTATCTACAGCATAAGCGAGCGCGATTCCATGCATGGAAGGAGGGGCATACGACGAGACGGGAGGAAAGAGAAAAGGAGGACGACAAAGGCCGGCGTCGCGCTCACGACCCGGCCGGTGGAAGACAATAGGCCACCACCACCGTTACGCGAGGAGCCTGTTTTGCTTCGCCTTCAGTTTAACATAAGGATTTCGCACACTATGCAGACACTTCTCGACCTCATCAACACCTTCGGCACGCAGATCATCCTGGCCGCCGTTGGCCTGGGCATCGTCGGCGTGTTCATGGGTGTCTTCGCCGGCATCCTGGGCTATCGCCACGGCGCCGATGTCACGCGCACGGCCCTCGTGGGTATGGCGCTGCTCATCTTGATCCGGGTTATCGCCGCCACGCTCGCCAAGCAGGCCGGGGCCAACATCGGGTAGCCGGTCCCTGGCTTACCTGTCCTCACCGAGGCTAGCGGTGGACCTGGTCAACGCGGCCGGCGTCCACCGCTTTGCTGTCTCCAGGGAGATCGCCCATTATGCAACCCATGACCAATCGCCGCTCCCCGCGCGTCCCCAATGAGCCGTGGCGCGGCGGACCGGGCAATCTGACCATCGCGCAGACCGCGGCCCTGCTCACAGCCGGGATCGCCGCCGGCGGTGTCTGGTGGCTCGGGGCCTTTGTCTTCGGCACAACCCTGCTCGCCGTGTTCGGCCACATCATCCTGACCAGCATCGCCGGCGGTGGCCTGGCCCTCGTCTTCTACGCCATGGCCGACCCCAACAGGGAGCCGACCATCCGGCAACACCTCTTCTTTAGCCTGCGCCGTCACACCTACATCAGCGCCAGTAAGGACGTACGCCATGACAACCAACCCATCCCGCTCCACACGCCCCACGGGCCGCGCCACGCCCCCACGACCATGGGCAGGGGCCACGCGTCACGTCTGGCCCTCTCGTCGCTCAGGCGTCACCTCAGCGCCCGGCACCGGCGAGCCCGCTAACACCGCTCCTAAACCACCGCGCGTGGTGGGTCCTCTGCCCCTGCCGCATGGACCCGGCCGCTTCACCGTCGAGCCGGACGGCACGCTCATCTTTGCCGATGGGTCGTGCCTGGCGGTCGTGCGGGTCGATGCGTTCCTGAACCTGCGCAGCCTCGGCGCGCACGACCAGGAGCGCGTCTGTCGTGAGTTCGCGGCCCTCGTGCATGGGCTCGCCCAGGCCCAGGCGTTGCAGGTCATCATCGAGAGTAACCCCGTGCGCCCCGAGGCCGTCATCGACGCGGTGAGCGCGACCGTGACCACGCCCGACCGCACGTTACGCGCGATCGCCGCCCCGACCCTGGCGTGGTTGGAGCGCGAGGTGGCGCGCACCCATGTCCCCGACCTGTCGGGCTACCTCATCGTCGCGCCTGCTCCCGAGGCGCGTGGTGGTCTGGCTGGCGTCCTCGACGAGGCGCGCGACCAGCTCGGGCTACGGCGCGTGGATGAGGAGCGCATCGACCGCCACGGGCTCGACGCGGCCGTAGACGACACGCTGGCTCAGGTCAAGGCGTCTGACCTGGCCGCCCATCGCCTGCGTCGCCCCGATGTCCTGGCGCTTCTGTGGCGTACGGCAAAACCCGGCGCCACGCAACCTGACGACCTGGCCGACGCCTGCGATGAGGACAACCTGGCAGCTATGCTCACGCCCCGCCACTGGCAGGAGCGCCGCCGCGAGATCGCGCACGTCACCGAGGACGGTACGACGGTCTACACACGCTCACTCTATTTGCTCACGCCCAAGGAATTGACGAGTCCCGGCTACCTCGGCGATCTCATTGCCATCGAGTGTACGGCACGGCTGTCGTGGCACTTGCGCGGGCTGGACAACCTCCGTGAACGGACGCGGGTGCTGCGCAAGCGCAAGGCGTCGGCCGCGTCGGTGCGCCGTGCCTATGAGCGTAAGAAGTTGCCTTCACTTGACGATGAGGATGCGTTGGAGGAGGCGGGCGCTCTCGCGCAGGACCTGCACAGCGCGGTCGAGGGCCTGGCGCTGTCCACGGTCGTGCTGACGCTCCAGGCTGAGAGCCTGGCGGCGCTCGACACGGCCACGCGCCGCGCCCTGTCCTTGATCGGCACGCGCCTGGGCATCCAGCCCGGCAAGGGGCGCGGCTATCAGGGACCACTCTGGCGCGCGTCGTTGCCCCTCGGGCAGAACACGGCGCGGCGGCGGGCCAAGCGCTGGCATACCTCCGCTGTCGGGAATGGTTTGCCCTTCCTGGCCCACAATCCGGGCACCCCGACTGGCTTCCCGGTGGGCTTTGCCAGCCGTGGCCACGAGCTTGTCTTGCTCGATCTGATCCACCCCAGTCTGTCCACCAGCGTGATGACCGTGACCGGATCACAGGGCATGGGCAAGACGTTCTGGCTCTTACGGTGTGCCCTGTGGTCGCGCTATCGGGGCCATCGGGTGACATTGATCGCCCGCGCCGACCACTTCGCGCCATTCGTCGCGCTGTGCGGCGGGGCCTACATCGCGCCCGGTAAGCAGGACGACCTGCCGATCATCAACCTATGGGACCTGCCCCAGGGCCAGAAACTCAGCCGCAAGGTGAGCGTACTCGTCGCGGCGCATGAGATCCTGCTGTGCAATCCGGGGCAGGAGTTGGACGGTGAGGTGCGCAGCGAGCTGGACCGCGCCATCCAGGCCGTCTACGCGCGCCATGGCGTCACGGGTGGGCAGGAGCGCCCGCTGTTAGGCGAGGACGCGCCCCTGGAGCGTGAGTTAGTCGCCGAGCTGGAGGCCCGTGCCAACGCTGAGGGCATCCCTGAGCGCAAGCGCGAGGTCCTGGGGAAGGTCCATGCCACCCTGCTCTCCTTCGTGACGGACCCGACCTACGGCGACGGCCGCTATGCCCATCTCGTGGACCGTCACACCCGCGTCAACATCGACGAGGATGTGCTGTGCTGGAACCTCGACGACCTAGACCCGCCGCTCTATGCGCTGATGCTCTTCGTGATTACGGACACCATGGCGCAACGCGCCAAGAGCACGTTCGACGCGACGCGCGGAGCCAGCGCGGAGTTCCTGGCGATTGATGAGGGCTGGTTCCTGTCCGAGTTCATGGGCGCGGGTCGCGAGTTGACTAACTGGGCCAAACGTAGCCGGCATATCGGGCTCATCCTCGCCTTCGCGAGTCAACAGGTCAGTGAGCTGATTAAGCCTGCAACCAAGCCGATCTTCGACGCCGCGAGCTTGCGCTGCGTGTTCCGCCTGGCCGACGTGCGCGACGACGAGGACACGGCGGCGTGGGCTGCTCGTGCGTTGCAGTGTTCCGTGGAGGAGGCGCATGTGATGACGTCGTTGCACGAGGGCCAGATGGTCTTGTTCCGTCAGGCCAAGGACGGCAGTCGGCGCCGCGGCGAGGTCGATGTGATGGCCCCGCCCCTGGAGTACGCCTGCTTCACGACCGAGACCTGGACCGATGTACCGGCCCGTAACGAGGCGATCGCGCGCCTGGGCAGCGTAGCGGCCGCCATCTCCGAGTTGGCCGAGAAGAGGGAGGGCTAACATGCGCATCACCCGCGACGATGTGGCGGTGGTTCTCTTCTACTGCGGCGTCGTGCCCCTGCTGGGCCTGTGGCTCGTCCTGCTGCTCCTACCCGTCTATGTGAACGTCGCCGTGTGGGTGCTTTACCTATGCGGCGGCGTGTAAGGAGGTGTCCCATGCGCTCCTCTCGTGTGCTGGCTCTGGCGCTCGGCGTCCTGCTAGCTACCCTGCTATTGGGTCCGTCCATGGGCCTGGCCGCCGCGCGACCGCCTATAGCGACCGCCACGGCGATCCCCACGCAAACGCCCTACCCGACCTACACACCGCCGGCGACACAGACACCTTATCCATCGCCGACCGTTATGCCGTCGCCTAGTCCGACGCCCTCGCCCCTCCCGCAAGGCGTCAACCCGGCGCACCCGACCCACTACTGCACCGGCCTGTTCAACTGGTGCCCCGACCTCGGCGCGGGCGTCGGGGCGCTCTTTAGCGCGCTCGGTACGGTCGTGAACGGCCTGGTTGTCGGGTTGTTCTCGCCCATTGAGCACCACCTGAGCGATGGATTCACCGGCCTGGTCGCGCCCTTTCAGCACGACTTGACCTATACCCCCGACATTCCCCACGAGGTCTCTTGGGGCGGTATCCGCAACGTGCAGACGTCGCTGCAAGAACTGGCCGCGACCCTGTTCTTTGGCCTCCTGCTCTTCGGCGTGTTCGCGCGCTACCTGGAGCAATTGGGACATGGGGATTTCGCGCAGTTGACGAGCCCCGTGCGGCGCGGCGTCGTTGTGTCCGGGCTCATTGCCGGCTACCCGACGCTGATGGGCTGGGGGCTCGGGGTCATCAACGCCGTCGCCGACGTGATTAATGGCATCCCCCTGGCCGCGCATGAGAGCGCCTGGCAGGCCATCCGGGGCGCGATCTATAGCCTGCACGCCGTCTTGTCGCTCCAGGGCATCCTCGACGTCGTGGTGATGCTCCTCGCCTTCGTGCTCGTGCTCCTGTCCGTCGTCGTGCGCGACTTCGGCCTGGCGATGCTCGGCGCGCTCTTCCTGGTGGGACCGCTCTGCCTGGCCTGCTATGTGTCGCCGTACGTGGAGATCATCGCCCGCGCCTGGGTCAAGATGACCCTCTCGCTGGCGCTCTGGCCCCTCGGCTACAGCGTGGTGCTCAAGGTGATCGCCGTCATGCTCGCTGGCGGCGGTCCCCTCTCCGAGCTGGGCGGTTTCTCGGCGGCGCTGGGCGCGCTCGGCCTGGTGTTGCTGCTCTATAAGACACCCGCTGTCGTCGGCTCATTCGTGGGCTCGACGGGCGCGATCCTGGGCGCGGTCGCCACGTCGGTCACGGACGCGGGCATCGGCGCCGCCCTGTCGCACGGGCGTTCCGCGCTCGGGAAGCTCCGGTTTCTTCATTAGTTTATCGTAGACCCACGAAGGAGGGTAGAGACGGGTGCGCGCCACATTTTCGCGCTAGGCGCAGCGAGGGCGGCTCACTGATCCCCGGCGCCAGGGATGATCGGCCGCTGGCGTGTGCGGACGCCGCGTGCGGTCGTCCGACGCCGCCGACGTACG
>JAABUH010003446.1_pt1 | contig 13592 bp, 20 predicted proteins | sample 5559121 | NCBI WGS metagenome assembly JAABUH01 (sample SAMN10711871, study PRJNA513364) | rock metagenome | isolation source: Antarctica rocks | place: Antarctica: Victoria Land, Battleship Promontory nord | collected 2015-12-28 | reverse complement strand
AACGACACGCTCGACACGTACTGAAGTCTAAATGACAATTGGGTTAATTGGTGCGCGCGACGCCCCGCTAGAACGATCGGCCTATCAAATTCTCCGTTATCCCCTGGCCCGACCATGTTCCCCGGAAGCCATCATCTAAATCTTTACCTATTCGTACCAAAAGGCGCCTGCCTCATTTCCCAGTTCATGCCCTCGCCCCAGTTTCCATCCGCCATGGACGAATAACTGCATGTAAGGTCGAAAGTATAAAAGTGACGAACCGTTCAGTGGCAGTATGCCAGTATGAATGGGAGTACGGAGACAAGCACACAAGGTACTCCCACGCCAAGCCTGCCACGAACCGAGCTAGGGCTACCTGACATGTCAGGGTCTTTTGCAACGTCTTTGGTGTCACTCCAATTTCAAATGCGAGTCAGAGTGGATGCGGCAAAGAAAAAGGTATCCAGAGGATCACATCCAGAGGATCACGGCATTTACGACTGTATGGCCCTCTACGGAAAACAATTGCAGCATTGGCAGTTCTTCAATGGCAGCCTTTTGAGGGCTACTTTCAGGGGTGAGGCAAAGACAGGACCAACACCACACCACCAAACCACGGATAGGAGCACAAGGACCGTGAGGACTGAGGACCGATTACGGCCTGCAGCCGTGGCAAATGCTGTGTGATGTTGCAATTCTCGGATGGCTTCTTCGCCACATGTGACCTCAATCACCAAAGTAAGGTACCGGGTTTATGTGCATGTTATGGGCTTTCGTTAAGATGAGGTGGTGATGTCATACAGTGCAATTATTTAGCGCTGTGCTTCACTTCAGTGTCTCGTATCTTCTCTCTACGGATTTTGAGCAATCAATACAAGCAGGAATCTATTGACACAGCATTGTGAGGTGTAACAACTACCTTGCTTAGTAGCTTGACTCTCCACAACAATTTCGGCAGTCTTAATATTTCATCATGGTGAAAGATAACGAGACCGTCATCGAGTAGGATTCAGTATCCCATCAAGTAAAAGATGTATGTTACTAAAGCTGTGTAGAGAGTTCAATGAGCTTGTGCACCTTGAGATTGCTCCTCCTTGAGCCAAACTTCTAGCTCTTGCGGTGTCATGTTCAGGTTGGTCGAAGGGGGATGGATCCGATGAAACCATCGGCCACGAAAGGTATCGCTTTTAGCTTACTGTAAGCCCCTCACAAGTCCTCTCTAAGCATGCAGAGCTGTGGACAAAAAACCATCGAGATTTTGAAGAAGAATTCAAGCAAAGGTCCGGAGAAGTATGACGAGGAAGACCTTGGCCGCATGAGAAAGGTTGTTTCGGTAAGACTGTGTACCTCTGTCTACCTTGTCCTCATAGACTCTCGTACTGACTGTTACGAAGTATTGCAAGCGTCATCTCGCCCAAGAAGAGAAGGCTAAACAAGATACGAACAGCAAAAGCCATAAGTCGTTGAAAAATTGGGGCCATGATGCACAGAAGACGTAAATGGTAGACTGACGGACAGCGTACATTTTAGATGACGACGAGAAGCAAACCCTGGGCAAGAATAGTATTTTCAGCCTTCTACCGGAACGTAGCTGTAGATAGTCGCTGATGGTTATTTGAGGGGGCAACAATGAGAAGACTTTGAATTACGGGATTTAGGACTTCGAGCAACCTCATTGCCTCTCGGCTGCATGCCAATGTTAGAATTCGATCCTTACGCTCCTGGTGCGATTTAGACATGTAGATCACAGCCTGCTGGAGGTTGAGCCAATTAATGAGAGAAGTAGTCGGCCTGAAGAGAGTCCAATCGGGCAGGATCTTCGAACAAACTCCACTTCAGCCTTTAGGTTGTTTGAGCCCGGCAGTGCAGTGGAGGACCCATCCTCACTGCTCGCCCTGCTCGGGTCCCTTGCTGCTGACGGACTGTGGAGTCAACGTGGGAGCCAAAAATAGACAATCAACGGCACTAGTGATTAGGGTTTGGTTTCAAAAAGAGCCGCATTTTGCCCCAGCATTTCTGACCCTTAATCCTCGCCACATTGGAGATCAGGTAAGGTCGGTATGTAGTTGTGATCAGTATACCTTACCTGATGGTAGGAAACCACTGTGGGATGTTATGCGTGACCGCATGGAGGAGACGATTCTCCCGAAAACCAAGGGTGTGACCTCCCAGTCACTGGTATTTATCTGTAGGCCCGGGTTTTCAACCCCCCCAATGCTCCCTCAAACGTCAAATATGGGAGGACTTTATGAAGTAGTCTCGGCTGTGCCTTGTCAAAATTCAAACCCACACAAGGCTTGCGGAGAATGGTGTCTGACCCTCTGTGGAAGTACATGTATCAAAGCAGTCCCATCTCCGGTAGCTTGTTGTTGCGACAAGGCGACTACATCTAGACATGGCTTTTGGCAGTATTGAGGGAAACATTGACTGTTTTGAATATGATCAACAGTGCAGTACGGATGTATGTACTACTACTGTATGCACACATCATATTTATCGTGACTGAACCATAAGACTCTACCCAAGGGGTGAGCCCGACACATAAAGTAACTCCAAGTAGTACGGATTACCATGATTGAAACAAGCTAATTAGCCATCTTTCCTAACCGCTCGCGTGCTGTGATTGGATCAAACCGCGAGATCAGGCATCCTAAAGAGTTAAATCGCCCTCTTTCGAGTGCTATTTTTACATATCTCTTGTTGGTTTCTCCGACTAAATACTAGTCCAAACAATCCAAAGGAGGTCAAATTCCTCTCCCCAGTCCCCACCCCCCCCCCGAGCCTGCACCCAGAGAGCCTGCCAGTTCGCACTCGGCGCACTCCTTTTATAATTAGAACAACCCACTGCACGTCAACCCACCAACCGACCCACGCTGTCTCTTTGTACATGCTGGGGTCGAGATATATGGTTGAGCTTCAGTCCTCTGTCGTTATTATTATTAAGATCGATCTGAACTGCAGAATCGCGACCCCACTGCGTCGGACTCATACCGATTGTCTGAGCGGGTCAAACCGTTTCAGCCTCTTTGGGTCTTTCCCACCCCTCAAGTCGAGTCCGCGAAGTGCATCCACCACTTCCACTTAGCCTCAGTTTGTCGCAAACATGGGCAGGCGCAAGATCGAGATCAAGGCGATCAAGGATGACAGGAACCGCTCGGTGTAAGTGGATTGAGCTATTGCAGCGAAATCTCGGTGCCCCGGCCTTGTGGTCATCGCTGGTGGTTGATGGCGACCAGGGGATCACGTCATGACGCGCATCGCAGCTACTTGGTGAACGACTACTAGACAGTTACTGATTACTTCTGGTAGTACATTCCTCAAGCGTAAAGGCGGTCTTTTCAAGAAGGCGCATGAGCTTTCTGTCCTCTGCTCTGTCGACGTGGCAGTCATCATCTTTGGCCACAATAAAAAACTTTACGAGTTTTCTTCTGGCGATATAAACGAGACAATCGGACGGTTTCAATACGTACGTCTTCAATGTTTGTTCCGACATGTGGTTGGAGGCTAACCTTTCGCAGTATGGAGGAGCGCATGAGCACAAAGGACCTGCGGATTTCAACGGGCGAGGGAATATGGAGGACGACGATGACGATGATATGGGCACCCCTCCACTTGAAGATCAACTTCCACAAGAACACGGTCTTCCAGAACATGCACTTCCTCCACACTTACAAGAACAGCAACAGCACAATTTCGGGCATATAAGACAAGCGCCTTCTGCATCCCCACCACTGTCAAATGGTGTTCCTTTCCATCATCGACAACACACACCACAACCGCAGATGGGCTCCCGTCCAGCATCAAGAAATGCTGTACGACGTCCAAGCTCGAACCTTGGTCCCTCACACCTGCAACAAGGAAGCCAGGCGCCTCAGGGTCCTAATGGGTATGCTTACATGCCCAACCCACCAATCTACAATCCTCATGCGGCTCATGGTATGCCGGTTGCACCCCATCATGGGCAACAGCCAGGCCCGCAGCCCCAATATTACCCTCAATCTCAGCCGCATCAACAGCAGCCGCCACCACCGCCTCCACAGCATCCTCAAGTGCAGCAGGCTTTCATGCAGGAGCAGAGGCGGCAGTCAATGCCACCAGCTTTCCCCCCACAAGAGCGTCCGCAGCCACAGCAACCAACAGCATCTCCACCGCAACCAGAGCGCGAGCAGCGTCCTGAAGAAAATCAACCAAACCGAATCCCGAAACCCGCCCCAGCCAAATCTCGGAGCATCTTCACTCCTATCGACGACAGTCGGTCGTTGCTGGCCCAACATTGGGGCATTGGGACGACCAAGAACGAAATCGGTAGCGACATTAAAAGCGAAAAGGATAAAGACCATCGATCTCAATCGGTCGATGTAGGGACCATTGAGCGAAAGCAGGCATCTGCACCTACACCACCACCGCCAAGACCACAGAGAGTGCCCTCAATATCCCAAAGAAACCAACCATCTGCAATACCTGGGGAGTTTCCACCTCCCTCCCGCACCAACAGCGCACAAGTCGGAGCGAAGAGACCAAGGTTAAAGGTCCAAATCCCCAGCGAGCAATCTGATGGCGGCAGTGCTACAGCCGAGTCTTCGCCACGGGAATCGGGTGGTACTGCAGGCGATACGCCGGCTAAAGCGAGCACCGAAGCAAGCCACTCTTCGGGCGTTGTCTTGCCACCCCCGTCGCCAAGCGCTAGTGCTATCTTGAGTGCTGGTGCGCAGGGGCCTCCCAACCCTTTTGCTCGACCTCATCCTCCAATGAACAACGGAAACCCCAACAGTCAAGTTTACGGTAACAACAACATCGAAACGCCTATTTCGGCGCTACCGTCACGGTTCGTGGCGGATGGACTGCTTCCTTCACCTTCATCGTTCTACCCCGAATGGGGCTTTGGTCGACAAGGGGGCGAAAGCAATTTGCTTCCGAGCCCACTGAATTTTCAGACGCCGGTAATGAGCAATGGACCAAGTTTCTTAAGAGACGAAGATGGGGAGCGGAAGAGAAAGAGCCCAGAAGGTGACGGGCAGGAGCCAGGGGGGAATTTAAAGCGGGTGAAGACGTGACGGTGTTCGATTCTCGGGTAGATATATCTGGGGCTGTTCGATTCTTGGGTAGATATATCTGGGGCTGGCGGCTTGGGGACTTCATTTCAGCAAGGTTGGCTTCAGATGATGATTATGTTTGCAAGGCTGATACCCTCTCACGCTCGCTAAGCGGTGTATTATTGCATGAGCTTTGACATGTTCGTTTGGAAGATAGCCGTAGATATATAGGGAACTACGAAGACTTGAACGAGAGAAGCCATGCCCACGCGAGTGATTCGAGGATGAGTACTTGCTCCGTACTGAGTTCTGCAACCTGAACCAGGGCTTTTCAACCTTGTATTCTTGATTCCGAAGGTCTAAAAGCCGATAACACCTTTGCCCATGATAGGCCAGGGACAAAGACGGTGAGATATAAAATGTACGCACTCCTTATGCGGACATTCGGAGTATTTCGTATACGAGGCCCAGGATTCCACATTGACCCACCTCCGTAAGCCAGACCAACGTATCATGTGAGGTCCTGAACCCTAAAAAAGGTACGGAATACAAGCAATTAAGCTTTCCGGACTAGATCTCTATGACGGTTACTCGGATGATGGTTTTTCTTAAACCCGAAACCCCGAGATATAATGGCTACCTTACCTTACCCCCAATAATATACACTTTACACGCTTACCGATCAATCATTACTGGGAATTTATTCCCTCTTCCTCGTCGCAGCCACTTCTTCTCATTCTCTAGGTGTTTTGTTGTATACAGCTCGCCGTGTGTCTGTTAATTATCTGGAGTTTACGCTATTACGAACCTCGAAGAAGAACCGTCTCAGGCGCAAAAGATGGAAGCAGTGGCGGAGGCTGGCCCTGGCGCAGATGGGAACCCACATGTCGCAAATGTCAACTCAGAGAATGCAAACCTCAACAATGAGAAGCAGGCCAATGGCATACCTACCCCACCGTCAAATTCGTCCGATGTCGTTGCGGAGCCGAGGAAGGATGAACCACAGGCGCCACCGCGAAGTAAATTGAAGATCGTGCTTATTATGGCATCACTTTGCGTGAGTTATCTACATCCTGACCATCCGAGACGGATAGCAGAATTCTCATAGATTCTCGGCAGATTGCTGTCTTCCTTGCCGCCATTGACACTGTAAGTCCACCGTCATGTTTGCACCGATGAATTCCTTATTGATCAAGGCAGACTATCGTCACTACCGCCCTACCTACAATAACCGCCCATTTCGCAGCCTCACAAGCCGACTATACATGGATTGGATCAGCCTACCTTCTGGCAGCAGCAGCATCAACGCCAACATGGGGGAAATTCAGCGATATCTGGGGTCGAAAGCCCATCATATTATTGGCCAATATCGTTTTTTTTGCTGGATCTTTGATAGCTGCTCTGAGTATCAGTATCAAGATGTTGATTGCTGCGAGAGTTATTCAAGGAATCGGCGGTGGTGGCTTGATCATATTGGCCAATATCTGCATCAGTGATTTGTTTAGTATGAGGTGCGTATCTCTTGACCTTTTCTCCTATTCAGAACATAATGGACGTTTGTTGATATGTTTTACAGAGAGCGTGGCAAGTACTTTGGCGTGATTGGGGGGGTTTGGGGAATTGCGAGCGCTCTCGGCCCAGTATTGGGCGGTGTTTTCACAGAAAAGGTCTCGTGGCGATGGTGCTTTTACATCAACCGTATGCATCCTCTTTATTTCCTGACTTAGCATTCTTTGGCTAATATGTTACTCATAGTCCCCTTTGACGCCCTTGCATTCGTTATCATATTGTTCTTCCTTGATATTGAAACACCCAAAACCGCTCTATTAGCCGGCCTCAAAGCCATCGACTGGCTTGGATCTGTTCTCATAGTCGGCGGGACTGTCATGTTCCTCCTAGGCCTCGAATATGGCGGTGTCAACTACCCCTGGAAATCCGCCCCCGTAATCTGTCTCCTAATATTCGGCATTGTCACCATTGGCCTCTTCTTCCTTAACGAATGGAAGCTCGCCGCACACCCTGTCATGCCCCTCCGTCTTTTCAAATACCGCTCCAACATTGCTGCTCTCATGGTCTGTGCCTGTCATGGAACTGTCTTCATCTCCGGGGCTTACTTCCTCCCTCTCTACTTCCAAGCCGTCTTCAGCGCCACCCCGATCTTGTCAGGAGTCTACCTCTTCCCCTTCATCATCACCCTCTCTTTAACCTCCATGGTCGTCGGCATTTTCATCAAAAAGACAGGACAGTACCTCCCGCCCATCTGGTTCGGCATGTTCTTCATGACCCTCGGCTTCGGCCTCTTCATCGACCTCCCTAACCACGAAACCTGGGCTCGCGTCATCATCTTCCAACTCATCGCCGGCATTGGTGTCGGCCCTAATTTCCAAGCCCCGCTCATTGCTCTCCAAACCCTTGTCGAACCAAAAGATATTGCCACCGCAACCGCCACCTTTGGTTTCATCCGCAACCTCTCCACCTCCATCTCCGTTGTTATTGGCGGCGTCATCTTCCAAAATGGCATGGCCAAACGCGAAGCCACCCTGCGCGCCGCCCTCGGCCCACAAATCTCACAAGCACTCGGTGGCGGAAGCGCGGGCGCTGCCACCGGTGTCGTCGCGCAGCTTCCTCCACAACAAAAGGCTGTGGCCACCGCCGCATACACTTCCAGCTTGATGACCATGTGGATCTTCTACGTGTGCATTGCGGCGCTAGGTCTGGCGGTCAGTCTAGCAATCGGCCGGCAGACGCTCAGCAAGAACCACGAGGTGCAGAAGACTGGGTTGGTGGAGCAGGAGAAGGCGCGTATGGAGCGCAAAAGCGAGGACAGGCTGAAGAGAGAGAATAAGCGGATGAGTGGGCAGCAAGTGTTGAATGGGAACCCAATTCCAGGGCCCAGTGGAGAAAAGGTTATAGGACCAGGTGATGAGGTATAAAAAGGACAGGGCTGTGGATAGTGACTATTTGCTGTTTGCATTTCTCTTCTCAATTCATCGATACTCTACTCGGGCATAGCTAGCAAGGTAACATATGAGCGGCACAATGTCGGTATGGGAGCATTTGGGACGGGGCGAAAAACTGGGGGTTGAAAATTTCCAACGGAGGTGGCTGGTTCAACAAAGTAGGCTGGCTCTATACATGGGCTGGCTTTGATCGGTCATACACGATGGCACACAAACAATTGATTGACCTCATCATGATTCCTACCGAAAACCCCCCAGCCTCACTGATTCGCACAAGAACAACCCAGACCACGCAATATATCCCCAGACCCCCAACATCTAGAACTCCACCAACGAAAAACCCCCCATATATCTCGAACCCCCCCTCCCCCCCCCCCCTAAAACCAAGCACGTCCCCTTCTGATTCATTCAACCCCCCCATCTCCACCCCAGCAACCAAGTGACTTCTATTCCCACTGGGCCGCGGTGTACAGCAAGGGGTATTTGCAACAGCGAAAATTCAGTGCCTTTAATGAAATGATCTGTCGCTTTTTTTTCTTTTTTTTCCTGGGCCTGCTGGAATCCAAGTGTTTCCTTTCCCCCATCTATCATATGTTATAAACAAGCATCTCTCAAACCCTCCGCAACCCCCGTATCTACGTACAGTACATAGATACCCATGCTTTTGCAAAAATCTATTTTTCCAGCAACCAGCCAGTATTTTCGATAAAGTAAAAGCTCTATATATATATATATATATGCCAGTAAACTCGGTAACTCTCGGTAGGTTGATGGCTGGGGGGGTGCGGGATCGGGGGGGTTTTTTTGATGGCTAGGGGGGGAGGGATGGAGAAAGGGGAGGGGGGTTGGAGAAAGGAAGGAAGGTATCCGTAGAGAGAGGATAGATGATGGTATCAGTGCTTTAATAGCTACTACTGTACGGAGGTAGTAATAACGATAGCAATACCCCGCCCAAGGCTTCCATTCAATTCTCATATCATTCCTGGTCTCATTTCTCCTTTGTTTAGAGCTAGAACGGTCGCTTATGAACCATAAGTACCTAGCTTTTGCTTGTCCTGAAAAGGAAAAAAAGAGGTGGGAAGGTTGTGGGATGTGGAGAAAGGTACTTTGAGAAGAATGATCGGTGTTGATATGTTGCGTCAGGAAAAGTGGTTCACAGCAGCTCGGTTGGGAAATCTTTGGAGCGTGTGGTAAGGGTATCAAAGTTCCTTTGAAAATCCAACTGCCTACGACTTAATCTTTTTACCTGCGCCTTGGCTAAATGCAGAAAGCCACCCGAATCCAAACCTCTGTACATTCTCCAAATCCTGCAGTTACATACACAGCCTCATCGCTGCCGCAATATCTCTATTATCCAATTCAGCCAAACCCCTCTTCCCAATCCAAGAGGGAAAAAAGAGGGGGAAACTTACCAGTCAAGAACTCCTCAAAACTCAGCGTAATAAATCCATCCCGGTCGTCGTCATACCTCTTAAATACATCCGTCATCCGCTTCAGTATAATACAGCTTTGCACGAACAGATCGAAACTCATTTCGTTCCTGCCTCCCTTGTCATAGGTTCTGTACAGCAGTGACACAAAGGTGCCGCTGAGGCGGTAGCCAAAGGCGACGAGGGCTTTAGTGTATTCGTCGATGCTAATGGTGCCAGAGTGGTCTTCGTCGAAGCGGTCGAAGAGTTGGCGCCAGGCGGCTAGGAAACCCCAGAGACCGCTTTGAGGGGGAAATGTCAGTGGATGTTGCGGTTGTTGGACTTAACAAAAGGGGCAAATACCAAAATTCATCAAACCCAATCGTCCCACTCTTATCTACATCAAACATCCTAATCATCATCTTGACCGTATGCGGGTCAAAATGGGTATAATCCCCATTCACCAGCGCATTCCCCAATTCTCTTTCCCCAAGCTGCCCTGTCCCGGTCTTATCCACTGCTTTAAAGAGTGGAAATAAGGAAGCGTCGGAGCCATTTTGAGGGCCTGGGGCGGGCGTTGGGGGAGGACGGGAGAGAGGAGGGGAGCGCCCATGATGTCGTTGGGGAGGAGGACCGAAGCCGTAGTTTTGCGGTGGAGGAGAGCCGTAGCTATTGGGTGGTGGGGACGCGACACCGTAGTTATAGTTTGAAGAGGGGCCGTTACTGGGAGGGAGGTTTAGGGATTGAGGGTGTAATTGCTGAGGGGTGGGGGGTTGCGGCTTGTTCTGATAAGTGTTTCGAGGTGGAGGGTTCTGGTATAGATTCTGAGACGAGGGGTTCTGGTACGAATTTGGCTGCGGAGAATTGTAGGCTTGTGGGCTTGATTGAGGCTTGGTTTGGTAGGCAGTCTGAGCACTGTAGGGTTGCGTTGTATTGACAGCCGGAGGTGGGCGAGGGGCAGATGTTCGCCGCTGCTGCTGGGAAGAGAGGATCTGTGCCGCCTAGATACATCTTTAGCATAGAACGTCGCTCGGGTGCTTATAGAAATATGCCTGTTCTGGTTCAGCATGCCTGGAACACCTCGTCAGTATTCTTCCTCGATCGAGTTGGGACTGATGATATGGAGGGATTGTACTTACGCCGGAAGTGCATCTGGGTTGTAGCCGCTGTTGTATGCCATACTTCTCAATTCCTCGAGGACAGAATTGCTCTGGTTATATAATGATCAATAATCATACGAGGCTTTACGAATTGTTGCTTTCTGAGAGCAACAGAGGAGATGGTCGCCCCCACCACGCTTCGTTGTCCAGCGGCTGAAGTGAGTGGCTGAAGTGAGTCAAGGCGGGCGTTTTTGTTTGCTTCATGGTCTAGTCATCCGCTTCATTCTTCCTCCTTTTCCAGATTCTTCTATCTTCCTCCCTCGATTTCATGCTGTACGTGCCGTCTAGAAGCTTACTAAGTGTTCGCTTGTATCGATCCTTCGTCGAATAAGGCAATCACGGCAATGTAAATTGGTTAGGGTAAGCCGTTCAGGCTTCATCATATCTATATCACAAATTATCGGGTTCGACATCCTTTAGCATCAGAAAAAGCTTATGGGTTCATTACTGTCGCAGCTATGTTTCCATTTCAGGTCTGCTCTTGACTTCGCTCTCAAATGCTTGCAGAGGCCTGCGCTTCCTTTTGTTGACATTTGCCTGTGTGCAATTTCTACTCTGAACATTCTGTCGCAGCCGGCTTTAAACTATCAGCATATTTGATAGGCTCATACATTTCTCCATGTCGATAGATAGATGAACATTGATGTGAGAGTAGCTGATTACAATTCGTGACTTCCACTCTAGTTGTCCCACCTTATTTTAAAAGAGAAACATATATATCCATGAGTGCACAGAAGGTATGATGCCTCCTGTTATATTTTTTGACCGCCTATGACAAGGAGAGTTCTCTCTTCTTGGTTGAGAACGTATTCGGTGGTCTGAATGCAAGCACATCAAGCTTCTAAGATCTTCGCAATTTCTTCAATAAAGTAGCCTGACGTCCGGCTCTTTCAGTCAAGGAACGGGTTGTGGCTGCCGCAATCTGACTTTGGCTTCATTGCAGCTGCCTCTCCCAGGTCTTGTTGCGTAGCAACTTCCAGTACTTGACAAAGGTTCTTTTCCTCCGAACACCCCAGTCTTTCAGCTCTCAGCTTTCACCAGAGCCAAAGCTCGATTTCTGCATCAGTTTTTTTTTTTGGAAACTATAACAACCTCTAATCATCTTTCCACCTTTCAATGTATCCATTCTTCTATAGTCTTCGAACATTTCAGTATTTCGTCCGTCATTTACCATTAAGGCAATCATATATTCCTCGACCAGCCTTGTCGACAAATATTCTTCGACCAAGCGAAATCAGTACCTGGGATTGACCATTCTCACTGCCGCCTGCGCCCTCACACATCTTGTATGGCCGTGCTTTAACCAATTGTCCACCCTTGGGAGCGGAGGATCGGCCTTGATGTGGATTGGAGCGCAAACGCCAAACTGGACCAGTGGGCTTTAATCACTGGCCATTCTGGTCTGGACTGCGAGGCTCAGTTACAAAGATTTCTTTTCCTACCGCCAGGAAAGATACAGCACCGCGCTCATCAAAACATCTCCATACTATGCACGAGAGCGCCGCTTCTGCATTCAAGTCATCTATAGCGTATATGGCTGCAGTCGCTACCGCAAGAGACATCATGTGGACCTGGTATTCGTTGAATAACTATTACTGGACCACAGTCGAGCCTATCCACCAAGGGAACGAATCAACGTTGAGGCCGTAATATGTGTTCTTGTGGTGCTTGCCATGACTGTCTGTACGTATCTTGGCTTGATTGTTGTGTGGTTTCCCTCTGCCGGATCATTGCAATACCTATACGAAGCCCTTATCAGTGAGAAAGACGAGAACATCAAGCCAAATTGGAGAGGATGGCTGGTGAAAGAGAATTTCTCCGAACATTGGGGGGTTGCCAATGTGGAAGATTTGGAATAGGATGAGAGGCTATTGGTCCATGGTTATATCTCCGAATGGGTCAAGCTCCAACTACTGGGGAGAAAAGCGGCTATGGTGCAGAACACGTTGGCTGCTAAAGATCAGGAGATCGATACATACAGAGCGGACGCAAAGAACTAGAAGGATCTGTTAGAGGAAGCCCGCAGGTCAGCCGACAATTGCGAGATCGGCTCCAAAGAGTAAGCCAAAACCACTATTAGGTATTTGGCGTATTTGCTAGCGACAGTATTCTTTCGTTCGTCTTGATGGTTTTATGTTGGTGGCTGTAAGGTTTGGGGTTGGCATTTGTGGATTTTGTTGTTCAGCGTCTAAAACTCGAGGTCCATTACGGGAGTGTATCTCCATTGCGTTGAACTACTATTCATTCGTACTGCGGCAATGCAGAGAGGCACTGCTATCCTGCTTGTTAGCGTCTCAAAGTTGCTATCTTCTCTCTGAGGACAGATTCAGCCAACGAAAATAGGAACGTCGATCATGAACTTTATCGAATCTGTCTTCTCCCGCTAGATCGTAGCGTTCATATGCAATCTGCAGTTTGCAGCGCCGTATGCTTATGAAGCCAACATTGTTGTAATCGATGGCAGTATCATTCATCGTAAGAGAGCAAGGAAAGTATCCCACCCTGATCAGTTCAGAAGGCACCACCATCACCAAGTGAAAGTGTTGTCCGTTTACTCACCCTCGATCCTCACTGCACAAGAAGGCTACGACTCGGGCGACATCATGTGGCATACCATAATGCCCAGAAGGTTGATGTTCGCCGCAGCCTCGAGAACGAAGTCAGCGTCTATTGTTGACCACACCTCAAATTATAGCTTACTCCATCGATTTCCTTGTCGGTCATGGATGCCTCGCCCAGAATGTACTTCCGCACTGCTTCGATATACATGTCTGTTTTGGTGCCTCCTGGAGCAATGGCGTTCACGGCCATGCGTACTTGACCAAAGCCTGGGCATAATTGGTGTTAGCATTGACAAAGGAACATGCCAGATCCGCTGATGCCCCTGTCAAGAAGGCCCACCAACCGCAAGACAGCGAGCAAACGCCTCCAGAGCCGCCTTGCTGCCCGGATAGGGAGTGTGCTCAGGAACGCCCTTTGCCTAGGCGCTGATACTGCTGATACTGCTCATAAGTACCAAGCGTTCCCCAATAGACATATGCTTGTACGCTT